>Ga0116231_10000325_pt1 | contig 76459 bp, 56 predicted proteins | sample S1TSphgellanicum_2_FD_89695 | JGI IMG/M metagenome (GOLD analysis project Ga0116231, IMG submission 89695) | Host-associated microbial communities from peat moss isolated from Minnesota, USA - S1T2_Fd - Sphagnum magellanicum MG | ecosystem: Host-associated > Plants > Peat moss > Unclassified... | reverse complement strand
TTGAAGGTAATTGTTTATGTGATTTGTAATATACACAATACCCACTTAATATCACCCTTGCAAACCATTTTAGATTTTGAATTTTGAAGGTAATTGTTTATGTGATTTGTAATATACACAATATTAAAGCTCACATTAGTTTTTGCCTTGAATGTTATTTTCAAATAATTTGTACAATTTGAAATGAGAGTTAATAAAAAATTAAATTAAAAATACATATCCATCATAATGTGTTTTTAATAAGTAGATGTAGTTGAAGCTTCAAAATATAATTGTTGAATGGTTATTGGTGGAATGCGTTATCACACTAGCAAAACAAGGATATATATATATATATACCTTAGCTATGAGTCATGTTTGACACTAGTTAAAGGTTAGCTTGAAAAGAAGCCTAAGAATTTTTTTCCAAATTTCTATAAAATTTTAACTAGTTGAAAACACAAGATAACTTTGAAACTCACTAATAGCCTTTACATACTTAAAGACTATTATTAAAATTTTGAAATATTCCGATTGAAATCATTGGACCTTTTTTCTTTCAAAAAATAATTTTTTTGCAAGATTTGTCGAACATGAGTCATAGGTATAGTATATACATATATGTTCTTCTTGAGAATTTTTTTTCAACCATTGAAATATGTAGTTTTTAAAAAATGAAGCAAAAAAATTGGAAATATTTGTGGATAATACTATAATTGATTTATTACAACCAAAAATTTAAATAATTTGGGATAATGAAATAAAAGAATTGGATGAAATTTATTACAAACTTCATTTTTAGTTGTGGCATTCTTTTTAATATTGTCAAAACAATTCAATCCCAACATATATTAATTGTTGTTTTTCAGTATGGCCTTTGTTATAAATTTCCAAGATGTGAAAATTGAAGACCACTATTATTAATATAAGTTAAATGTGATCTTATTAAAAAATCAGGCATCACCAAAGAAAGTTGGGTAAAAGCAACCTATAAAATTATTTGTGATGGGTGGGCATGTAGAAATGATAGATTATTGTTGAATATCTTAAGTGTGAGCCCCATAGAAGAATATTTTAAAAAGGTAATTGATACAAGTGGGAAGCAAAATAATGTGGCCTTGTACATTAAACAACATTTATAATGCAATTGGGAAAATGGGTTTTGAAATTGTTATGCAAGTGATTGGGTTTTGATAATGTGACAATATGCCAAAATGCAATTCACATGTAACATCATTGAGGCTAAATATTTGCGCATTACCTATTATGCTTGTATTGCATATACCATTGACCTTGTTATTGAAGATATAGGAAAATTAAAATGGGTGAATATAATTGTTAAGGAAGTTTTAAAATGTATCAAAAATAATTTTTATAAAATTCAAGAGTTATTTAGAGGTCAATTTTCAAGAAAAAACATTTGCAACTATTGAAACTAGGTGATACTCGTTTTTGGAACAAATTTCACAATGTTGGAAAGAATGCAAAAGGTGAAAATTCAAATTAAAAAAAATAGTTTCAATGAAAAACAAAATTCACAATAAATGTAAATTATGAAATGTGCACCTTTAAGTAGTTAATAATGGGAATTATTAATTTTATTATTAAATAATCGAACCTTGTATTTCTTATGTAACTTATAGATTCTAGGAAACCAAAAATGGACAAATTTTCGGAACATTATGACCAATTAATTGGAAAAATGGATATAATGGAAGGATTAACAATAGAAAAAATAAAAATGGTTTTTTTATTAAATGACAAAATGTTGTCATTTTATACATAGTCATATTCACTTGGTAGAAACCACGTTGGATTTAAGGGATTTGAAAAAGATTTAAAAAATAGTAATGGGATTTTGAATTTTTAAAAAAAAAATCTTCAATAACATGATCATATGAATATTGAAAAACAACTTGCATCTTAAAAGAATATAAAGGGTCTTTTTGCAAGCCTAAAAACATTCTTGATTGGAAAAGAAATGTCTATTTATATTTGGTGGAAATCTAATGGTTTTGAACCTTCAAATTTGCAAAAGTTTGCAATCAAAGGTTTGAACCAAGGTATAATGGTGTTAACATTAAAAAGAAAATAAATATTATTGAAATTATTGAAAGTAATAATATTATTCTAAAATAGTTGCAAGGAAATGTTATGAAAAAATATTTGAATTGAAGTTGAATAATAACTTAAATACTAATTAATATACTTATGATCAATTAAACATGATGTTGGTCACTATATATCTTGGATGGGCATGATGGTGGTCACTAGAGGTTTCATACGGTAGTCCCAAAAAAACCTTGTTATAGATGATCCTTATTAAGTTCTCATCGAATGTGATTTTAGCCATGCAGAAATATACTTAAAGAAATTACTAAATAAAATTAAAGTTTACATAGAAATTAAATCAAGAAGGTAGGAATAGTTTCCTTCACCTTTTGTTATCCCTAACTTTCCTTATTTATGTAAAACCTTTGAATAAAAACTAAGGATTATGTTAAACAATGAATGTCAAATAGATCAACCACATTAATGTTAGTTTGCAAATTTTGAAATTGGATAGTCCTTAATGGTTTTATGAAAATATGGGTGAAATCACACTAAAGGTGAGCCACTTTTGTTCAAAAAAAGTGATGTATAACAAGTATTATAATATGCAGTAAGCTAAAATCTTGATGGCATCCTTTAGTTATCCTAAACATAGATAAAAAACTTTAGAATTTGCACAACAACATTTTTTTAATTCAAAACTCATTTTGATCCAATGGTTAGATCATGAAAATGTTTGGATAAAATCAATGTACACAAAATATACAACTTACAATTTTTGAATGGCCATAGGGCCTCATGTTTATGATTCATGAAACATTATCAAACAAAAGAAAATTGAAAAAATAATACAATGCCCATCTATAAAATCTCCTCCTCTGATATGGGAATGGTTTTTTCCTAAGAATAGGATATTACTATGCATTCGTTACTAAACAAATGCAAAAAAAAACATTTTTTGGATGATTTTCATCTAAAAAATTTAAATTTCTAAATTCTCCTAGATTTAATTGATGTATATCAATATCATACACCATAAAAATTTCACCCAAGAATTCCATCCACAACCCTAGTTTTGAAATATATATTCAAATTTTCAAACTTTCTAGCAAGTATTATTTTATCATGAATATATTTTGTATGTTCAAAATTTTCAATGTTTATTGAATTTTTCAAAATAATTGATTGGATGAAATCTAAAGTTAATAAAATATACTTAAAACAAGCAAAAAAATTCAAAATGTGATGTCCATACATTAACAAAAAAATTTATCACATAAAGACTATATGTGTGATTACAATTTTGGGGGGCCTTAATGTGCTTTCACCCATATCCATTTCTTGTTGTGTGCTAGGAGTGAAGACAATTTGAATCTCCCTTGCCTACACCTTTTCTTTGATGTAATGATGTTAAATCTTGATGTGCTTTGTTCACACATGAAAAAAAAGATTGTGTACAAGTTTAATACTACTTTGATTATCCTTCAAAAGTAATGTCAATCCATCCCCTAGAAGTTGTAACTCTTTCAATACACAAGGGGAATAACTTATATGTGGAAAAGGAATGGTAACTTTGTGAAGTTTTCTAGTGGTCTTTTAGGATCTAGTTATAAACAATGGCCAATGACACCTACAATTTGGGAGCACATCCAAGTGCAATATAAACACACGTAAGAAGGTGGAGGATATCAATTTAAATGGAGTTTTAAAATGAAGTGGTGAATCTTTAAATGGGAATTGAACACTTCACTTAGTTTTTCTATGAAAATATTAAATACCGTTTCCTTGCGATCATTGTCTTCAAGATCCTTGGCGTTTTATTCACTCAAATGTTTCCCAAGCTTCCATCTTCAAATAAACAAAAGTTCAAATGTTGTGTGTTGTTTAGAATGACACCTACAATAAAAGTTCAAGTGTTTGTGTGTGTTTTTGATGTTCATGTAGAATTGTTATGTTGTTATGTGCTTGCATAGGATTTGAAGTGTTTTTTGTGAATATACTATAAAGAGAAGATTGGTGACTCTCCCAATTATGGGATGTGGTGTGAACATAATGAGTCAATGGTTGTTTATGCTTTGTCTATGAACCATTTTGGTTCCAAATTATAGTAATTAGTTTTTTTCCCCTTAGTTTATGCAATTTGACATGACCTTGGAATTGATTTAAAAGCTCTTTTTAATTGCATCATGGAACTTTCACACCTTTTTTTTCACATTGGGAGTTAGGGCATGTGTCTTAAGTTTGCATTTTGTTGCAAAACCAATAATTAGTAAGGGTACTTACTATGGATACCACTTGATAAATTTAAAGATGTGTTTAGAAGGTGACGATAGGAGCTACACCTTTTTTTGTAACATTTACATTGGGGCATGATGTTTATTACAATGACATTCTAATGGGAGGCCTCCAAGAGGTGTTTCAAAACAATCTTTATAGGGTAGGTTTAAAATGGGACCATTGGGCATGTTCTTAAATAATTCCACCATACACAAACAACTCCTTTTTTATTTCTAAGTGTATTTTGAAGGATCTCCCCCAACAAAAGAACCTTAGAGCATTATGTGAGAGGAGCTCCCCCATTTTTATATGTTCCCACGTTCCCATTAAAATATTTCTTTTCTATTTCAAGGTTTTTTTTTCCTAGGTAAAATTTTACAGTGTGGAACTTGTGTCACAATAATGTTCACAAAAATCTTTATAAAATTGAATAGGAATTCACACTACTTAGAAAGTCAAAGGTTCAAAAGAAGCTCATATGCAAACTATATAAAATCAAACCAGCCTTTTAAAGGTTGAAAAAATATAAGTTAGAGGTTGTAAAGTGTTCTTCTAAACTCAACTACAAGTTTTTCACAAGTTGATTACAAAACTATTGTCTAGTGTTGGGAATTTTAGTTAGATCCACTATGTTATAAATTTTAATTTGGTAGGTTGTCATGTTTTCAAAAAATCCATAATTTTTTTCATCTACACTGAGAGTAGAAGGAAGATTCATTGATAAATCTCCAAGAACAACACAAGGGTTCATTGTCGTTAGCTGAGAAACAATTGCATGCATGTCGGAAACTACTTTGGCTATGCTTGAAACTTGAAGTGTTGTTGGATTTGTAACAATAATGTTTGTTACTATTGAAACTTGAAACATTATTGGATTTGTAACAATGTTTGCATTTTTTGTTGAATCACATGCAAAAATATTTCTACAATTCTCCTTTTCATCAGCATTTTCTTGCAGAAAAGTTAATGGCATTCCATTGAACTATTCATTAGAAATGATTTGTTGCCATGTTCAATCATAAAGAACTATAACCATTTGATTATAACTATAAGCACCATGATAACCAAGTCATTAAAATTTGCAAGGAATAATTGAACTTGAGTAAAAAAACTTATAAGTGACAAGCAAAAAACTTACTCACTTGAAGCTTTGGTAGGTTGATGACTTGTGAGTTTTATGTTGTGTTCAATGGAACCAAACTTTCTTCCATCTTTATACTTGTAACACCTCATCCTATCTTATTTGTAAACATTTTCCCATTCAAGCTAAAAACATCCCATGTCATAATATCATTATACTTTGCCAATGAATTTTAACTTTTACGAATAGGTTGTTTGGTATATTAGACCTTATCATTAAACTTGCATTTTTGAAGCTTGTTAAGGAATAAAGGGCGAGGAGGTTTTTCTTATGGTATCCATTTATAATGATGAGAAACAATCTTGAAATAATAATCAATCACGTCCTCAATATGGCAATCAATTAGTTTATGGTGTTCTCTAAACAAACAATGGTTGATTTTGATCTTCCAATTTTTGGAAGTTTGTTGCTAAAAGTTAAAAAACCAACATTAGGCCCATGTCAGTAGTGAAACCACAAAAAAAAATGTGGCAACAGTAGAAATGACCACAAATCAACACAAATAAATTAAAAATCAAAATTATCGAAGAACCTTTTCGAAGGCATTGGTGATCATAGAGAAGTCTTCAACATTGATGTTATAACATTCATTGCAAGCTTTAATAAAGAAATTGCATGTGCAATAGTAAGCAAAATGCATGCTACGACCTCAAAAAGAATCATTTTGACACATTAGTTGTGTTAGCGTGAAAATCTCTTCACTATTATTTTTCTTAGTATCTCTTTCAAATTCACCATCAACAGCAGCTTTCGCGACTTCATCACCAATAATCTTCATTACTATGTAGTCACAATGTTAAACTTAACAATAGGAGATCTTTCGGTTGCAATAGTCAATGCCTTTTCCTTGGCCCTAATCAACCTCCCAACTCCTTTTACCACAGATTGTAGGTTGTAGTCAATAACAAATTGTTAGAATCCACAACAAAAACCATGATTAAAATCAATAAATACCTTCAAATAATGGATATCTTTACCTACAAGATGAGTATAATGTGCGATCTTTTTTTGTAAGATGAAACATGATTTTTTTTCAAGAGTTTTATAAGTTTTAGCACATTGGTTTCATTAGTAGAAATTGGCCAAAATGTAACCACTCTATTTGTGACTACATGTGACTATTAGTCATTTAAAACTACCTTTGAACTTTTTTGCAACTATTTCTTGTGTTGGTCATATTTGTGACTACACAATGGCTAGTTTGCGGCTATTTTGGTTTCATCTTTCTAGGTGAACAATATTTAATTTGGTTTTCATCCAAAAATAACAACTTATGTCCCATTAGTTGCAAATGTGACCAATTTAATCGTAATGTTATGAATATATAAAAATGTATTTTGCGTATTCTAATGGGTATGAATGGGTATATTTGGATTACAAATGTATTACTTTGAATATATATAAACGACCATGTCATGTATATTCAAGGATTATTATTAGCATTAAATGGCGTTGATATTATGGTTACATAAATATATATTTTGAGTATATTAAAGTTTTATGTAAGATATTTACTAAATATATGGGGACCATAGTACAATTTATCCAAACATTCTTATTATACTTCTTGAAGTGATTACAAATGACATTTATTATTATCACATAATATAATATAATATAATATAATATAATATAATATAATATAATAATATTAATTTCCTTCTAATAAAAAAGAAATGATATTATTTTATTACATAATAATGACGACGACGACGATATTAGTATGATAGAAAAAATATAATATAACTACTAGAATTAAAACCATTTTTCTTATTGAAATTATGATAATAATAATTAAATATTAATATTTATAGTTTTACAAGAGTTATAAAATTGACATAATAATAAAAATATGAGTAAAAAAATTAACCTAAAAAAATTAATACTTCCAATTATATTAATAAAATAGCTAATCAACCTAGTTAAAAAATATATTTTTATTATTATAAATATTCAATTATTAAATATTACTACATTGTAATAACTAGTGTGACATATGCTATGAGCCCAAGTGTTACCACGTCCTCAACTATTTTTTCCTTCCAAAATCTGGTATTTTGGAATTTATTTGAATTTCCAGGGGCAAAAATCAATTAAAATTAAATATATCCCATATTTTTGAATCCAAATCTTACCAAATAAATTCCATTAAATCCTGCTCATCAAAATCTTTCCAACACCAAAGGCACATTCCAATTCCTCTGAAATTTTCAGCTATGATTTAACTTAATTTTCAGTGAAGAAATCATTCAATATTCAAAAAATTCTACACCACAAGTTCAAACACAATGAAACCAAGCTGAGGCACCCCTTCTCCTTGAAATCTTTCCAAAGAGACCAAGAATGTGATCTGAAGCATCTTGGTTCGGTGGATCTCATTGGTACAAAACAAAACAAACAAATTACCTTGTTTCATAGATAGATTACTGAAATAATTAAAATATATTTTAAAACTTTATTATTTAAAATTTAAAATTAGTCAATGTTTATAATCAATTACTGAAATATATAGCAAAGAAATTTAAAAAATTATTATATAAATGCAGAAATTATTTTCAAAGGAAAAATATACTTATTAAAAATCAATTATTATTAAAATAATAATAATATTATAATAGGTCCTAAATAGCTATAACACGTGAAATAATAATATGAATCATAAAAATAGAATAACTAGCCTTGGGTACCAACTAGCTACAATAATAATTCAATTAAATATTGTTATTATTGTTAAATATTTATTTTCACATTTAATATTAGCTATAAAAAAGGGAATAATTATAATAAAGTAGTAAACCTAGGCTAGCTACTAGTTACATTATTGAGGTTTTAAAATTAGTACTTAATTTTTATAGTTAATAGTTAATAATTATCAATTAATCAATATTTTAGTTAATAATTCATTTGTTTATGAACTATTAACAAATAAGTTATTAATGATTAGGTAGTTACTTCAATATTAGCCAATTATTAGTTAATTAAATTAGTTGATATATCATTATAGTTAATATTTAATTAAGTGTTTAATATTATTTATTTAGCTAATAATAATAATGATTAATAATATAATTAATTTGTTGATTATATAATTACGTAATTAGAAATGACTAATGACTAGTTAATTTATTAGTTTCTAGTTAGTTTTAATTAATTAATATTTTATTCATTAATTAATTAGTAATCCTATTAGTTATTTATTTAATTACTTAGTTAATGAGTTAACTAATCATTTACATACATAATTATATAATTTATAAAAATTAAAATGAGGTGGGATAAACTTTTTAGTTGGAAATAGTTTACAACTAAAAATGGTTAATCACAAACTATTTGTAATTAAAAAATTATCCCATATGTTTTGGTTTTCATTCTTATTTTGAAAAAATATAAACAAGGTGTTTTGTCTGACATTTTCATATTAAAAACCATGGGGATATGTGATGAACCAATAAAAAAAAATTAACACAAAATAAAATATAAATATTCATATACTCACATCTAATTTACTTACTTCCCTAACCTACCTACCTACTTAAATAAATATTTAGTCTAGGTATGTATGTAAGTCCTACTTAAACATTTGTTTAGTTTAAATAAATGGGTATGTAGATCCTACTCACTTACTTACCTAGTTGAACCTTATACTTAAATATTGATTTAAATTTATTTTGGACAAATTCCATTATTATGCAATGTGACAAATTTCAATTGCACCATGTGTCACAATCTAAAACATTCAAGCATAAAAATTAGACGTTTTAAATTATTTCAAAATTATAATAAAATTATTTGAAATTATTAAAAGTTGGGACACGTGGCACCACATCACTTGCTCCCATTGTACACCAAAAAAATTCAGTCCTAATTGCAAGTAACAATACATATTGGTTAGTTAAAGAATGAAAGTGTATTTGGTTAACTATTTTTTTCATCCAAAATTTCTTGTCATTTGCGATTAGTATCACATGTGATTTGTTTAGCACAACTATTAAATTTTAATTGTAAATGTCACTTGTGACTAAAAATTAGTCGTAGGGACTAGTTGCAAAATGACATTTTTCTATTATTATGTTGGACACATTTTTAATAATTTTATTCAAGTCAAATTTTTGCATCTCATGATGGTTATCAAATGCATTGTGTGCTCAAAGTTTAACATGAGCATTTGCCTTATTACACCAACAAGAACACATGTTAGTCCTCAAGGATAAATGTCATGAAACCTCTTTGAAGATGAAAAACTTGAAGCTTTGGAAAGATGGAAGATTAGAAACATCATCATTGTCATTTGAATTGTTAGCATTAAAAACACCAATAGTAGTAAGATCTTGAATCTCAAAAACAGGATCCTCAATTTCATTGCTAATAGAAACAACAAGATCACACGAAAGTGAAGCAAAAACAACAAGATCAACTATAAAAATGATGGGATCAAAAGGAATCCGAAAAGAAACATCCTCAATAAAAAGTAAAGCAAAGTCAATTGATGCAAAATCAACATGTACAACAACATAGTCATCATATCCATGTGAAATCTGTAGAAATAGAATGTGTTTGTGTCATATATTCAGCACACACTTTCAATTCCTCTCTAGTAAAATCAAGCCTCAGGAGAAACCAATGGTGACATCACTTGTGAAAGATGCAAATTGAAAGCATCATTATTTGCCACACATTTCCATGGTCGTAACATTCACATGTTCATTCAGCCTCAAGCAAATTCTTTTAGGAGGATTAATTTTAGTACAAATTGAACTAACAAGGTGGAACAAAGACAATTGCACGAAAATCCATCACCAAAGACAAATTTGACCGACGTCAAGTAAAATCTAAAAGCAACATAAAAAAACATAAGATGATGATACAAACAAAATGTGCATGCACTCATAGAAAACACACTGAAATGTCACAAGAAATCAAAGAAAGCTATCATGAAATGAGAAAGAAATGAGGAAATAAAATGATAGTTGTTTACAGAATGGGAGATTCCCATACTTGTGTGTTCTCTTGAGGTTTGGGAACACCCACGGGTTCACGCCCTTGAGTGGCCCTCCCAAGAAGTGCTTGTAAAACCTCAAAAGAATGGTGGGTTTCATGAAAGAGACTTGATTTAAAAAAAAAACTGGCGGTTATAAAGATGGTTATCTGATTTTTCAAGTTTTTGAGAACTATGTTATACATATAAACACTGGTTCTTTTGATTTTGGAGGATTATGGTTCCTAAGAACCGCCTTGATAACCTGGACTTGCCAAGGCTGCTTCCAACCTCGATTTACTACGCAAAAACATATTAGGACTATTTTTTGGTTCCCCTCATCTTTCTGATTCTGATCTCTTTCCCGGCTCATACTGTGGACTTGCATCTATCTTTTGGGCCCCAAGCAAGATTAGCTAAAAAGAAGCAAATTACCCTGAAAGAAAGAATGTATCCGTGGAATCCCATGCCCCCTGATCATATCCGGATGCAACCAGTCCCTGATAACCGTACCTGGCACAGTGTAAGTTCTGGTTTCTTGTCTCATGGAAATTAGGGTTAGGGTTTGCTTCTTCTCCTTTGCTGTTGCGCACAGGCAAAATGGAGAAGCTGTGAATGTGCTTGTGTCTCTTTGTGTATGTCGTTGCCCTCTCTACTCCCGCGAGTTCTCTTCTCTTCCGAGCTTTGGATTTGCTAGTGACTAATACATTGAAGCAGGAATAGGAGGGCAAAGTGACGAGAACTCTTATTGTGAAGTTCTTGGAGGAATTTTTGAGCTTTCTTGCTTCGAGAAGTCAAGTTTCCGGTGTTGTAGTGTTTGCGGTTGGTACTCCTGGGTGGTCGATGGCTAGAAAACATGATTCGGAGGAGGAGGAGGATGAGGAGGAGGAGGAGAAAGAAAGAGCCAGGAATCGGCACAGGTCTAGTAGTAAGAAACATCGCAGTAGTCATCAGTCGGAAAAGAAACGGAGGCATAAGCGAAGAGATCGAGAGAGCAGCCCAGAAGATTCGGAAAGCGATGTATCGCGGGAGGCGAGTAGAAGTCGAAGCCCTCCTAGGGTTTCAGAGGAAGAGCTTCGAGAGTATCAAGCAAGGAAAGCGCAAAGGAAAGCTCTGAAAGTTGCCAAGAGACTGAAGACATCGACTGTCTCTGGCTACTCGAACGATAGCAACCCTTTCGGAGACTCCAACCTGACAGAGAGATTCGTGTGGAGGAAGAAAATCGAGCGCGACCTCACACAAGGTCTGGAGCCTGCGGAGCTTTCTTTGAAAGCCGAGAGAAGAAGGCAGAAGGAACGGATGGCAGAGATTGAGAAAGTCAAGAAACGGAGGGAAGAACGAGCTATCGAAAAGGCGCAACACGAAGAAGAGATGGCGATGCTGGCTCGAGAGAGAGCCAGAGCTGAGTTCCAGGATTGGGAGAAGAAGGAAGAGGAGTTCCATTTTGAACAAAGCAAAGTGCGGTCAGAGATTCGCCTCCGTGATGGCAGAGCCAAGCCGATTGACGTTCTGTCTAAGAATCTGAATCTGTCTCATGACTTTGATATAGAGATCAGTGAGCCTTACAAGATATACAAGGGTTTGACTGTGAAGGAGATGGAGGAGCTCCGTGTTGACATCAAAATGCACTTGGAGCTTGACCGAGCAACACCCACACACATTGAATTCTGGGAAGCTATGATGGTTGTATGTGATTGGGAGATAGCAGAAGCTCGAAAGCGAGATGCTCTTGACAGGGCACGAGTGCGTGGAGAGGAACCTCCTAATGAATTGCTTGCTGATGACATAGGGTTGCATGGTGTAGATGATGAAGTACAAGCTATGCTGCAGGGGCAGAGTGTAGCGGAGCTGGAGAGTTTGCAAGAGCAAATGGAAGCAAAGATGCGCAGTGGCACAGCTCAGGTTGTGGAATACTGGGAAGCAGTACTGAAGCGCCTGCACATATACAAAGCGAAAGCGCGTCTGAGGGAGATCCATGCTGATTTGCTGCGGCAGCACCTGCAATATCAAAGGGACTCTGACGAAGATGAAGACCGAATCTTGAAAGAGGAGGTTCATACCCCTGAGCATGATGTTGAGAAGGCTGCTGGTGACTGGGAAGAAGAGAATGGATTTATCCCTGAGCCTGTTGAGGAAAGGCTGAAAGAAGCAGCAGAGGAAGAAGATGCAGGATCATTTTCTCCAGAGCCAGTGCAGGAAGTTGAAGGAGCTGAAGTGTTGGACCCTGAAGCTGACAGAGCTGACTTGGAGCAAAGGCGGGCTGAGGTTTTGGAGGAGCAGCAGCGTAGGCTGCAGGAGGCAGCTGCAAGGCCGCATCCAGTAGATGATGATGGCTTGGAACTTAGTGGACCGGAGCGAGCACTGGTGCTCAAGGCTATGGGGGGTATGGAAGAAGGAGATGCTATTCTTGGTGCAGGTGCAGAGGTGAATGTTGAATCACAAGTTTATTGGTGGCATGATAAGTACAGGCCAAGGAAGCCTAAATACTTCAACAGAGTCCACACAGGATATGAGTGGAACAAGTACAATCAGACTCATTATGACCATGACAATCCACCTCCAAAGATTGTGCAAGGCTACAAATTCAATATCTTCTACCCAGATCTTGTGGATAAGGCAAAGGCACCAACATATGCCATTGAGCGAGATGGTAGTAATGGAGAAACATGCTTGATCTGCTTCCATGCTGGTCCTCCTTATGAAGACATTGCCTTCCGCATAGTGAACAAGGAATGGGAATACTCGCACAAGAAAGGGTTTAAGTGCACATTTGAGAGAGGCATCTTGCATGTGTATTTCAATTTCAAGCGCCATAGGTATCGTCGGTAGGGTTTTCATGGTATTGGCATGTAAGCAATACTGCAGATCTATGGGGAGGCTTCAAGTGGTCATATGATTGTGAGGAGATCAGAATGCTATCCAATGAATTGGTATCTGCTGTTGGAAGATCCAAAACATCAGCATGTGAACACTTTCCTCAAAGTGTAGCTGTTGTGAGTCTGGATCCAACCAGTTTGATGCCATATTGCAGGAATTATGCAACAATTGTGATACTTTTTCTGTAAGATTTCAGAACATTTCAAAGCTTTTGGAGATGCCATGCTTGCTCTTGCTCAATTATATTTCTTTGTGTTTCTTGTCTGAAGGATTTGAGAGAAGTTTTTCTTTGAGCAATCAAATTGGAGAGAGATGCCTGTCTCTTTTGACTTAACAGGGCTCATATTTTCATATCATCTAGTGTGTTGGATCCTTTTTGTATCTGTGCACTTGCAACAAATTTTTCTCTCTTGGGACTGTTTTATTTGCAATGTACACAGCAAAATTCTTGAAAGATCTTCACCAAAATGTTAAGTACTTTGTTGCTTGTTTGCAATTTGTGACCCCCTTGCATTGCGGTAGGTTTTTAGGCCCATTTTTGGGCACTCAATAAGGCACCCATGCAAGTGGCTCATTCACAGGTTCAAGCCCTGTGAATGAGGTTAGTAGCCTTAGTGACTGGATGTGAGAACCTGTGAAGCCCTGTGTGAGGGACCCTTAATGGTCATAAGGAATTTTGAATTTTTTTGAAATCAGAGGGGTGCTTAACCAAGTGTAGCCCACTCTACCAGCCTGCCTGGCAAGTGCGCCATACTCTCATGCTGATCCCTCACAAGTGTGCTACACCTTTTGAATGCACACAGACAATTGATATGCAACACAAACAGAAGAGGGCCCTGAGTCCATACAGAAATCAGGGCATTTCCAACAGCAATCTTCAGTCCTTAGATTCTAGGTCCATGTGCTTTCCACGTGCAGGCCTTGAAATGGAGCCAAATGAGCCTTGGACATGATGCTACATCTTGGTGTAAATTGCAGCTGCAACTACCATGTTATGGTAGCAAATTGTTGCCAGCCGCTGGCAATTAGCCTACTTATTTTACTATTGTGGCCCCTGGGACAGACAAATGGTAAGCTTTATGTGAACTGCTTTCCAGTGATTAACCATGTGTGGACTCTGCAATGTGATTACTTGGTTGGAGCGTTGGGACAAAGATCCGAGGTTGCAACTAACTTGAAGTGTCATTGGGTGCACTCTCCAATTGCAGGCCGCTATGGTTCCTCTGGTGCTGTTGACTTGAGGGAGAGATTGGATTGTAGGAAATCACCACTAACTTACTGGAGGCAATCTCCAGGCAGAGATGACAGAATTTGTGACTTTCACCACGCTTGCAAATCACATGCAGATGACAGAGGTACAAATGTACTTATTCAGTATTTGGTGATTTCCTCTAGAAGAACTATTTCTTTGTTTAACACTGATAGGCACTGGTTTCATCAGCACATGTTCCTTCAATTTCACTCTCCCTGAGAGGTCAGTGCAGGTATGGCACTCAGTGTCACAGAAGATTCCATCTGTGGTGTCATTGTATTCATTTAGCTGTGAATGTACACATATGAATGTACATGGGTGTACTAAATGTTTAGATGAACTGGGTCACCAAGGCAGGGCAGAGTCATTCAAGGTCACCAACAAAGTGCAAGCAGACCCAATCTCTATCAGCTCCAAGGTCACCAACATATATGAAGTGAGTGAACCTTCAGGTGTTTTCCTGTCTTGCAGTTACCAGCACTTCAAGGAGATAACTATTGTTCGTGGAATCAACCAGTGATGCTCTCAAATTTCTGGTGGTAACAATCTTATGTACACCAGGCTCCATGTAACTTAAAGTTTGCTATCAGAAGTCTGCCACAAGCAAAGCAATCTTGATATGTTTTGCACAAAACAGGAGGGAAAAGAAAAGCGTATGCTCAGACTCAACAGATACACATAGCAGTGATGTATATCAGGGGATGGCAACAAGGGAGATTATTCTGCTGCCCACCTGATGTGGTCAAGGAGTCCATCACCCAGCATCTGAGAAGCTCTTGATGAGCAGGTACGTATTTCAAAGAACTCACTCATTTATTTCTTTCATCCAATTTTTTTGTGGGAATTGTCCTCCAAATACCTTCACACAACAAGGGTAACAAAATCAGAAAATGTTGCTTTGTTCAGTTCTTCCCAGATGTTATATCCACTTTTTCTCACAATTTGACAACCAAGACAGCCAGATAATCCATCGTTACATTCTAGGTAAAGGTTGCATAAACATCAGAAGTCTTCTCAAGGAGTGCTGTTGCGATCTGTAAAACTTAAGCAAACTACATGGGAATCCTCCAACAGCAGAGTGACTACAGTAAGATTTGGACCAAAATGAGAACATTTCACGACACAAAGCAGTTTGTAAATATCAATGGAGGGTTTGCTAGTCCCAGCCAAATGTCCTCCCAACTTCTTGTGAGCTTAATCCATGGGTAAGGCTCCTTCACATGGAATTGGTGCATTTTGATTTTCAGGTGAGAGATCTTGAGGCTGAAAAGATGGCATTGCAGGTTCAGAAAGCAAAACTTGAGGTTACCTCCGACAAACAGATTAGCTATAGAGTAAGTATACATGTTGCATGCTTACCAATGTGGCAGAATATGTGCAAACTTACCCAACATAATGGAAATATACTCAGGTCCAGTTATGTTGTCAATTTTGGCCAAAAGATGCACAATAGGAGGGCATAACATTGTGGTCATGAGTCATGGCCACATGGTGCTCTTTCAAAAAGATATACAGGCACATGTTCTATACATTTGTGTGTTACATCTTTGGAACTAGGCATATCATGCTGGAAGTCTTGGATATTTTGAAACTCTTTTGCAATCAAGCAGAAATGCAAATAGAACACTGGAAGCTGGTTACAAAGAGAATGAAGTTCATTCTTGGGGAAATTCCTTTTTCTGGGTTCCAGCCTGATCTTCTTGCAACACTTTATTGGATGCCAACAAGAAGTGCCTACAACTGATATGTGCAAACTTGGTGTGCAGAACACAAGCCAGAATGGTGAAGGTGGTGGAGGTTGAGGTGGGCGCAAGTAACCTTGTTAAGGTGTTGCCAGAGATGGAGGACTTTGACATGGGCTTAAAATTTTTTTTTTAATAAATTTTAAAAATCAATTTTGTGGTTTTGATAGTTTTGCAATTTTTTTTCTTACACTAAAAAAATGAAAATTTTCTGAATTTTATTGTCACCGAAGTGTGAAAATTCGCCACCTAAAAAAATGCGTCTCTTACCTGTAGCTAAATTTGGCTCTTTCTTTGTAGCCAAATTTGGCTAATTCCTTTTGTGGATGATAGCCATTGTGGCTACGTAGCTACAAATCACAAAATTTTGGAAAAGAAAAACTCTTCATCGAACCTTAAAAACTATGTGTAGGACCAAGAGTGAGGACTGAAGGGGATGAACAGAGTCGTTCGTTGGAAAGGGGTCCTGTCCCTCTGTTTCATCCGGCTCTCGTCTGGGAGAGAGACAGAAGAGAGTTCTTGAGAAGAGAGATGCACATAGAGACACGGCGGCGCGCGCGATGGCGATGGCGATGGCGGCAGTAGTGTGTTCCAAGTGCGTTAGCGCCTGCTTCTCTCGCGCATTTCGTCCGAGAATATCGTCGGAAATGGTGTCTCTCAGTAGCTTGTGTTCAAGCTTCTTTCACACTGGAGTGGTGCGGACTGCGGCGTCGGTGGAGGGCGGTAGTGCGCAACAAGCAACAGCTCCAGGTGTGGCGTTGGTTCAGGGAGCGTCGCGCGGATTAGGACTGGAATTTGTAAGCATTTTTTGTTTTTCGGATTCTTCGCGTTTGTTTTTTCCTGCCTGAATTTGAGATCCGATCTGGTGCATGTTGACTGGTGGAATTCGTCGTGAGATTGTGTGTTCTGTTGTCTTTTTTTTTTGGTTCTTGTAGTTTGAGCGTTTTTTTATGCGCGTAGTGTCTTTGCGTCCAAGGTTTCGGTTCTCTACTGAAAGTATTGAGACTTTGCAGTGCGCTACATTGAAAATTGACGAGTGATCTGAACGACAAATCTGAAAGCCTGAATCGAAGGAAACACTCACAGACAAAAATTCCTTTGTCTGTTCTGTGTTGTCCCAGAATTTCATCTCGTTGCTTTAACTGCATTTGGTCATGAATATTTTGAAGCTTTTTTGCAAACCAGTTCGAGTTCTCCTTTACCTTTAATCAAGCCGTTTACACCGAGCTACCGTCAAGGCCATATGGCAGTTATGTAGAAAGAAGTCTTCAAAAAAAGGAAAAAATTAAAGGACCAAGAAGAAAGCATTCATTCACATGTGAAGAAGGTTGTTTTAAGAGGTCATGGAAGATGAAGAGAAGGATGTGAGCTTGACAGGTAAAGCAGCTGCTGGAGAGATCAGCAGAGGGGCGAGTCGTTGCAACTTGTCGAGATCCTGGTGGAGCAAATTCTTTGTCACTGCTAAAAGAGCAACATGGAGACCGTCTGACAGTGTTACCCTTGGATGTTACTAAGGAAAGCACCATTGAAGTGAGACATACATTCTTCGTTTCCTTCTTTTACCTCTCTGCAAGAAAATTTAATCTATAAGACCTTTATTGACTTGAATACCATTCTCCAATTGAACTCTGTTGCTGCTAGATATAGTTGACTAGAAAAATTCGATTTTGCTGAAACAGAATTTAAACATTTCTGTTTAGCGATTGACCCAACTTTTTTTTTTTTCCTCTCTTAAGATGAAGGATTTTTCATTTTCTTCATGTAAGTTCCAAATTCTGAGTGTAGGCAGCAGCAAAGGCTGTATCTGAACAGCATGCAAGGCTCGACATGTTGATCAACACAGCTGGCATCCTTCATGTTGACCACCTCAATGTGCACCCTGGTGTGTGATGCTTGCTTGCTTGCTCTTGCAGACTTTTTGCACTCACTATCAAAGCAGCTGTGGTTCAAAAAATATGGACATTGTATTTTCAGCATTTTACTAGCTTGAAGCTTATTTCCTATATGTTCTGGCCACTTGACAGGAGCCCAAAATTAACTTCCTTGCTAGCAAAATTCATGTAGGTGCCAGGAAATCCTACTGAGTTTCTCAGTGAAATGCAAGTAGATCATGCACATATAGCTGGTGAACACTGACACAGTTGTTTGTTGTGGTGGGATAAGCGGTGCAGAAACTTCACTGGGTAAATTAGATCCACATGCTATGATCCTCACATATCAGATCAATGCGATGGGCCCCCTTCTTGTGATTAAGGTACCCACAGCAAATAAGAAGATTAATTTTGGAATGTTTTATAGGTTTCAAATCCCTCCAGCTTGTTACTTTCATTGCACTAAATTTTGCACTGTGGTGGTTAGCACATGGCAGCTTTATTGAAAGCAGGAGGTGGAAAGGGCACAGGTGCATCTGCAGCAATTGTTGCAAACTTGAGTGCACGGGTCAGCTCTATTGGTGACAACCAACTTGGTGGCTGGTATTCCTACCGGGCCTCCAAGTCTGCTCTCAATCAGTGTAAGCTGCTGCTGCCCACTCTTTTACACTAGTATGCCACACTTGATTGTAGTCTGAAATTGCAAAGCAATAATGCTCAGTTCTCCTCTCTCAGTATGCAGGGTAAGTCAAATTGCATAATCTGATTTTCCTTAGATCAAACCTGGTTCCATAGCTGTGCTAACCACCATTGCATGCAAGATGGAATTTGCTACTTACAAAAAAAGTATGCTGTGTTTATGAAGGTAGTAACAAAGACAGTCTCACTTGAATTTGCAAGAAGGAAAGATCCTGTGGTCTGCATATTACTCCATCCAGGAACAGTTGACACTGACCTGTCCAAGCCGTTTCAGCGCACCGTGCCCAAGGGCAAGCTCTTTACCACTGAGTATTCTGTCCAAAGACTCCTGGGTGTCATTGATGGTGTTGGCTTGAAGGAAAATGGAAAGTTTTTTGCTTGGGATGGGCAAGAGATACCTTGGTAAACAGGCATAAATCAAGTCAAATCACATGGTAACACCTTCCTTGAGAGTTTGCAATTCCACTCATTCATGGGATTTCCTCACACACAAATCTTGTTCTTGACCTTCCCTACATTCTTTTCTAGGAAAATGTCATAGGCTCATGTGATTGCTTTAGATGCTCAGAAAATGTGAGTATGAGATGGGGAAATGCAAGGGCTCTGTCTACAACTCATCCACTGTCACAATCTGAGTTGTGGTTGTAGATATATTCATACAGTACTCCACTTGTTCTGATGCTATGCTTCCATCAAAAGAGTATTGAAGGCTTTCCTGGTCTGAAACCAGGTACTTAAAAAATCTGATTGTGGCACAGAAAAGCAACACCATCTTCTCTCTGCCAAAGTATTACATCATTGTGTTCTGGACCACTCCATTATATTGGACGTGAAATTTTCTGGAGTTCATCTATTGTACTCAGATTTGTAGTTCACCTGAACATGTCTCCATTTTTTGATGTTTGCAGTGTCATTTGCAGTGTATACTGCAATAGACAACAGTTTGAACATGTTGTCACAATGTTTCATCCATGCAGTGCAGTTGAATTCTAATGCAAGTAAACACCTCGTCAGTCAGATGATGCTGGATGTTTAACAACTTTTTGCGTGTACCTGATAGTTTCAATGATAGGTGTATATGCCTTTGTTGCTCTGGAGATATAAAATCCATCTGTTTACTTATGCATTCTTATTTGAATTCAAAAAGTTGAACTGCTCTGCCTGCACTTCAGTTTGGGAGATTGATAGGATGAAGGCAACAGGTAGGTCTGCTTTGGAGAAGTGGTTCCCAACCAGGCAAATCTGATGGGACTTTGAAGGGCTTTGCTACCTTTGCCATCTATATAAATACATGGTGACAATTGAAGAGTTTGCCCATCAGCTCTGAAGAATCTCACATTTGTGAAGGTGTGTCAGAATCTCCTCTTAGCCTGAATGGGCTGCTGGGACTTCTTCCCAATAATCTGCAATGCTCCAGAACATGACCATGATGACCCATTGATAAGCAATACCTTGAAACTAAGTATCAGGTAATTTTCCTCAGCTCCAGTGATTCCAAAGTTCTTAAAGTAGCCAATGTGCTGTTTCCAAGTGACTGTAAACAGCAAGATGAAACATTCCGTCCTGCTGTTTGACTAGAAGCTGATTCAATGTGTATTCATGTGCTGAATATTCAAGACTCATTTTTCTGACTCATATGGACATAATCTCAGCAGAAGGTAAAATACCTGAGGAGTATCAACATATCAACCCTGTGGTTGAGCTCAAGATCATGTTTTAGAAGTGAATGTTAATAAATGGACCAATAGGAATTTCCATCACTTGCCATATCCATACTTGACAATCAAGATTTACCATGCTATTTTTTGAGAGCAGGTGTCAGAGTTGTACATACCAGGTATCAGAGTGCCAATGAGACCCCCACGTCTTTCAAGCTGTGCCCCATGGTGAACCAGGGAGGGTGCCACCTGCTTCACCCACTGCCCAACAGTGAACTTTGTGACAAAGGTTGATTTGATTTGCAACCAGACCAAGAACCAGATGAGCCAAAGTTGGATCAGATAAGTATCTCTGCTGAAAGTTGATAAAAGTTAAGCCCTGAATGTGGCACCAAGGTGACCCAATTGTGTCCACTGGCTTGACACCTTGCCAAGGCCAAGGACATTTCAATGCGGTGAGCTTTGCATATGATGACTCCCAAACTGAAAACATCACGTTTGTGAGTGACTAGCTCATTGTGCAACAGTTCAGGTACTGTGCACTTGGGTGTACCAACTGGTGTAGGGTTGCAGACAGCAGAGTCGGTAAAAATCATTGACAAGCCAAAGTCACAAACCTTGCCTATAGTATTTGTCCAGCAAGCAATTGGCACTACTAAGAATGATCTTCATATCTTCATGCACTGTGCACTGTGCACACTTCATTCCCCTGTGCACTCAACCCAGCAAATATCAACCCCAGTTCAAATGCAGTAGCAACATGAAATTGTAGCAGGTCATTCATGGTAGGAAAAGTGGATATCTTTTGAGGATGGTTAATTTGTTTGGTTTACTTCAAATCTCCTGTAGATGGTTAATTGAAGTTAACTATGAATGTGAGACTGGGAATCACAAAGTTCCCCCCACATTGTGGACAGTCTGCTCACCTGACTTTGAACCTCTTCAACGAGTTCAGGTCTTGTTGTCACTGAAGAGATCATGGAGGGGAAAATTGCAATAGCACAATACCTGCAAATATCATGGAGCACCTTTGAGCACTGGTGCAAGCTACGTCCCTTTCCCTTCCCACTAAAGTGGACAAGGTGGTAGAGTGAACCAATATGCCTGTACGTACTCAGTGACCATGCACAAATGTGGTGGCATCGTGCAAGTGCCCAGAAACAATATTACTGCAGCCCACAGGTTTCACCCAATGCACTTTTATAAAACAAAAGGTGTTTCATCTGTTAAGCCCTCAAGACTTATCAAGTCAATGAAGTCTTTTGACTCACTAATAAGTGGTCACAATTTCATAAGGATCTTGACATGACAACATGTATTTGTTAACCTTCACTACGGTCAGTTGCAGACTGTTTGAGAGGTTTTGTCTACATAGTGTAAAGTTGATCTAGGGTCAATGCTATAAGGCATCCGTTTCTTAAGAATGAGAGGTTTTGTCTACATAGTGTAAAGTTGATCTAGGGTCAATGCTATAAGGCATCTGTTTCTTAAGAAGAGCAATAATAGGTATAGTTGAGGCTCCATTTCTTCAACAAGGCTTGTATGCATATTTAATGCAATTAGTCGGACGACCTGTGTAAGAATTGGTAAGCAGACCAACACTGGTAACCACCTCTTGTCCATTCAGGGCCATTAGGTGGCCCTCTTAGTGTTAGCCAAAACCTATGCTCAATCATTGATTGAGGATAGGGACATTCAACAAGTTACAGTGCAGAGAAAGTTACAAGCTCTTTATTGGAATTACTTTAAAACAAAAGGTGGGAAAACACAAAAGGTGCAATTGCCTTGGCTAACAAGAAAATGAATGTGAGTTGAATGCTTCAATCATAAAACTGTGACTTGCAACAAACTAACACCAAACCAACGCTTCTATGTGCACCCAAAAACTTGGTGGATGAGAATGAAAAACTAATCAAAACACACCCAATATATACTCTTCCAAACTACGTCATACCCTAACCTAGCTGCACCTTGGTTGTCACATTGAATGACTGTCGCCTTCTTCCCAAATCCATCATGAGTTTCACCATCCATATTGCCTCTTTGGTGACTTGCATGTTCGCCATGTACTCAGTTGAATATTTTAGAAGGCCAGTAAAGCTTTCAATTCCATATTAATACACCAATATTAAAATATTGCTAAACAACTTCATTTTCACCATACTCTCAAAAGATTCATTCCTACTTGAGTTGTCAATCAAATACTGCTGGAATTAACAAGAGTATTTTATCTCATCATATGGATCCATAATAAGAACCCCTTTTGCCATGGTTTTGATGATGAGAGAGAGGTGAGGCTGTAAAAGCTTCCATTACCCATTGAATTGATTTAGAAGTCTCCATAATCCCATCTTTCAATCATATGCCTTGTGATTTTATTCAACCCATTAATTCAAAAGGGTATCTTTTTGTTGAGATGCACCTCATGATAGCAAATGTAGTAGGACATATGACATAGTGTGTGATGTTTTTGCATCCATTGCTTTGTTAAGTTCATTTCCACATGTTACAAATAATTGCAAATGCTCCTCCATCTACACTTCAACCTCTTCTCGGCATGTTGACATTGTCTTCTTTGACAATTACATCCTTTATTATTAGTGACATTCATCTTAATCTATGTTCAATGGATGCAATGTTGGCTTTCCTACAATGCCAACATCTAGTTGTCATTAGCTTCTAAATCTTAGTAGAATTTTGAATACAAACCTTGGAATTGCACTTGTCAAATATGGTAGGCTATCTTTGCAATTTGACACTTCCAAAGACAAGACATAAGTTCCATACCTCAAGCTTCATTTCTTTGTGATAGACCACAAACTAGACAAAATAGATGGACAAGCCTTGAAGTAAAGGGCAAAATCAATGTGTGAAAGTAAACTTGCATGGTGGAGTAAATTGCAATAGTAGATAATCCACCAACATGGGTCTTTCTATAACATGGCTCTTATAGTATGGATACAACAATTTCCAAGATCATGTCATGGGCAATTCATGGTTTGTTGTAGGAGGAAGGAAACCCCTTGAATAGGTTTCTATGGAAAAAGTATGATTAATTGAATGTTTGTATCTTTGCACCATTTGTGCTTCCCAAAACATGCGTTTGAGCTTTAAGTGGGCTTATCCATAGCTCAAGGAGGTCAGTCTTTTTATTCATTGGGTACCTTACACATTCAAAGGGTATTATTTTTTGCCACCTAATTGTATATGAGATGAATGTCAATATCTACCCCAGTATACAGTAAAATCTAACAGTTGATAAAAACATGTAGTTTCATCTACAAATGAAAACTTCTAATTTGAACCATACTTTCAAACGCCTTTCTTTTTCATAACATTTTCAAGATTTTTTATGGGCCAAATTCGCATTTTCAATGTCTATAAATTTACCTCCAAAGAAAAAAACAAATACCTAAACTTGAACTGATGCTATTTTTTTAGAAAAGTAAGTGTGGTCCATGATAACTTTTGTCATGGTAGTTTTCTTGTCAGTGACATCACTTTGGTTTTATCATTTTAAGGTTTAGGGTTTCACCTGCTATTTGATATGCTATTACAAATCATCCAACACCCCAACAATCAACAAATCTCAAAGAGAGTCTATCTTTCATACATTCATTCACTAACATGAAAATAATCTCCATCAATAATCAATGAGATGCATTTTACTGAAAAGAAAATGTTGCATTTCATCAAGATTTTTCTTGGATAATCCAAATTGTGGAGTTCTGTGTTCAAGCTTCAACCCAGTCTCATAACCCAAACTAGTAGAAGAACAGAACTCTAGTCTCTTGTTAAACTCACTTCATGTGCTGTTTAGAATCTTGGCACCCACAAAACATAAACATCACATGTGGTAAAGAAATTGGTTCCTCAAACTAGGAGCAGTGCAGCACCTAACACCCCTTCCCAAAAACTAATAACACTTGCACAAATTACAGGTGATTTAGTGGTGCAGATGCGAAAGGTGTCCACAACATTTGCCTCGTGATGATGCCTTTAGGTCTTAACGATTCTATTTCCATGCAACAGAAACCTTGAAGGTTCATTGTCATGAACTTACAGTGCTTCCCTGTTCATCATTCGCAACAAAAATAGCTGCCTCAATTTGACCACACCACTTGTGTAGACGATTGCTGCCATCTTAGTCAGACAGCTTTTCTGAGTGCCTAAGATTCACTCACTCAGTGGAGCTCAATAATCTGTTACTTGAGCTAGTTTCAAGAAGCTCAACCATTCATCTATTCAATTGCAAGTCACTATTGAGAGAGAGGAACCCACTCTAGAGAAAGTACTAACTCCCCCTTCTCCACATTCTGGAGCTTCAAGTGGATATCCTGTTTAATCAAACCATCAATCACCTCAATGTTGCTGTCTTTGACAAGTGCGTTATCACTGGTGGCCAGCCATCTCCCTATCTGTTCACAGCCATACTCCTCAAACATCCCTTCATGCATCTGTGCAGCCAATATTAGTGGATTCAAGTCCACCTCTGCATCTCCCATAATATCATCGGCTGAGAATACATCTTTATCAAACACTTGCTGCACACATGCATACAACACAGGAGAATTCACCCACTGACTGATTGAAATGCTTATAAATGCTATGACAGTATGTGATTGTTAGGAAACCAGAATCACACCTTTATGTTGACCATGAAGGCAACTGAGCCAAAGCTAAAGGTTTTGTAGTAAACTAAAAGGAAGTGTGAAGGAGCCAGATGTTCAACAGGCATTATGCACTTCTTATCTGACGGTGCAAGCATATATGACCTGAAATCACAACCCATCGTGTGAGATATGGAAATCCATGTTAGGGAATGTACCAACTTAAGCGGCTGAGGAGGGCTTGGTACTGAAAGTATGATCTCTTCATTCCAGACGGGATTCAAACTTCTGTTAATCACTCGTGTCTTCAGTACCTGCATAATGCAACATGACAAAAGCACCCCGATTCATCATTATTTTGGTCCCAAAGACAAATACAATACTAGTCAGTCATATTGCACAATTAACTGCTCTGTGAACTGATTCAACAAACAAAGTAGTGTAGGCCCTGTTTCAATCAGCATCCATAAATACTAACTGTCCTTCAATGGGATGAATATTTTGATCATTGGACAGACTAGTCATGACAATTTCACAGCAAAGTATGACATAAACACTTGGAGACAAATAAGAGCATAATGAGAATACCTGGTGTCCCAGAGTTACCACAACATATGGATCACTAGAAAGAAGATCCCGGACTGCAAGACCTATTCCTCGTACAATTCGGACTTTCAGCATACCCAAGAATTCCACCATTCCTGCCTGCAGTCAGAAGTAAAATCAGTAATGTTGAGTCAGGGGTTTTCATGATTCCACAGTCTGCTCAATTGACTTCAGCTTCAATTTGTGAAGTAGAATGCCACAAATGGCAGTCAAAAGCTCTGGATGCACACCATGCTCTTGTTGGGACTGCTTGTGGAGTTGTCTGACAGGGAAGCCCAACCACTACGACTCGCAGCCTGTGAGGAACCCTCATGAAGACTACGTCCAGCTGAAGCAGTGCTATGTTGACTCCTTCCCAGAGAAGCATCAACCTTATTATTGTGAACCAGTGAAGGACTGCTGCTGATGTTATGCCTTGACGAAGTGTTGGGCACTGACATCCGAGCCGATGAGTTTGATTGCAAGGCTGTCTTGATCCGCAATGCTGGTTTTAAAAACTCCTGATCTTTGTACTTTCGTCTGGACAAGTCAATTCAGCAGATGATGTGTACCATTACCCCAACCTGAAGATAGATGTCTTCCTCTCTCCTAGGCAATGCCATGCCCTTTCTAGTTCTTCAACTAGCACAAATGTTGCTTCAGAATACAATAATCCATTCCTCTGCTAATAGACTTATCTTGGAAGTTTTGTAAGAGAAACATTCTTCACTTTGACTAGTATCAAACATCATCCTCTAAAGATTATCCTCATCTTGACCTCACAGCAAAATCAGGAAAGACCTCAAATATGTCAAATACCTGGCTAAGAGTTGCATACTGCGTAATCTTTCTTTGCAATTATATAACAGAAAGCAAATAGGCAACTGAAACAAAGAGCCTGACTTGTGCCCAACTCTTTTGAATCAAGCAGTACAGCTTACATTATCCAATCAGTGCGTTCTTCAACTGAAGCATCAGCTGTAGGCTTCTGCACATCTGGTGGTAAGCATGCCTCATAGACCGAATTTGCTGCTGCATTGCCACCAACAGCCTCCATGATTGAAATATCATCTTCTGACCAGGAATCCAATGTCACGGATACCACCTGGGACACAGCCCTTGTGAATACAGGACCAGCAGTGACAAAAATTGGTTGGTCTTCCACAGTAATCATGTTAGGTTATTGAGCAAGCATGTAGAGATAAATATATAAACTGTGCTCCCAAAAGCAAGACTGTGACCAGAAACAGTGAAACATCTGTATCTATACCTTGGAAATTTGGACTCCAAGACTGCGGTGCACACCACAGCACTTGATACATATGAAGACTCCAATACTTGTTGACCTGCAAAGACAACAAAAAGAAAAGCAGTCATTCTCTTACCTCACTAACAAGCAAAAATCATGACCAACATCAAGGTGCAACATGAACAAGATTCAACTATATGGTTCATGCAGCAGAGAAGCAAGCCCAGAGAGTGTCTCCTGATTCTGGACTCATCATCATCTAACATGATTCATGTTACAAAAGATGAATGGCACCAGAAATCACCAGGCAAGGGAATTCCTGGCATACAGTACACCCACAAAACAGATGATCATGCAGTCTGGAAAACAAAAGCCTTCTATAATTGTGAATGTCACAATGTCAAACTTTCATTTGGAGATGTTTTGTGATGATGGCAAAGAGAGAGAGAGAGAGAGAGACATACGCCCATTTGGGATCAGGGGCTCCACAGTCTGCACAAATTCGATTGTCTGGTTGAGCCAACAGCTGCTTCAACTTGCTCATTGTGGTTGTCTGAAATCTCCCAAGAGCATAATAGATCTCACTCCCTTTTGCACTCACCTAGTCACCTGCAATGTCCTCCTGTCTTGCCTACAGCAATTTCACCTCACTCATCTCTGGCTCTGCTTTGAAACAGATCCTTCCAAAAACACTTTCTAATCTCTAGTCTAATGGATACATACAGCAACCCCAGTAGAACTAGGGTTTCTTGCACTCCACCAACATGCAAGAAGATGTTGGATTGCTGCCACCAGGAATCTGTAGTGCAAATGCACTTTGCTACATATAAAGAATACACTCAAGAATTGCAAAACAACCTCAGCAAAATGCAGATAAAGAAAGCTTTGCCAAAGGAAAAAAAAAAAAGCAATTCTAGGTTCACATCTACTTGATGGGGAATCTTCCAAATCTGGAGCTGATGGATGCCACACACTGATGAATTAGAGATCCGGCTCAAATCAGGATAAAGCCGTTGGAAGAACAAGATGTAGAAGATGCAACAAAGGATTTGACAATGACGTGGTCACTGACTGCACACACACACACACACACACACACAACAAGCGAAAGAAATTGTGAGTGTACAGAGAAAAAGACAATCCTCTGAACTGCAACACAACACAAAAGCAAACAGAACACAACTGGAAACAAAAAAAATGGAAATCACAAAAAAATCTGAACAACATCATCTCCTCTTGCTGCTAAAATGAAACAGAAACAATTCAAGCAGAAGGAGAAAAAGCTGCTGCTGCTACAGATTCTCGTGGTAAGCAGAAACAGGACAACAGAAGCGAGGGAGAGATTCCCCTGAAGTCTTCTGCTCATCATCATCATCATCTTCTTCTTCCTGTCTTAGAGAGCTACTTGCTTTTGGCTTGCTGGAAGACATATATATTCTCAACACAAAATGGTGCCACATGACTCTTACTCCAAACCACAACCAAAATCATCTTTCTTGCAAGAAGAAAGCTGTAGTCACAACAGGGAGCATCGTCGTCGTCGTCGTCATCATCATCAACATCACGGCAAGAAGGAACACAAAAGAAAAAAGCGGAGGAGAGAGAACTTACATGGAGGGTTTCTCAAAGGAAAATAGTCCATAACTTGTAAACTCCAGTTGAGATCGCATTACAACAACAGCAAGCAAGGAAGAGAGAATCTTTGCCAGATTACTAGTAGTTCTGTCGGAAGCAGCAGGAAGAAGATTAGGCATCTGCAACAAATCATCCGCTTGCAGCAGCAGCAACGAAGACAGAAAAAACTAAAAAAAAGGAAAAAAGGGCGCGATCCCTCGCTGTCTAGCGAGTCCTTCATCGCTTGCTCAAGACACCGACCATGGTGGTCCCCATTCGTGGATGGATGCGCCAATCTCTCCCTTTTGTTTCGTCCTCTCTCTCTCTCTCCCCCAAACGTTCAAACGTTCAAATGTTGTGTATTCTAGCTTGTGGACTTTGGATACAGACGGCACTCCGGACTTTCCTCTGGCGTGGCTTCTCAGCATTCAATGCTAATGCTAGATTAGGGTTTTTTTGGGTTGACAGTTTCATGTCAGCACATGACAAACTTAACATTTAAAAATGAAAATTATGTGAAATTTATTTATTTATAAATTTCAAAGTTTTTCATACAAATATTGTGCATTGAAAACATATTTGATAAATAAATAAATAAATAAATAAAATCATGCAAAGTTCATTCATTTATAGATTTGAATATTATTCATTAACATAATTATTTATATATTAAATACATTTTCACCATACAATAATATGTGTTTAAAATATAAAAAATATGAGCTTTTAAATGAATAAAATTCATGTAGTTTCAATTGCTAAATCATTGGATATTAAACTTGTGATGTAATGTGATATTGCAACCTATGCATAATTGTAATACCTTGCTCTCCATGAAAAATCTTGCTCTATAAGCTTGTGCTAAAAACAATTTCACAAAATAACAAAACACATGTTTCGAGAGTTAAAATTCTCTCTAAATTGAACACATGTATTATCACAACCCTTTTCATGTTGCATCCTTTGGTCACTCAACTTGTTTCCTCCATGTTGGTTCTTCAGCTTGTCTTTTGTCAATTTTTGGAAAAATTATATGTGAAACTTGTCAAAGCTACCTTAAGTATATAAACAATATCCATAGTGTTTTGGAAGACATTTTACAACTTCCTTTTGATGCAAGTGTGCATGTTGTTCTATGAGAGAAATAAAATTGTTGTTGATAATAGACATGTAGTTTCATCTATGCAATCAACATTTAGGGATTTTAACATGTGGGCATATTATTAGGAACGATATTGGAAAACATTATATTGTTCAATATAAGTGATTTGGTGTGTTAGTATGCATTAGTTTGAGAAGTTTGTGATTGTTGGAGTTTGGAGATTGGATTGTGAGGTTGAACACCATCTCCTCATACAAATGCCAATTTCAACAAGTATCGATATGATCTCATGGATTTGTAAAATGGTTTGAAATCGTAGAATCTATGTGAAAGGATAGAATAAATTTTTGGATAGAAACTATAAATAACATTTCATTGTTGCATTTGATTATCAAAAACACATTGCTAGATTTCACTATCAAATTTCATAATTGAAATTCATTACTGAAAATATATTATTGAAAACTATATATTATTTTTAGAATCAAAATTTTAGTGATAATCTATTAACTATTAGTTAAGATTTCCTAGTGATAGATGAGATTAGGTACCATTAGTTTTGGAGTAAGTTTAAAAAATCAAATATTTTCAGGGTAGTCATCATTTTCAAAATTATATTTTGACTATTGTCTTGAGATATTTGGTTGTAGATTTTTTTGTGTGAAGGAAAGGCAAATTTTATCATTGTATTTTGATGTGAAAAATTTGAACTTTTTGTATTTTTGAAGTCGTTTTTTTCGTTATAATTTTGTAGTTTTATTTTTGAAATTATATTTACTTCACAAGTTGGGATGTTCACACTTTGCGATTTATACCAAGTTTGTTATAGATTTTGTCACATTGCAAAATTGATAATCTTTTCGTACTACCATAGTCAAAACTTTTTGTCATTCATTATTTGACATTTCAACATTGTATGAAGTGTATTTCACTACATTATTTCTAGTTTTAAATTTTTTGAAACCTAAGTCTTACGAGGTGGTCTTAACAATCTAGTTATGAAGCTTGTATTGAATCATCACTTACATATTGCAACATAATATGATATTTGTAATTTTAACTAACATATTGTATAAGAATTCCTTTTGCATGTTGTTGTTGGTAAACCTTTGAGTTCTTCTTACTGAAGACATAATTATAATAGTGTGCATGGGAAACATAAACAATTTTTGAAGGAAGGTAAGACATTTATCTATGAAGGAAGGTTGTTTGTTTTGTTTTGTAGTATGAATCCATCGAACTGGGATGCTTCAGGTCATGTTCTTGGTGTCTTTGGAAAGCTCTCGCTGAGAAGGGGTGCATGGGCTTGGTTTCATGATGTTTGGACTTGTGATGCAAAAGTTCTAGAATATTGAATGATTTCTTCACTGAAATTTTTTGGTTTCATGATGTTTGGACTTGTGATGCAAAAGTTCTAGAATATTGAATGATTTCTTCACTGAAAATTAAGTTGTAGCTAAAAATTTCGAAGGAACTGGAATGTGCCTTTGATGTTGTTTGAAAGATCTTGATGAGCAAGATTTAAGGGAATTTGTTTGGTAAGATTTGGATTCAGAATGTGGGAGATATTGATTTTAAAGTGATTTCTGGAGCTGAAAATTCAGATAAATTCCAAAAAACCAGGTTTTGGAAGGAAAAATCAGTTGAGGACGTGGTAACACAGGCCACACTAGTTCATATTGTGATCACATTTACACCTTTTTCAGGTCCTTCAAGTTACAAGACTCTCCTGCAGAGTTGTGACGACATTTTACGTGAGACATTTGTGTTGTTATGATCACACTTATGTTTTTTTTTGATTGAACTTTAAAGATGGAATATTTTCTTGCTTCATGAACCATTATTGTTGGAACATGATCACATCTTAAAATGTCTTTATTGAAGGATTTGTCAAAAGAGAGAAGCATAAATTTGTGCAAGATGAGATCTTTATTGAAGGATTTGTCAAAAGAGAGAAGCATGAATTTGTGCAAGATGAGATGTTATTAGTCAAGTTTAGTTATGCATTTTGAGAATGCCCTTCACTCATGTCCTTCATAAAGAGGTGAATCTTAGATTTATATAAATTAAATTTTTTGAGCTACACATCATGATCATGATTGCAAATTGTGTTTAAAATTTCTTAAATTTCAACAATGTGTTTCATATGAAAGGAAGATGTTGTCTTGGTATATTTTAAACCATTAAACCACACTTTACACCACATGCCTCTGAACTATATGGATGTAAAATGTGCATACATCCAACCACCTATGATTTGTATGAATGTCAAGTGTGCATAGAAACTAGTACTGCTACTCGCTGAGGCTCTTACCAACTTCATCTGCATGGAGTAGCTACAGACTGACTGCCTGCAAGGGAGGAGGAAGCATCGACGTCGTGACTTCCTCAATTTCGCGATGCTTGCCAGCAGATTGCAACTTCGGTTCTAACTGGTCCAGTGCTTCGCTTGATCTGCCGTCTTCTCCAAGAAAATAAAATCTGTGTGGCGCAGACGTCAGATGTGCTTTCCAACCTTCGCTCCCTACGCATCATATTCGTATTTGTAGGCTTGTAGTCGAGTCTTTTGTCGTACAGGAGGAAGATCTCGAGTCTTTTGCACATCAACCTCTTCCCAAATCAATTCACAACTGGAGCGAGCATCGACCTAAACTTCGCTTCTTGCGTGCGGGTTCAAGCTGCACCCAAGAAAGATTTGAACAACAGTCGATCCAGCTGCGTGGTGCTCTAAAGATCCGGCTTCGCAGCTTCGAGTTCCATCAGATTACAGGTAACGTCTTGTCAACTTCCTTCTTCGACTCTCTCCTACTTACAGCTCTTTCTTGTGTCCTTTGATTCTTCTTGCAGGGCTGTTTCGAGACTGAGGTTGTGATGTTTTTAGAAGAACCAGAGCTTGAAACTCTTTCTTCGTGAAGAAGGAAGGGACCTCCTAGACTTATATGTTTTCTTGTGTTGTTTGATGTGCAGGATTATAAATCCAGAAGAAACAAGTGATCTCCAAAGTGACTGGGACCATCAGCAGTAGCAATCAGCTCTCCACAACTTCTAATTTACACATATCTCAGTATGTCTTCCAGCACGCCTATGAAGAACCACCAGGCGGTGAAGACCCATGTATGGAAGAAGAGCACGACAGTTGTGTCTGGAAGTGCAAGTCTAAAAGACAACTTCAATTCTTTCGGTGATATTGGACCATCACACTACAAACCACCTAAGCCTATCAACCCAAAAGTCAACAATTCTTTTGGTGATATTGGACCATCATGCTACAAACCACCTCCTACCAACCCGACTTCTACACAAGGAGCCCAGAAAAGTGTCAGGAGCAAGGAAGGAGCTTGGCAGAATTCTTGTGCAGTTTAGAGATTGAGACTGTCGATGATGCCTGGAACGAATCCTTCCTAGTTTAGCCATGTATATAGTCTGTACATATATGATGAACTATGTCTCTTTCAGTTGTTGCTTCATGTTTCATGTTAGCTGAGCTTGATCTGCAATCCTTCTTGTGTAGTAGAATAGGTAAATTTGCTGTAGAACAAGCTCTGGACACAGGGGACACATTTTTTCCATGGGTCCATTTCACTAAAGTTTGCAGAAACATTCTTTTAATTGCATAGTCAATTGAGGGATCTATCTGATTTCTTTTCCTGTGAGGGTTCGAGAGTCTCAGCAAACCACTGAAGAATGAGAAGTGGTGAAACTAGGCAAACTGTACCAGCAGTCCTAGTGTTCTAGTTGTTGAAACTGATCTTTGTGACATAGAAATCAAATCTTTGTGAGATTGAAATGGAAATCAACTAGATGGGGTGTCAGTTTAGTGAATCTCACGGGAATGATTTGCTCTGTACCGATTTAGCAATTCATCTTGTAAATATTGAAGCGGTTAGCAGACTCCATATTCACCTCTGAACAAGGATTGTGGTTCCCTCTTCCTTGAAACCAGTTTCTGAGTCTCATTTTCCATGTACCAGTTTCAGTATGAAGAGCTAGAAGAACCTGCATTTAGAGCGAAGTTCTGCTTAAACACATCCAAATGTCAGGTTTGTACATCATAGCGTATGATCGAGGAAGTTCATTTATTTAATCTGATAGACTCTAGATCTGTGAACTTTGTTCATAAAGCAACTCTCACCTCATCTCACCTCACTGACCTGGACTGCAAACTAGTTTTGTGTTTTAACTTCGTCAATGAACATTCATGTGGGACACACATGTTCTCAAACACCATTCCTGTGGGACACACAATGAATTCCAAGTTAGCAACATACGTGCATCCTCTGGACATGCAATAAAGTTCCATTCACTTCCAAACTTGCAGTCTAATGTCATCTGGTTGTCCAGGCTCCTGGTGGTGACGGCCTCAGAGACTGGCTATTGGAAAACCTTGAATCCCATAAAGACTATACTAGTAGAACATTTGAAACCTGGATTGCAGCCCCTTGAATCTTACCCAACTGAAGCCAGGTAAAAGAAGGGGGGGTTCCTGCTTGGCATTTTGTGCTGGTCAACAAACAAACCTCCATACATTTGCAAAAGCAGAGAAAGTGAGAAAGAAATAGCATAATGATCCAAATAAAGCAAGCTCAAAGATCAGCAGAAATTACAGATACCAAGTTCAATATGCCTCTCACACTTGGAAAACCAAGACAGTGCAAGACCCTGACCGTTTACATTCCAACACCATGTTTCTTCTCCAGTTGAAATCCTCAAACCTGTGACCAGCAGCTTCCACCTTCACATAATTTCGAAGTGGGTGAGGGCACCAGTTGACATCTCAGATGTTAGTATGCAGAGCTCTGCACCTTTCAACTAATAGCTTTCATAATCTTCAACTTCTTTCCATCTACCCTTCCACTACTTCAGGCTTTCAATAAAGCTGGAACTGTGGAGTTGGGAAGAAAGCAAACTCCATGCATGCATTAGCCTACAAGATTTAAGACATCATTTGCATATAAGAGATATACATGGAATTGAGGAGAAATCTACAGAACAAAGGATTTGAAGGGTTTAGGGTTGCTTTCATGCAGTTATGTTAGTCCCTGATGAATTCCCTTGATGATTATCTGGGTCAATCCAAAAACAGTTGAGGTTTGTTACTAAATAGTAGCCATTTGTGAAGAGATGAGTTTGACATGTATTCATAAGCTGGCATGTGTTTGGATGAGATGACTCAATTTGACCCCAAAGTGCCCACTTCTGATATGAAAGATTGCTTTTCACCTTCATTGTCAGAGTCACTCTGTTTGAAAACTGTAATCACAATCTTGTTGCCTAACGTGGCAATGAATTCAGTCATAACCTTACGAGAGTCGCTCCCAAAAGTGTCAAACCATCATCTTCACCATGAAATAGCAGTGATCAATGAGCTGCCATTGCTGCCCACTGCTTCAATCAGGTCATGATGATGATGATCATTGGTGTACATAAATATACAATAATCTGCTCAAGATTTCAGGCAGACAATTACTGTAGATCATACGTTTCTGTTGCATTTCTGGAAGCAATGGAAAGACTCAGTCATGATGTTGGCTAGCAGTCAAGAGATATCTAGCTAATCAAAAAAATCCTCTGTATCCTATGCACCAAGCTGTGAGGGTAACCCTCATGTCATGTCAGTTTGTCCCTGTAAAAGCAAGCATCTTCAACCCTGACTTAGCCTTGAGAGGCCTACATAGAGGTTAATCATTGGTGTGAAATTTGGTGTGAAATTTAGAAGTCATGGCCTTGATGGAATGCCTGGACCTGCAGTAACCCCTTGAATGCTTCTATCTCTGAAGATAGGGTTCCCACTGATGTTGAACTACCAGATCTGAAACCAACAAAAGCAGTGGTAGTCAAAAAATATACTATTGCCTCCATGTACAGGGATAGAAGCAGTTTGAAGAATGTTGATAAAACCAACACAGAAAGAACTGCCAAGATGAATATTGCAAGAAACACCCTTTCACAAACTGTAATGTCTTCAACCTACCCACTTTGAAATGCATAACAAAACTACTTGTATAGGTATGCATAGAAACTGAGGTTGCTGTGAGACAGGGTCTCTATTTGTTTCTTCAAGGTGCAAATTTGATGGAACATGGCTATATAGAGTCATGGAATCACATCAAAAGGATATGAGAGAGAACCTTCCACATACACATTTACAGAGCCAGAGACAAATCTCATTTCACTCTAACAATGATTGGGCTTGTCAAATATCAATCCACAAGCTTGACTCAGTTGCCATCCCTTTGTGCTTGGAAGCCCTGTCACATCATTCCAACCAATCAAATTATTCAACAGCGCCCATCAAAATTTCCAAACTACGGCATATGATGAACTGCAGGAAACACCTTAAACTTCTTGCTTTCAAGACCTGACTTTCTGTTGCTAATTATAATATGCTCTTGCAAATCTGTTGCTGCTTTGCAAACGTCAATTGAGTAGTACTCTACAAAGGAAAAAATTGGAAATAAAGTCTTGCTTTGATTATAAATGTGATTGTGTTTCACTTTCTGTGGCCATCCATCTACATCTTGGCCAATAAAAAAGAACCAAGTCAATGAACATGGGGAAAGTCCCCGATACAAACTTGCAGCAGGAGTGCAGACATCAAGAGATGCAAAGTCAACATACATACAGACGGGATACTACTATATACACATCTGAATCAACGTTCTGCGTGTTGATAGAGGCTCAAGGGAGTTAGGTTAAACTCTTTGTGAAATTCGCACCATTCGTTTTTAGAAGGATTGCCTGCAGGTGGAGAATTACTGTTTCAGCATCTCTTGCCCATGATCTAAAAAACACAGTGGCCCATGGCTAATCCAACCACATTCTTCGAAGAAAATTTTGTGAATATTTGCTGAAACCACTGAGAGGACTTATAGATCAAGGGCTTCCAATATTGATTACTGAGAGCTTGTGCATGCACTATGCCGATATTCAATGGCAGTTGAACAAACACAAGCTCCATTAATTGCTAGTCTGGCAGCTTGCTCCATACAACAGAATAGTAACTACTGTAGATAGCTTGTCTCTGGTACATTGAACTCATGAACGGGGCAGACTGCCCTGTTGGCTTGCGTAATTAGCTCATTTATCGATTCCAGCTGCTCTTGCAGGGATGATCAGCCTGAGTCGAAAGCGTCTACAAAAGACTCCCCCCCCAAACCCCTGGATGCCATGACCTACATACCATTGCATCTGCCATCCATCTTGCTTCCAACGCCTTGGTTACAAATTTTGCTGCTCGCTCCCGGAGACCCGCTGCAGCACTTGATACCTCCTGTCAAAATTCCATTAATCTCTGTTGCACATATTAATATTACGCCTGCACTATCAGATGATGCGGCAGAGACTCAAATAAACCCTTCCCCCCAACAACTTCTCTCTCAGAAAATTCAATCCGCTCTAGATTATTATCTTTTTCACCAGAAATTTCGCATGCCACATCAAAGCGTCCTCGCTGCCGAGCATCTCGACCCTGGCTTGCCCTCAGGCTCCAAGAACAAGCTAGAACACTCCTCCCCTCCTTCTCCATCTCCTCCACAGAAAGAAATCCTTCTACAGTGCTGATGAATCCCAGTTAGAGAAGGCACGCATCCCGCGAGCGCCACAACCATGCACGATGGATGGATGGATGGATGTATCTGGACAGAAAACTATTTCTCGTTGGTATTCCTGTCCCATAACTATAACCACGGGTGGCGATTAGCCATCCACACATAACCTTCCAGCGGGTTGGGCGGTTATTAGATTCGGGCGGTAGAAAATACCCGGAGGTTCTCAGGGCAGTTCTTAAATATTGTATAACCTCCTGGTCCTCTGCGAAAAATTCCCCAAAAACCGGTTCTGCTATATACTACTACTAAACAGTGTTGTTTTTGTTTTTTCTTTCCCCCCACCCCTCCCCCCCAAATTTTGTGATAAAAAAAAACTGGAATTAAAAAAAAAAAAACATTAGCAAAAGTACTCACACTTTTTTCTTTTAAAATTCCCAAAAAAATTCCAGATGTTTTGGTTGAAAAAAAGTGACAATTTGTTGGAAAAAAAAAACACTGATACCACCAACCGTGGTTCTCAAAAACTCTAAGAACCGTCGATTTTGATGTACAGATAATTGTAGTATATCCCCCACCTTGCATCCACCAAGTGCCTGAGCCATTTACTTACCTACCAGCCACTAATTTCCTAATCTATTTTACCTACCTACCAGTGCCTTTTTTTTCAACAAATTATGTCGTTATTCTGAAAAAAAAATAAAATGCAAAATTTTGGAATTTTTTTGGGTAAGTTTCTAGTGCAAGTTTGACAAATTATTTTGCTATTTTTTTTTGGCAAAAAAGTTCACCAACTTTTGAACATCACAATATTGAAAACAAAACTGCTCCCATCTCACTAGATTCGAAAAAAGATTTGGCCCTAAATGGTGTTAACGCCTTTGTCGGAACCAACCAATACCCATGTTGTTACCATAATAAAAATTAGAAAATTCATCTAAATTATTTCTAGATAGTACAAGTAAAGCCATGCTTAGATTAAATTAGGGTCTCTAAGCTCAAATCTAACATTCTTGGGTGTAATATGGTCATTAAGAGGCCTCACTCAAAAGGGTGAAGGTGCCAATGTGGGTGCTCGAAAACACACATTCTCAAGAAATGGTATTTGTAACAACATTGCAGTTAGATGGTTATTATTGTTTTTTGGAGTATGATTTCACCTTGGCTGTTTTGGATTTGATAAATTCTTAAATATTCTAAAAATTCATGTTCCAAGTGATGGCCTAAATTTACATATGATTTTTTTTTTCCTTTTTGAAAATTGAGGAGGAAATATTCCAAAACCATTATTTTCATGTTGCTTTGAAAAAAGTTCACCAAGACATGAAAATTTTGCCACAATTTTTTTGTGTGGGGTAGGCAATGACTTATATTCCCTATATATTTTCTTTCCTATGTGACCCACTTACACTTACATGGGTAGTTGTAGTTATGTAAGTCGTGGGAGGTGGATGTAGGAGGGTTTTAGCTTGGTAACTTGGTTGTTGTTCGTCCACAACTGAGTCATACCAGGTTTCCAATAGATGGTGCACTGGGGGGGAGGGTCCCATAGTATTATTGGCAAAGTAATGGAGATTTTGGAATTTTGAAATTTAAGAGCAAACCCAAGTCACATTCTCACTTCTGATCTGTTTTCCGCTTGTCTCTAGTCTAAGGGCCCACTTGGATGGACTTGTTGAGCTCAAGAGAGTGTGGTGGGTGAAATCTGATTCCTGGAAACCCACAAACTTAGGGTTACTATCAAAACAACAAGTTCTTGGAATTATGGACTGTGATGATCATGTTGAAATGTTTATATCCTTGTAATGCTGAGAACTCCAGTGTTGCATGTGTCACCAAAAAGAAAAGGGGAGATACTTTCTTCATTGTGTAAACCCCCAATGTTGGGCATACATATACTAATGTATATTGCTGAAGTTTTTACTGAGATAGATTTGTTTCAAATCTTGCTTCTTTTTCAAAATCTTTCCAGACACCTAAATTTTATTGTTTTAATCTATGGACCACAAGCGATCAGTTTTTCTCTCGATTTCCTTTCTAGGAGTCAATAGTTGCTTCATGGGAGTGGAAGTTCATACCCAACAATAGAAACCCCACAAAAACTAACTCTACAACTTCACATGGTTTCCCTCACAGACTGGATAGAGATTCAGGGTAGGTTTGGTGAGTATAATCAATTGTATTCTCCAATATCCCCTCAGCCTGAAAACCCCTGGAGCTCCCACAATGCAGTAGGTACTTTTCTCAGAATGAAACACATTGTACAATTAGTTCAAAATTCCCAAAGTCATCAAACATGAGCTGCCATAACAACCATTCCAGAAATCCTTGACACTCTCATCATCTCCCTTGTATTGGTCCCTAAAAACATGCAAGATCTATAGACCTTTTCCTAACACTCTTAACACAACGAAAGTTCAAGTGTTAGGGTTCTTGTGGTGCCACAGTCTTAATCAAGTTCAATCCTTAATTAATCACCCAATCTAAATCGACTACACACTTGCTAGATATTTTGAAAGTCTAGGAACTTAGCTTATTTTTTCACCAAAATTCCACTTGCATCTTGTTCTCTTCAACCTGCATCATATATACGTTTCCAATTTTCATCCCTTTGTTCCCAAGAAATCTTCCTACCAATCTCATTATAGAACCGTGATTCACACAGCTCATGAAGAGTTTTTATTGAGCAACCGGGATTGCGTTCCATCAAAGAAACCAACTCACCAAGATCCCTTTGCAATAACCTGCAAAATAACAAAACAAACCAAATACAGAAACAAATCAGAAACGAATTTTTTGGCGCCCTTGAATCACTATGTCGCCATTAGCGTTTATAGCTTTCATTCACAGAAGTCATTTGATATTGTTTTTAGGTTACACATGTTTTTATCTTTGTTGGGCCTTGCACCCATAGGGTCAAGGACAATCGCGTTCGATCCAACTTTTGGAAGTTTTACCTTATTAAAACTAATTTCACATTACATGAACTTGTTTTTTTGGTGAAAATGTTTAGACCGTTTTGATTGAACGGATTTGTTTTGGTGTTTGGAGTGTGGATACAATAGGTAGATGTACAACAACTTATTTATAGGTAGGGCCGGCATGTTTGTGATGCCTTGTTTAGTTGGACTATGAAGTAGTGTGTGACCTCCTTTGTTTTTCATTACAGGATAACTTCGTCATAGTAGGGCATTCTTGAAAGGTGAAGTTGAGTGATGCTTATTTGGGGAACACCCAAAACACCCCTTAGAACAAGGCCATTACCCAATATAGAGCATCAATAGAATTTTAATTTTAAATTTTCTCCTATGATATGTAATGGGTATACACTGGGTAAAATATGAAAAGCAAACTACAGATAATTTTTTTTTTCAAACACCTTGCCCTTTGCTAAGGATAAATTCTGTTAGATAAGGTGCCCTCCAAATAAACAAAATTTTTATGCCAGTATTTTACCAAGGACTTAAATCTTTTCTTTCTCCATTTCTATTTTTCTCTTGGTGAAGTATTGCAATAGAGTTTGGAATGTTTATAGTCCAAAGATTGCATCTTATTGCTATCACTATGTAACTTGTGAGTTGTTATTGATCGAGGCTATTTGGGTCCATATATATATCATCACCCTTGATCCCATCTTGGTTTGTATCATTGGCATCAAGCATGTTAGGAAAATTTTGGTTAATACCCAATTCATCATCATGAACATTTGTATCAAAAGATACATTAGGGGGATTGGGCACCTCTAGTGGCCATTGGGATCAAAAGGCTTCAAATGGATTGCTAAGGGGTTGGGTTTGATTGACCATGGAATTCTGTGTATTTTTTTTGGTGTGCTTTGTGCAAGTGAGTTCATTGGTATTGTTGATTAATCCATATTGACACCTAAAGTCACCTTGGCCTAAACCATTAGGGCTATGTACAATGGCACACATTATGTTTGAAATCTAATGTTTCATAATAGTTAGATTGATGTTAGTGAATCATGATTTCATACACTAGTTCATACATGTACTAAAATGGGCCACATTGTTTTTTACATGTTAATTGACTACCAAATAGATTTAGTTGTTTACTTTACAATGCTTTGACCCTTTTGTCAATTACTAGTCATGAGTTTTATGTTTGTGGGTTGAAGTCATTGTTGTGTCCAAAATCACCTAAAGTTCATATAAACAAAAAATTTCAAAAATGAATTTTGAACAATTGAAAATAAAATATTGTAATTTTAGTTTTTACTAGTCACAATTAATCTTCTCTAGGAATTTATAATTATGGGGATTTTTTTTTAAAATGATTATTATTCCCACCTTAATGAACTGAAAAGTTATATTTTCAATTGTTAATATCCTTTGTTATAATTAAATGTGTTTCTTGTTTGATGGAAGTAAGGACCCAAAATCCATAAACTTGTAATTATGAAAAGGTCATTGACAAGCTTTACAAGGAAATTATTAGTTGAAAGGAAAGTAAAGGTCATGAAGAAATAACAAGGGGTGTGTCACATTGTGGCCTTGCCATTTACATTAAAAGTATCTTAAGGCAAGAGAAGAATTACGAAAATTCAAATATTTCACCGTGCGAAAATGTAATCTTCAAAAAAAATCCTCTGAAGAAACCAAAATCCTTCAAGATATCATACCTCAATAACTAATCTCAAGTTTCAACACAAGCCAAAATATCATCTTTCAAACATCCTCATATAAAAATAGACCTACTACCTAGGGGGCCAAAATCCATTAAGCTACTATACTCTGTAATGAATCTAAACACAATATCCTTGCCTTGGTAGGCAAGGCCAACAAAAGGATCATAGCTGCATGTGTATAGTACGTGGATAGGTATCAAAAGCCCCAAGTCTGAACTAAATGTATAAATTTGCCAGTTCAAATGTCACAATAAAATATGTCAAGTATGAAATTCAACAACATTTTATGTGCATAATTCAATAGGATTCCAAATTGACTCCAAGGAAGGTCATATTTTGTTGGCTCTGCCTGTAAGGAAGACACTACCTAGTAAGAAGGAATGATGTACTTTTCATTTGCAATGTTCACCAGTTGTGACTCTATGGACAACAACTGTGAATTCATTTTTTGGGAACTCCATGGAACATTTGCATGTTTGCTGGTTTGAAGTTTGAACTTGCCAAAAAGGGGCAATCTGCAAGCATTTTTTTGGGGGTAGGGTTAGGGTTAGCATTCTTGGTGTTGGGTTCTTGAGATATGATTCCTAGTGTTCACAATTGGGATGTCTCAATAATTCTTACAATTGTCACTTTTCAAAATGTGATTTGCATCACAAATGAGTAAATAAGAAGGCTTTGTATTTTGCTCGTATTTACAGAATTCCTTAAATTAGTGCTGGTGATTTTGTCTTCTTATGATCTCAGCATTCTGAATGTTACTAGTCCCTGCAGATGAAAACCTGTTTGAGGCAGCAGCAGTATGTCATATTATGTGCTTTGGAGAATCAAGGATCCAATGAATGTTCAGGAGGAGGCCATGTGCAGGAGTGATGCTGGGTGATGATGATGAGACTTGCACAATTTTACAAAAGGAATGTGGACTTCTTGGTCAGAGCTGTAGGTGTTGCAAGCTGTGGCTCAGCGTGAGGTTCTGGATCTTCAAATGTCAAAATCCAATACTTGCAACTCAGCAAAAGTGCAGGTTTTTCTTTACACAAAATCTTGCTCTATGCATGAACAAGAAATTGACAGGAAGATTGGTGGAGATTTTTGAATTTCAAATGGGAATTCACATCTTGTCAAAACTAACTACAATTCTGAGCATGACATGTTTGAGGTTTCAATCCTGCAATGTAGAGTGTGAGGTTTTTATAATTTCACTTACCAATTTCATATTTAGTCTACTGGATGTGTGGGTGGTTTTGATACTGTGATTAGTATTTGGTGCATACCAGTCTATGAACACAAAAACTTAGTATGTTTGTGTCAACCCTAAACCCTCATTCTCCCTCAGTAGCTCAATGTGCCTTTCAAACTTATCGGTAAATAGTTTGAAAATTCTTTAGAGAATGAGAGTTTTAGCAGGAGTGCAGTCTGTGGATCTTATTTGAATGTGATGTCCTTTGTGCAATTTCCCATTTTGATACGGCACATTTGCTTGCTCATTATGAACTGGGTTGCTTGGTACAAAGAGTCTTTCACAGTCTTTGGGTTTACATTGTAACAGATTGAGACAGATAGGTAGGTGCACCTCATTTATACTCTTCAAATTGCTGATATCTGGAATGGTGGTCTCTCTGCAGCAAGCAACACGGGAGTTTTCAGGTTCTGTCTAGGTGTTGAGAGAGAGAGCAATCAAAACAATTCTGGGGACCTACCCAGAAATTTTCTTTTGCTATAATGATTCTATAATACCTGAATTGCTGCAATGCTATAACTGTTGTTGAGATCATCAGTTTAGAATGCACTGAAATACTACATTTGTTGTTGTATATAGCAGAAGCAACATTGCAAGGGATAATATACAGCTATTATCATATAATGCAACCAAAGCAAGTTTCAGCTTCAATTGCAAATCACAGATTTGTAGACCTCTTCCCCAACATGCACATTACTAGAATGCAGATGCAGCAAGTGGGTCTTCCATTCCTGATACATATAATGTGTGAACCCGGAATGGTTGAATGGGTTACATCCACAGGGGGCGTGAAGGTACATGCCAGTGCTGGGTGAGTATTGACTTTTGAACAAACGAGCCCAGTACGGTTATCAAAATTATCTATGAAGGAAGGTAGTTTGTTTGTTTTGTTTTGTTTTGTTTGTTACTTTGAGATCTCTCAAACCACAGCACCTCTTGCCATTCTCTTGGTATCATTGGAAAGCTCTCAATGAGTAGGGGTGCATTTGATTTGGTTTCACAATGTTTCAACCTAATACGATGGAGATATCAGTTATTGAATATTGAACATTTCTTCACTGAAAGTTCATTTAAATGAAAACTAAAAATTATAGGGAAGTTTGGGCATGCTCTTGATATTGTTGGAAAGCCCTTGATGAGCGGGATCTAATGAAGGTGATTTGGAAATTTTTAGACCTAAAGGTGCAAGAGATATTGAATTTTGAGTAGTCTTTATTAATGAAAGCCCAAGAAGGTTTCATATGGTGTTTTTCATTTCCACATACTTTGGTAAAACGACACAAAAAAAAAATTGGGTCCACAAGTGAATGGGTTGGCACCAATGTTGTGTGGTTCTTGGGATTTTATTAATAACCTCCAGATCTGGTTGTTTTTTTTTTAATAAAAAAAACCATATAATTTGATTTATATAATTTAATTGTAATCATGATCAGAAATCAAAAGAGACTGTGGTTTCAGTTTGTTTGAATAATTTCGGAGTCAAAAAAACCTCTAGTTCCAAGTTTTTGGAATTTTTCAAAGAACTGGTAGTGTCACAAAAGAGCTGGCAAAACAATTGGTGGTTAAAGGTGGGGTTCTTCGATATTTCAGAACCCTGGCTAAGGGTCAGAACCAGTTCTATGGTATTTCTGAGAACCATTGACAAGGGTCCATATACCCGGCCACACTGAACTTGCACCCACCAGTGCACCATCCACTGGATGCCTGTTATGACTCAGTTGTGGATGATCCTCAACTGAGTTACTACCTAGTTTCATCTTGGTAACCCATTCAATAAGAAGTAGGTCTAACATATAGACAGGTAGGTAAAAAAAATAGGGGACTACTAAGTGAGTAGATAGTTTATACCTAGTAGGTAGGGGCTGTTTTTACTACCTACCTAGTTGGTAGGTAGTAAATAAAGCAACCGAGCTAACCACCATGGTTAGCTAGGGAACTGGAACCCAAAACAAAACTGTTTCCTGATCACATATCATCCATCCTTTTTGGTGCACTGGTGGGTGCTGGTTCAATGTGGCCCATATACCCTACCCTTATTTGCCAGTTCTTTCTTCAGACAAGAGAACTGGCTAATTGGGGCCAGAGTGAACCAGCCCTCATGACTACACCAGTTGGCCATTCTGTCCATAGGATGGGCTGGATGATTTGTCTCTTTTTCATCCATCTCTTTACATCGCGTTAACCAACATTCTACCACAGTCAATCTTTTTTGGCTGTTGACCTCTGACCTTTTTTTTTTGTTCCCAAAAATTTCCCAACCCTGACCTCCATACTACCCACCCACCTAGCTACCCTATTGACCTAAATCTTAGCCCCACCTACAAACTAACAATTAATCTGTTACTTATTTTGAAAAAACTCTCCTCTTGGTTAAACTTCTATTTTTTCTTTGCTAAACTTATAGTTCCTCTTGGTTGAACTTCTCTCTCTTGGCAAAACCTATATATCTTATTGGCTAAATTTTTATCCCTTGATGAAACCTATATTTCAATTTATATCTCTTGGCTAAACCTATATTTCTTCTTGGTTAAACTTATATTTCTTCTTGGCTAAACTTTTATTTCTTGGCTAAACCTATATATCTTATTAGCTAAACTTCTATCTCTTGGCTAAACCTATATATCTTACTAACTAAACTTTTATTTCTTGACTAAACCTATATATATTTTTGGTTAAACTTATATCTCTTGATTAAAAAAATATTTCTTCTTGGTTCAGAGAATGTGTTAACCTTATTAGATGAAACTTAACACAAAAAAAATAAAAATTAGATTCTAATTAAAAGATGCAAACAATGTAAAAAAACAGTTTAAGTATGGAAACATACTGTCCATGAATGATTTTGAAATCGTGATACTTGGATATTGCATCCATTTCTTTGGTTTGGTTGTGTTTATTGGACTCTAATGTCCAATCCTAAACGCCCCATGCAATTTCAATAGGTTTTGCATAGGCAACTTTGCTTGCCCGAATTGCTTTAACAAGGTTATCATCCTTTTCAAGGTGTGCCCATGCACTTTGTGAAATGAACCCCACCCCCCATGCCAAAATCCCAATGATGCCAAATAAAATTTCGGAGGTTAAATGTACCAACAAAGGCTGCCTAACCTATTCGATTTGTTGCACTTGGGTTTGAAGTTCATCCCATTTTAATTCTACTTTTTTCTTCATTAAATCAAGGGCCATTTTTTCATTTGGCTTTTGCCTTGCATGCAAGTTGTTCAAAATATGTGCATTCATAGAACCATGGTCTTGTTGCCTAGGCCTTTGAAGATGAATAGATGGATGCCTTAATCTCCCAATTTGCATTCAAAGGGAGTGTGTTTGCTCCAAGTGCTTGCAGAATAACCATTTGGTCACATAAAAACTAGTGCATGCATCCACCTTGCAACACCATTTTGAGATTTTATGAGCCTATTAATTATCTTCCATTGCATGTCCATGCTCATCTCGAATTGGAAAATAAATCTTTTGAGGTGCAAGATTTAGTATAATTGATGATGTTATTGCACTAAATCAACATACATAGTGCAAAATTGCACCTAGGCCAACCACCATAATGACGAAACAATGAAGGTATTGCATTAAATCATAATCCTAAATAAAAAAAGATCAAAGTGTTGTGAACCAAAAACCAAGGTAATATTTTATTATGTGAAAGAAACTTGATTCGAAATTTTCAAGTATTGTTACAAAAAAATTTGACAAAAGAAAACCCATCCTTACTTTTGCATGGAGAGTAAGGATGGGTTTTGATGTGACCATATGCAAATTCAAATTACACCTTTCATGACATACATTGAAAAGGTAGGACCGTGCATATTATAATTGCTTGTTCTTCAATTGTATTTGACACCTTTTGTGCCTTTCATGCACATTTCCTCCAAGGAACCATCCTAAAACAAAATTCCAAATTTTGTTTTAGAAAAAACTAAAAGACCTTAAAAGGAAAAAAATTATCAATTTTTTTTAATCATTAAAATATCTTTCTTAAAATTTAAAATTGATTAATATAATATTCTTATACTATTATACTTCATCTTTATGATAATTAATTAGTTATATTAACTATATGGGTCAAAGCAAGATAAAATAGATAAAAAAAAATTTGAAATCAATTGAAAAAATGTGTTTAGACCTACTTTTTGTTTAGAAAAATTAATGAATTTGATATGTAATAAGTGAGGAAATGAAGATGAACATATGTTTTAGTAAGTCATTGAAAAAAAAATATATTTCCTTTTTGTAAGAACTTACTTTCATATACTTGAAACCAAAAGCACATAATGAAAAGTAGATGTTAAAAGCTAGTTATATTTTGAAAAACCTACTTAAACCCTACTTTTACAATTTGAAAAAATCAATGCACATTAGTGTAGCATATATTATATTGAATCATTGAATTGAAAACATTCAATGTTCCACAATTTTATAATGGGTTTTGTTGTTATTTTAAATCTATTTGTTCTAATTTTAACAAGGTAATCAAGTTGTTCACTTTATTTTGCTTACACCCATAATGATTATTTAAAATTATTTAAAATTTAAAAATATTGAAAAATTATATTAATTATTAGATTAACATGTGTCACCTACCTGTTCAACAATGAAAAAACAACAACAACGAGCTTGGCTAGCTCATCATTGTCTTTTGCCTCAATGCAACCAAAGAAAAAGACAACAACAAGCCTAGTTGGTTCATCATCATCTACAATTAATGAACATAAAAGAAGATGACGGTTCATCATCATCTTCTGTTACAATGCAACAAAAAAATATTTTAGAAGATAACGACAAGCCAAGCTCATCATTGTTTTTTATGACACAAAAAAAAACACAAGTGACAACAAGCTTGGGCTAGCTCATTGTCATTTGCACCTTATTTCAAAAAATATAAGTGATGGTGAGCCACTGGTTCGTCATCGTCCATAGCCCATTTAAAAAAAACACAGAAGATGATGAGTTTCATTAGTTCGTTGTCGATTACAACCCATCAAAAGAAGAGAAGATGATGACAAGCTTGGTCAACTCGTTATTATCTTCTGCAACAGTAGAAAAAAACAAAAAAAGATGATTAGTTTGGTTGGTTCATTGTCATTTTCTATGGAATCTACAAGGAATGAAGACGACAAGGAACTTGAATCGTTGTCATCTTCTAAATGCATGAACAAAAAAGAAGACAATGATGAGTAGGGGTTGAATTATCATCATCTTTTGAATGCATGAACAAAACAAGAAGACAACGATAAATCGGGTTGGTTCGTTGTCATCTACATGACATCAACAACACAACAAAAAATGACAACAAGTAGTTTGCATGGGCTCATCATCATCTACATGACATGAACAACACAACAAAAGACAACGACAAGCAGCTTGCATGGGTTCATCATTGTTTTTTGTTTATAAAAGCTCACAAAGAAGATGATGAGTGTAGGCTTGTTGTCGTCTTTTGTAGGTGCGCATAACAAACTTGTTATTTTTTTTTGTAGATGCACATAAACAAAAAATGAAGACAATGATGAGCACATGTTTGTCATCGTCTTATGTTTGTAGAAGTCCCAAAAAAAGACGATGATGAACTCATTCATCATTGTCGTTTGTAGATGCACAGAAACAAAAAAAGAATATGACAATGAGCATTTGCTTATCATCATCTTTTGTAGATGCACAAAAACAAAAAAATAGGACAACAATGAATGCAGGTTTGTTGTTGTCTTTTGTTTATAGAAGTTCAGAAAGAAAAAAAGAAGACAATAATGAACTTGTTTTCATCTTTTATAATTGCCCATAAAGAAGATGACAACAATTCGTCATCTTCTATAGATGCATAGAAAGAAAAAAAAAAGATGAGCCATTGTCTTCTATAGATGTACAAAAAGAAATGTAACAATAACAAATTTAAGCGCAAATGAAAGAACCTTCACACCTTTATACAACAACAATGTTCACACGCAACAATAATGTTTGCATGTAACAACAATGCTCACATGTGATAGCAACAATATTCGAAAGCAGCCCCCAACTCTAAAGTTGTTTCATAGCTCAACACGTCATTATGAGAGCTTGGAGAAACTTGCAAAGGCATTGATGGCAGATGTCGCAACCCTAGCCTTGGGCTCGTGACCAAGGCAAGGGTTGGCAAAGGTGCGGGCCAAGAATGAAGCCCGAGAGTCACATTTCATGCTCCCAGGAGTGTAGGAAAGTGTGAAGGAATGAACCCCCACACTCCCAAATGAGCTCCCACTTTGGGAGTTGGTCTCGATAAACTTCCGAATCTTTAAAGGGCGATTGCAGGGGCCAAAATTCATTGGATTGAAGGGTTGTTTATATTGTTGGAAAGCTCTTGGGGCTCAGATGTCTAAAATGAGCTCCCATGACCCAATTGGGCATTTAAAACATAAGTTATGGCCAAAAGAAGGGGCCAAAAATCAAATTGCCAATTTGACTCCCAACCACTAAAAGTCAAAAATTGCCCTGATTTTTTTGCATGTAGGTGGCATGCCACATACTGTTGAAAATATTTCAATGAGGGCTACAATTTTACTTTAAACCTCACCCCAATTAGAGGTCTATGCACAAAGTTATGGGCCTCTAAAGTCGCGGGAGTTTCAATTTTAGGACTTCAAATTGGGAGTCCTAGGACAAAATGACATTTGGGTGTTGGCCCTTTGGCCATGCATAGATAATACTATTAGGGGGAAGGTGGTGGCTTCCCTTAAGTCCGAGCCATGGTGAGTCTTGGAGTATGTGTTTGCCCGTGGCTTGTCCGTGCACCAAAGGTGCTCTAACTACACACTAATTAACTTATTGTTTGGGTTTGTATAGGTCCATGTGAGTAATTGCTTTGCTTGTCACTCTTCCTAGTCCCCATCCCAAAGCTTCAGCACACCCCTTTACCCCAAAGTGCTACAAACCAGGGAGTGTGTTTGAATTCCTTATCCTTTTACTGTTTTCACCTTAGACTCACATTTGAGTCTATCAAGGAGCTTGGGAGTGCATGGAAAGAAGGTGTTTCATCAAACATAAACTTAAATGAAAACATGGAGATAAAAAATAATTAACAATTTTATGTAGCACACGTTCATGCAACAATAACGACCCCACACAATAGCAATGCCTTCGAGTTTTTATTTAATTCCCATGCAACAACAAAGTCTCCTGGTTCTGGCCTTGAATTTGAAGAGACCTGCAACAATAGTAATGGCAGAAGCCCATGTCTTTGTGGGAGTAGTGATGATAATGGCAAAAAAAAAAAAATGTTTGAAAAACAATTAATGGTATGTCTATGAACAAGTGGGGGTAGGTGGACAAAATGGGTGGACAAGGTAGTTGGGTGAGCAAGGTAAGGTAGGTATGTGGGTGAAAATAAAAATGAATATTTTTTGGGTAGGCAATTTTTTTTTTGGACTAAACCTTTTTTTATGATGAGAGGTTCAAATGGAATTGGTGCAATCATGGGGGCTAGGTTAATTTGGCCGTTAATTGGGGTTGGCAATTGGCATTACATATTGTTAAATAAATTGTTCTAGTGTGGCTTGTGTTGTTGGCCTAAATGTTACCACATCTTCAACCGAGTTTTTTGGAATTTATTAAAATTTTCAACAGTAGAAATTACTTAAAAATCCATATCTCCCACATTCTGAATCCAAATCTTACCAAATAAATTCCATTAAATTTTATTCATCAAGATTTTTCCAACAACACCAAAGGTACATTCCAATTCCTCTGAAATTTTCAGCTACAATTTAATTTAATTTTCAGTGAAGAAATCATTCAATATTCAATAACTTTTGCACCACAAGTCCAACCATCATGGAAACAAGCCCATGCACCCCTCCTCGTCAAAAACTTTTCTTCACAAACATTAAGAACACAATTTGAAGCATCCCAGTTTGGTTGATGTCATAACCACAAAACAAAACAAATTACCTTCCTTCATAGATAGATAGGGGAAGGCATTGCTCATAAAGATGGGGTGCCCTTCTATTGTTAGGGTGAGTAAAGCCCATGGGCAAGGGCCATTCTCAAGGTGTAGGACTATAGTAAGTGATTGCCTAATCCAAGACCCTTTATATGGGGAATGCTTGCACCCTTGGGTTTACCTTACACTAAAGGTTTCATGGTCCCTTTTTCCTTTTGGAGACTACCATAAACTTCTGTGGTATATACTATGGTAGCTTCAAATCTAGCACATCCAATTTAGACATGGGGTTTAGGCTTTACAATGCATGTGAACAAATAAAAAAATAAATCTGCATTTAAATGTAATTCAATACTTTAACCACACATATTTTGGAGCATGTTTGGCAAAAGTCATTGTGCCTTCTTAAACACCTTTCTAATTACACATTATGGATGAGAAGTGGATGATGGTGGATGAATATCATACATTATGAATCAAAAGTGAATGATGATAAATAAATTTTATTCATGTAATTGAAAAGTGAAAAATGTTGGATGAATATCATCCATTATGGATGAAAATGGAATATTCATGAATGAATTTTATTCATAATAATATTGACATTTATGATGTTGGTAACAATCTTCACAAACTATTCTACTTTGCAATCAAATTATTCAAAAATTTGTCATGTTAGATGTTTAATTAATTATGTTAAAATAAGGATTATGAAATATCATTTGTAATAGGTATTTTAGATCACCATACATTTAAAACCATCAATATCATATAATTTGTGTCCATGGGCATGGTGAAATAAAAGGGTTCAAATTAACTTAAAGGAGTTTAAAAGAGTGATGGTGTGACACCATTTTGCTTTAAAAGGATTTTGATTCTATAAATGTAAAGTCATTTTAATTTCAAAAGATGTTAACCTTAAGATATGTGGTAGTAGATGAAGACATGCATATCAAGTTTGAGGAGGAGACACCTAAATAGAAAACTTGGCAAAGGGATGAATCTCTTGCAAACTTACAAGTCATTATAAAAAATATCCTACTAAAATTATTTTAGAAATATTTTTTGATTTTTAGTTGAATATTCAACTAAAAATATCAAAAAAATTATATAAAAAAAGTTTCAATGCATCTTATTCTTAAACATTTCATTTGGTGTTGTCTTCTTTCTTATAAAAATATTTGACCATGCGATGTCATATTTTTTGAGTTCACATGTTAATTTTTATTTTGTGATTGAATCAAATTTCAGATTTCACTATGAGTCCACTTTTTTAAGAACTTATTTGTATTTTTCAATATGATTCCCATTAAAGTTGAAATCGCAAATGTGAATAATTAAAAATTGACAATGTTAATGTTGAAATCTGATTTTACATTTTTAGTCCAAAAAATTTACAAAAATTGTGATAGTCTAAATAGTCCATCTCATTGTCTTTCACCCACTACTTGATGAGATCGAATTACAAGAAGGAACCCAAACCCTTGAAGTGAATCCCACTTACTACAAAAGTCTTATGTGAAAATTAATTGTTTTTGCACATTTTATATCCAACATCACATTTGTTGTCGATTTGGTGAGCAAAATGTATTTTATGATATTTCAAAAACTTTGCAAACTTTCATTGCATTGAATTTTGCATCTCACAATTTGGTAATGGAAATTATATGAAATTTATTTTTCATAGGCTTGCAAGTTTTACACACAAATGTCATGCGTATAAAACATGTTTAAAACATGTATGAATAGGATGAATGATTTTTATTTATTTTCATGTTGGATGAATTTTTTAAATTATATTTATATGTGTTCCAAACATGTTTTATATGCACATGTGTGTGCAAAAAAATCTGAACCTATGAAAAACAAGTTTCATAAGATTTCAAATACTAAATTGTTGGATGCAAAATTTGTGATGTTGGTTTGTCCTTAAAAAAATTAGAATTGATCATATTCATTAATGAAAACTTTGGGTTAAGGGGGGTGGGGGAAAGAGATTTAGACAAATGAAAATCAGCATGAATTCTTATTTTCAATATTTTTTCTATTCCCTTTACTTGGAGTAACATAAACAAAATTTCATCATTCCTATAGAATTAGCATATTAAGCCTTGATGGAATGTACCAAGGAAACAATTTGACTTCAAGATTTCTTCTCAAAATTATGAATGTCAAAGAATGTTCATAACCATATACTATGACAATGAATTTGCATCAAAATCTCCAAGGATCTTGTGTATCATTCCAAGAATTTAAAGTTCACTTCACCATCCATCTTCAATTTGTATAACAATTCACAAGGAATAAGCAAATCAAAGTCTTACACATACCATTTGCTTAACAACATGTAAATCCACCCATAAAAGTTTTGGCAATTTATTTTTTTCATTTAATGTAGACAATTCATTGGCTTATAAACTCATGGCCTTGGAGTAGAGGATCAATGTAACAAATGATAAACTAAACTCAAAGAAGGATTACAAGGAATTGCACTCAAGATTGTGATTTTCTTTCTTTTTACTTGGTTGTCAAGCTATAATATTCATACACCCATTGGGATTTCTCTAGCCCAATGAACTTTAGAAGAAAATGTTGCCAAACTTAAAAAGTTGTCACCTCCTTTAGCCACTACTTGCATACCAACCTTAGTGGCATAAGTTCACAATAATGATTCCCTTGAAGAACCTTTGGCCAAATTTGTTGGAGTGCAACTCCATTTGGTATTAAGGGTCTAATGATTAGTCATTTGGTAGCAATGATTAGTCTAAAAGCTTTTGATTACTAAATCATCTACCTCAATCTTAGTTAAGGGCCATTTTCTTCCTCTTGGAAGTCCTTTTATTAAAAATCAAAGTTAGTTCATAGTTGATCTTTGTAGTTAATTAAATTTCTTTAAATAATTATAGATTATATGTAGCTCATAGTCTCATAGTTTACTTCCTCAATTATGATTTTTAATCATAGTAGATAAAATCCAACACCTCCGATCCCATTAATTGTTTAAAAAAATGTTAGAAGAGGGGTCTTTAGGTTGAATTTAACCTTGGAATTAAAAAATAATAGTAGTTCAACTTTGTATCCTTTTGTACTAGAACAAAACTCACAACAAATTCAATTTTGATCCACCCAAACCTTTCCAAAACACTCTTTTCAAAAATAAATTATTTCAATTTTGTTCTTGATTTTGATTCTTTCTAAAATTTAAGAGGACGGACAATTTCTTTGGTTACATTTCATTTCAAAAATTCTCCATTGTACAGATCAATTATGAAATCCATGACAAGAAGCTTTAAAAACATGACATAAGAAATGATAGACAACATGGGTGGGCTAGTCCTCTAGGTTAGTTTTGCAAGTGTGAACAAAAACCTTGAAAAATTAATATCAAAATAGTGCATGATAGGTATGGTAGCCCATCATATGTTGGTTGTGTGATTATTACCAATAGGAATACATAACCTTCAAAAAACAATGGTTGGAGCTTTTGTGTCTTTCAATTTATTTTTCCTATTTAGATTTGAAGGGGACAAAATGAGAATTGACTTTTGACTAGTCAAACAAAAAGAGTGGTGGACGTTGATTAGATTTAAGCCACATGATTGCTCAACTTTTATAGTCTAGAATTGTTAGAAATTGATCCCATCACCAAGCCTTGGTGAACTCATTTGCAATTGATCTTTGTGGTATTGATGCTTTTTGAATTACGTGCAATTTGCTTGCTAGAGGAGCCCTCTTATTTGCTTTAGTGATATTAGGGTTGGACACTCCAAACATTACAAGATAGGAAAGTAAAGTAAAGAATTATAAAATCAAACTTGACATGAAGGTTTGTTGGCATTATTAGAGTTTGACCCCCAATAAAACCCCTATTAAGATGGACTCCTACAAGTCTATTAGTGGGTGCATTCACACTTGATGTTTTTAAGTCAGTGTTAAATCAAAATCTAGGTGGCATCCTAGGTGGCATGCAATGTTAAATAGGTGATAGCTCAATGTTAAAGTGAATGTTAGCTTAACCTAAAATCTTCATGGTTGAAGTCCTAAATGACTAACATGATGTTAGGGGACTCAACACTAGTCTCTCCCTAACACCAAGTGTGAACACAAATTAAAAGCGTAACAAGTTTGTTGAGAGTTTTGAATTAAAGCACCTTCAATGATTGTAATGGAATGCCATGTACAACAAAATTTTGGATGAAGTTAAGCTGTGTGAAAATGAACTCAACTTGTGTAAAAGCATGCAGAAGAATATTGTGAGTATGTCCAAGCACCATGGCAAAGAAAAAAGAAAGAAAGAAAGACTTGCTTCTAGTTAGATACCTACATTGATTAGTTGGTCATTGATTGCTGGATTGGTCAGTCATTGAATGTAATTCATTCACCGACTATTGAATGCTAATTGATTGATTGATCAAAATAGTTGGCCTACATGTGATTATTATATTAGTGTGTTGTCTCAATGTAAGAAGACTAACCAATATTTATTGTTTAGTAATCGATTGGGGACAAAGCAAACATTTAACACTAAGTTTAAATGGTGTGGGACATGCAAACATTTAACACTAAGTGTTTAAGGGAATCCTGTCACAAATACAATGAGCAACTGGAGCTGCTCTTAGCAGCCTATATGTAGTGAAAAGATGAGGCACAATTTGTTGAATTCTAGATTGAATCAAAACATCAATACAATTGGTCATTATATCTTGTAGCACATCAAATCTCTTGCAGTGAGGTAGGTACTAGGGGGTGACAATATATAAGAGCTAGTTACAAAAGGGAGGTTTTGTCATATAAAGGTCATGTGGGTGCAGCAGCTTGGGCGGCGTCCAACGACACAGGTAATTTATAAAGTTTTTCTTTTGTAAAGCCTGTCAAGCTTGCTGGAAATGGCTGTGGATGCAGTGATGAGCTTCACAGCTTTTCATGAGTATAAAAAGTACCGAAAGATGATAAATTATCTGTGGATCCTTATTACAGGCCAGATAAAAGTACTGCCTGCTTCCTTTCTTCTCTTCCTTACTGCCCCATTTGCCCATCCAATATGTATCTGCAAATGTCGAGAGACATTGTGGTGATCCCCATTACACATGACTTTGGGTCCTGCTATGCACACTTCAGGCCTATAATGCCCAAAGTGTGTAATGGGAGCACCAAAATGTGTCTGGGCCGCATCATCCATCCTTTCCAGAGAAAAAGATCAATTTGGCAGAGGGCAGACGGTGCAAAAAAGAATCAGGCAGTAATATTGCCTGCAACAAAGACCCATAGCTTATTTAATCTCTTCTGTAAAAACCAGTGATGTTTGGTTCCAGGTTTTGAAGATTTGAAGATGACCTCTGGTCTCCATTTTGGCTATTTTCTGAATTTGTTGGAACCATTTGGTTGTGTGTTCTTTTCATGAATTTTGTGATGTAGATAAAGTGGCAATCACCTGCAGGAAGATGAAGTGAAAGTGGCAATCATCCACAAGAAGATTTAGCCAAATTCTGGCTCGAGATCAGATATAAAGTGCAAATCTTTAACCATCCTTTTACATTTTTGGCTATTTATTGAAAACCAAATAAATAAATTTGGTGATTTTTATTTATTTTTGATTTCTGATGATTACAACCTTCAAAAATCAGTTAATTTTTTATTTTGAAGTCCACTTTTTGACGAAATTTCACCAGTAGGAAAAAAGTGCTGATCTGGTATTTTTAATTCGATGTCATTTCTGGTCAGACATTAAAGTTATCCGTAAAGTCATGCGATTAGGGGGCGAGAACGGCCAGTTTCGGCATATTAGGGCATCAAACGCGTAACTGGAAATGAAATTTTACAAAATGAAATAACTGGGACCCAAACTAGTTTTTCCACCAATTTTGGTGGTAAACTGAGTTTCATCCTGTGTTTCCTTTTTTCTGAGCCCCTGCATTGCTGCTACATATAATTTCACTTCTCCTACCTGTACAATTACTGTAATTACTGTCGAACTTTGTGCATTAAGTGCTGAGTTTCAGCATTTCGTACCTAGATTTAATAAATTTTCCTTACTTTGGGATACCACTGGAAAAGGGGATAGGGGGCGAAAGCAGAGGAGATGGGGGTGAAACAGAGGGTGATTGTAGAGATAACTCTATTAAGACTGTTTCCTCCCATTCCAGAATCTCTTGTTCTTGATTTTTCAAAAAACATTCCAACTGGGTTGATTCCACTTAATCACACACATTTCCAGATTGGAGATTGTGTAAGTATCAGTGTTGTACAACTGATTAGAAATGGCTACCTACCTAAAAACTACAATGTATTTGCAACCTTTTCCCAGAAAAAAATGTGCTTCTCTAAAGTTCTAGTTAGAAGAAACACTCACTTGCTTAGGAATTGGAAAAAATGTTGGGAAAGAGGAACAGAGCCCTGGTGATTATCAACATGGTTCTTAGGATTCATAACCATGGTTCTAAAAACTCAAAGATCCAATTCTCAAAAAACTGGAAAAATCAGATAACTGGCCATAAAAGTGCCAGTTCAGTGCTGGTTCTTTCATGAAAATGGTTGGTTCTTTAAGGGGGTTTGAAATAACCAGGGCTGGCAGTTCTTTGATTCTGACTTTTTTTTTTCAAAGAGCAGTTCTCTGAGTCTGAAATGATATAAGAACCCAAAACTGCAGTTCTTTGTAAATTCAAATAAGTGCACAACATTGATTGGAACATGGATAAAAGATTGAGTTGTTGCCACATTCTGGTTTCAATTTGGGTTTCAACAAGAGGCTCGTTCCACGGGTTGGATCCAGGTCCATTTGCAATTTGAAGGTAGTAGGAGGTTTCATTCTCCGTTTCCCAATGTGTAGAATCTGTAATCCAAGACCCTGGGAACTGGACGTAGAACCAAAACAAAAACCAGCTAAGAACCTCTATCTGGCCCATACTGGTTATTACTAGTATTAGTGGGGTCTGCAAAGTGTTCATTTTAGGAATTTTAGTCTGTAGCCAAAGTGGTCATCTATAGGAAGATGAAGAAGATGTGCTATATCAGCTTCTGCTGGAATTAGACCTAGAACTGGATCTAGTTCCAAAGGGAACTTCTTTTCTTGAAAAAAACACTGGAACCACAGGTTTCCTAAGAGACCATGAAAGAGTTGATAAAATTAGAAAACAAAAGAAACCTCTAGTTTTCTGTACATGTGATGCACCCCTATAAATGAAAAGAATAGAACTTCTTTGGACCAGTGTTGTGTGCTTCTTTGTTTTTTCAAATAACCATCAGTTTTGGGTATTTTCAGAAACATGAAAAATCTGTCAGTTCTCAATATTTCAAAAACATCAGAATCAAAGAACCAGCCACTTCCAAGTATTTCAAAAACAGCAAAATCCAACAACTGCCAGTTCTGGGTATTTCAAAACCCTCAATGAACCAGTGGTTCTTTTTTTACTTTTAAAGTTTTTGTTGAGTTGGTTCTGTTGGGGTTTCAGAAAATGGGAACAATTGGTTATGTTCATATATAACCAGTCTGATAACTGCAAAGAATAGATGTTGCTTGAAACAACCGGCCACAATGAACCAGCACCCACCAGCGCACCATGAAGGATGAATGATAAGTAGTCAGGAAACAGTTCTCTGTTGGGTTTCAGTTGCCTAGCTAACCATGGTGATTAGCTCAGTTTTTTTTTTCTCTACATACTAACAACTCACAAGCAGGTTGTTAGTAGGTAGGTAGTAAAACCAGCCCTTGGCTATGTATAAACCATCTACTTAACTACTAGTTACCTATTTTCTTACTTAACTACCTATATGTGAGACCTATTTCCTACAGAATTGGTTACCAAGGTGAAACCAAATATTAACTCAGTTGAGGTTCATCCACAACTGAGTAATAACAGGCATCCAGTGGATGGTGTGCTGGTGGGTGCTGGTTCAATGTGGCCCACCCAACATTGCCTTCGACCTCCACAATCACTTTGCAAACTAAATCATAACAAAAGAATAGTTCACTTCTAGTGTTTTGTCCATGTAACCAACCCATGCAAGCAAAAAGAATTACTCTATTTTTGGACCTCCGCCACCAGCTTGCAAACTAAAACCAAAACAAAAGTTTGCCTTTAGTGTTCATTCCATGTGGCTCACCTATGTAAGTGAAGAGTAGAACTACTTTTGGATCCACAACCAGCTTGCAAACTAAAACCAAAACAAAAGTTTGCCTTTAGTGTTCATTCCATGTGGCTCACCTATGTAACTGAAGAATAGAACTACTTTTGGACCTCTGCAACCAGCTTGCAAACTAAACCAAAACAAAAGTTTGCCTTTAGTGTTCACTACATGTGGCTCATCTATGTAAGTGAAGAATAGAACTACTTCTGGACCTTCACAACCACCATGCAAACTCAACCAAAACAAAAGAAAAGTTTGTCATGACACAAAAAAAATCCACCCATGACCCAAAATAGAAAAAAAAACACCCACAAACCTCCAAACCCAAAATAGGAAAGAAAAAAATTCACATCCCCCACCCCCCTCTTTCAAAAGCAAAAAAAACCTAAGCCTCTAGGGTGAATTCTGCACCTCCTCATTGGTTGTGCAAGATTTCGATTCTTAAACTTGTTAGCAATCATTTTCGCCCCACACTAATGCCAGAGACGCTAATTGGGGTACATAGTTTCAGAACTAAACCTGAAACTAAACCACACCATACATTCCATAAAGTTTTTAAAAATAGCTAGGACTAAAACCATAAAGTATCATGAGAAATTTTGTCATGTATTTGGAAGGTACCTCATATCAGTTTATATCTCTCTCTCTCCTAAAAAATGGGTGGGATATTAGGCCTACTCCATGAAGAGAGCTAGAGAAATTATGTTTATTCATAGGTGTAAGATCCTTCCCACTCTTAAGGAGTAGATGTAAGAACCATCCATGATGGGTGGATTATAAAATGACGGATAAATATTTATTGATTATTCAACTTGGCTTATCCACTTACTTGTCAGTTCACAAAATTTTCAAATAAGTGGTTTTGGTATATAATCATAGTTTTTGAAAACATTCAAAAAGTCAAAGAATGGGCTAAAGAACAGTCGATTCTTTGTCAGTTCTTTCATGAAAACTGTCAGTTTTTGAAGTTTTGAAACAACCAGAACTGACAGTTCTTTGATTCTGAATTTTTTTCAAAGAACTAGAATTGACAGTTCTTTGATTCTGAAATATTTAAAGAACCAGAACTCATGATTATTTTTGAATTCAAAGAACCACCGAACACTGGTAAGAACTCTTCCCCCCCCCCCTTCCCCTGCGTCATGACCCTGCGTCATGGTAGAACTAAGTTTAGGTTCGTGGAAATTTGGCTTGTGCTTATGTGTAGGGTAATGCCTGAGGCTGCAAGCTATACTGAGCATAAATCACTGGATGGATTTTTTTAAAAAACTTCTTGTAAGACCCAATGGGTATCAACAAATACCCAAGCTATCATGAAAAAAAAAGAAAATGATGAAATGCTCACAAGAGCAAACATTATATTTTTTGAAATGCCCTTCTCATCAATTTTATTTTATGCTAACATCACAACACCATATCAATGATTGGATCAACATTTGGTGAACACTTAATTTTGAATACATCGTTAAAATGTAATAAAATCACAGATACATGAAAGGAGCAAGTTTGTGATGAAAGGTTCCTTTCAAGATTAGCAAAGACCAAAACTCAAGATTCCTGTTAAAACCAACAACCAGACACAACAGTAATAATAACCTAAGGTTGACCATCCAGTCTTTCTACCTCCTAGTATGGATACAGTATCCTTTCTTTTGTTGGATTCAATTGAACTGCCTGCCTACTGTGATCACAGAACTTGCACATTGCAGATCTTTCAATTAGATGGAGGCATCCTGTCTTCTACCTATTTGTCTAGACTATGTAACCACCCACCTCTGCAGAGAGATTTCATTGGGTAAATAATGTGGGAGGAGGGAGGGAGGAAGCGAACTTGGATTATGTAACCCAGCACCTACCAGTTCACCTATGTAACTGGATCATGGTGCATTCACACTTGATGTTAAGTCACTGTTAAATGAAAATCTAGGTAGCATCCTAGGTAGCACCAAATGTTAAATGAGCGATATTAGCTTAATCTTAAGTGAATGTTAACTTAACATAAAATGTTCATGGTAAGTAGGTGTAAGTACTACATGACTAGCATGGTGTTAAGGGACTTAACACTAGAGTCCCTAACACCAAGTGTGAATGCACCTTTAATGTATCATAGATAAATAGGTAGGTAATAGAAGTGGTCACTATGTATGTTGTATGCAGGTAAGCAACTTGATGGCTGCTAGGTGCGAAGATGCATGCATGTCAATGGTTAGAACATAACCAGTTGTTGAGGGGTATCTCGCATCGGAATTGGCTGACTCGATGCAGGTTATAACTCGTAACCCATGTCCAGTTTGCCGGGAGCGTGCCCAATTGGTGGGACTTCCATAACTGATACACACATACATTCACAGGAATGCATTCCATTTGCTTGATTTCTATTGCATCCGGTGGAAGAGGAGCATGCATGTGCATTATGCCCACTCACCAACCAGTTATGTATTGTAACCAACTCGAGCTGCTTGGTTATCACCCATAATCTTGTCACTCTTACAGGGGCTCAATTATATGAGATAGATAACCTGGCAGATCTCGCCAGTTACCTAGTCTATACCCAACCATCTTGGTTAGCTATGAGACATGAATACAATGAAAAAGTGTTTATTGTTCACATGACATCCATCGTGTATGGTGGTTTGGTGGGTGCTGGTTCACTCTGGCCCACAAACAGGGGATTCAAAGCTAGACCACTTTTCAGTTATGACTACATTTTTAAAATAGAAAATATTCAATAGATTGCCTTTGCATGAAGAATGGAGGTAATTTGACAATGGAGGGGCATTCAGGGCTTCAATGACACCTGCATGTGATCACTTTGCACAGAAGAGTTTGCTCCAGAAAGGAGTCCCAGACATTGCAGGGCAACAGACCTTTTGGCCTTTTCCTAGCAAGGTGTGATTGATAATAGCATTGAGTCTGTCTCCCTGACGCCACCATCCTCACTTATTTCTTGGCAGAGCAAGGTACTTGAGAGTGTCTTGGACTCTGGAGCCCTTTATGAATTCTGTGTCTGTTGAAGCAGTCTAATAATACCCAGAAACACACAAATTATCCATTTTGCAGTCAAACATCTATATTTGAGAGTCTACACTAGGGGCCAAGAGAGGGTGTAGGGTTTACTCCTTCCTAGTCTGGACTCTCTTCTTGACTCTCTAGTACAGAGTCCAGACGACTCTTGATTCCTCCTCACCAGATGAAACAATTTCAATGACCTAAAAGTCAAGCATGTGCAATTCAGAGCAATTTCTAGAGGAGATTTTGTGTAGGATGGAGAATACTGAATGCTAGGTGGGATCTGAAGGATCAGTTCTCACTGGGTTTCATGAAAGAACCAGCAAAGATTCTACAGCTTTCTAGGCAGTTATTTGACTTTTAAAAACAATTGAGGATCACAGTTACATGTAATAACCAATGTTGGCCAGTTCTCACAAGGAGAATTGATTGGTATCACCAAAGATGATAATTGTTTTGAGAATTCAGTTGACAGTTCTCACCCAAGTGAGAACTGAATCCAGTGAGAATCGGTTATCATATAAATTTTTTGAAGAACGAGGTCAATTCTATGAGAGAATCAAAACCCAGTTATCATGCAGTAAGTAGATCAGGTCAGTTTAGGGTTTAGGTTAGTGGTTAGATTAGGTTAGTTTGTAGGCACTAGCATCCATTGTATAAAAACCCCTTTTGAGTTAGTCATTTTTAATCAAAGTTGTTTTGTGTTGCTTCTTGTGTTGATCTTTTGAGTTGTTCTTTGTGTTGATTTTTTACATTGCTCTTTGTTTTGTTCCTTTGCATTGTTCCCTTGTGTTTTTTTTTTGTTGTTCATTTGCATTGTTGATGCTATCAATTCATTGCATTGCTTCTAATGTTGTTGGTTAGTCATGTTGTTGATTTATCGTGTTGTTTTTGTTATTGCTAGTTCATCATATTGTTGCATGTTCATTGCATTACTTTTCCTATTGCTAGTTTGTTATTTGTTGTAAGTTTGTTGCATTGTTGCTACTATTAATGGTTCATTATGTTGTTTGTTTTGTTATTAGTCCTTCTATTGGTTCATTGCGTTGCTATCCTATTATTGTTAATTTGTTGTGTTGTTAATCTTGTTATTGGTTCATTGTGTTGTTGATAGTGTTGTTAGTTTGTCATGTTCTTCATTGTGTTGTTGATGGTGTTGTTAGTTTCTCATGTTCCTAATTGTGTTGTTAATGTTGCTTGTGGTTCATTGTGTCATTCTTAAATACATGTTTGAACCCCTTGTTATTAATCCTTTGCATTGTTCATTGTTATTCCCATTACAAGTGTTTTGGTGAGGTACTACCCCTATTGCCATCACTTTGTAGGTGGCAAATTGGTGGTCCTTCACGTTGTTATAAGCCTCATGCTTCTAGGTACCCACCATCACCACATAACCTTTTGGGTGTTATTGTTGGTTTGTCACATTGTCAATGTTGTTATTAAGTCATTGTGTTGCTTGTGCCATGGTGAGGTACTACCCCCTCCCATTGTGTAGGTGGTGGAGCTCCTTTGCGACTGGAAAGAAAAGAAAGAAATTGCATATGCCTATAAAATACATTTAACATTTGCATATGCTTGTGAAAAAAATTGAGGATAATTTTGAATCATTTATAATTCTTTTTGTAAATGCTTGTATTTTAGGTTGCAATGTAGGTTTTGGTCTTTTGATTTATCATACATTTATTTGGTTTTTTTTCTCCATCTCAAATCTTAGGTTGAAATTTTTTCAATCTTCTAAAAATGAAAAGATTATAAATGAAAATACATGTGAAGTGTTTATGAATAATGTAATGGGAAAAAATATGAAATAAACCCTAGTTTTCAAATTGAAAGTAATCAAAACACAAAAAATGGAAAAAAAAAATCATAAGAAAATTGCATGTTCTAAGAATAATGTGGAAGTCACATGGTAGAAACTCTTTATTTTGAGTTTTTTTTGTGTGAATGATAAGAAGGATGTTGATGTGAAATGCCCACAAACTATGAGATGTATTCTTTGTTATAGTAGTTTAGTTTTATTTTGTAACCTTAAAACCGAAGCAAAAAAAGGTCTAATCATACATAGTACAACAAATGGAATAGTAACATTGAAAAAACATGTGAATGTAGACCATTCTATTATTGTAAAAATATTTGAGGAGGAACTAAATAGTCCATTGAGAGGAGAAAGGTGGAGAAACAATGCAAAAAAAATCAAAAAATTCAAACTAAACATTTGTATGTTTTACCAACTTATTTGGTAAAGTTTAATTCTACAATAATGAGTTTTGGTCTTTAGATGTGATAAGGAACACATGATATATTTGCCTTTGTGATTAACTTTTTAAGAATTGATTGACAAGCAAAACATGTTATTCTTGGTCTTTTTGAAATTTCACATATTTTTCCAAAAAAATTGGCCAAAAAATTGATTGAGGTAAAAAATGTAGTTTGAGAAAACATTATTGTTGATGTAAAAGATGAAGGTTTTAATTTGAACATGATGAATTCTACATTAATAACAATTGTAAATTATGACATTTTAGGTTTGGAAAAAAGTTATCAAGGCATTTGATTTGGGCATACATTTTTTAAGGCTATCAATATGTTACAATAGATGAAATTTTTTATAAAAACTTGACACATGTTTCTATTAAGAGTGCACAAGGAGATTTACAAAAATGCATATTGGCTAAAAAATTCTTGGAAATGTCAACAAAGGTGGAACAAAACATGTGTTGAATCTAGTTTGGCCCTAATGAAATTGAATACATTAGTGAAGACAAGGTAAATTGACGCGCTCCCAAGTCCCTAGTTAGACTCAAGTTGGGTTTAAGTTACTCTCACAACAGAATTTTGAGGAACTTGGGGCACGCTCCCAGCTCTCAACACTATAAGGGGTAGAGGGGCATGCTGAAGCTCCGAAATAGGATTAGGAAGAGTGACAAGTTATTCATGTACTTGAACCTGCATCAAACCAACTAACAAGTTGGTTGGATCACCTTCTGCAGCACCCTTGGTGCTAGGACAAGCCACAAGCAACTTTGGACTCACTTGATTCACCACAGCCTGGACTTGGGGGAAGCCATCACCTTCCCCCATATAGTATACTATGTGCCTCTCCATGGCACCCGCATCTGAATGGCTTTTTGTCTTGGGACTCTCAAGGAGGAATCCCGAAATTGTCCTGGTTTGGACTCTTGGGACTTTGAGCGATCATAACTCTTTGTTCAGACCTCCGATTGGGATGAAGTCTAAAGCAAACTTGTAGCTCTCCTTGAGAGCTTTCCAACGGTGTATCACACTTCACCTGCATGCATTGGAGTCGGGCCAATTTGATTCCCGGCCCTTCTTTTTGCCATAACTTGTGTTATAAATGTCCAAATGGCCCATGTGAGGCCATTTTCGACATCTACACTTCAATAATTTTCCAATGATATAAAAAACATTCCAATGTGAGATGTTTTGACCCCTGCAATTGAACTCTGAAGTTTTAGGAGTCCCGGAAAACTCCCAAGTCCCAAATTCAAGAGTGTGAATTTCGTCCTCACATTCTTTCTAAGTAGGGTTGTGACATAAATTCTCTATTTAATGTATTGTTGCAATGAGAAATATATATGAAACAATATGTACATGTAGATTTGTAAGCAAAATTATCTTTTTTCAAAAGGCATTGCAATTTCAAAAAGCAATTGTTCTTTTATAGTAGACATATTGCTATTAAAATGACTACACTAGTCTTTCCTCCTTTGACATGGCACATCTCTCAAATCATTATTGATGTCATTTCCCTTGTCATGTTTATTTGTGTTTTTAATCAATCTAGAGGTCAGTGGGTGTTTAGTGATGCTTTAAATTTTGCCATTTCCACTTGTTTGAAATTGAAAGAAGAATTTGAAATTTCAAGTTCTTTTGATATTTTATGGAAGAGGGGTCCATTATTATTCTTGATTTAGGTCTTTTGACCTTTATCATCCAAAAAAAGGTTTGTTTTGTTTTTAGATTTTTAAATTTTTTGAAAAAGTATGAAGAAAATAAAGCTCATAACATGTTTTTTTGTATGTTAGATCTTAGGTTCAAAAACTTACATTTGGTGTCCTCATTTATTGGCTATTGTTGAAAAATATGATAGAAACACATTATATCCCATGTTATCTGAAAATGCCACTATTGATCAAGATGTTGATGAAGATTGCACTTTGAACATTTTTGAAATGATAGCAAGCACAAATGAACCAATAAAGGAATTTGTCAATAGAGAACTTCTAATTTTTAAAAGGTTTCAAATGGATGCAAAAAATATCAAATGTCCTCTTTAATGGTGAGAGAAACATGAATCTATGTTTAGTACATGTGGATTCCTTGCTTGTTAGATCTTAAGCATTGTTAGTTCACAAATTGAGATTGAAAGGATTTTTTCTTTGGTGGGAATATTTACTAAAAAAATAATTAATTTTTGTGAGCAAATGACCCAATGACCCTAAGATCTAGATTAGTTGTGAACCTTTTTTTTAATTTAATAAAGTTAATTGAAGCTAATTCAAAGTTAGAGAAGGAGTTTGAAGAAGAGTTAAGAAAATTTGAAAGAACATTTGAAAAGATGAGATCTTGATAATATAATTTATTTTTAAAAATGTAACATTTTAATCATTCTTTAGACAGGTTTGTTTTTATTTTTAATTATTTTTTAATTAAATTTTCTTAGAAGAATGAATATAAATTTGAGATCCAGATTGTGAAAACTAGATATGAAAACCCATTGTTATCACATTTGTGAGAATCACTTTGTTTAAGAACCAGCTTGATTAAATGTTTAAAAAATTGATACCTTGATCAATTATCGTAAATCTAAATTTAAAAAAAAAAAAACAGGGTCAGTTCTCTGAAGTGTTGGGAAGAACCAAAACTGATGGTTCTCATAAAAAGGCCGAGAACCACCCAACACTGGTAATAACCTGGGCATTTGATTTTTTGATGACAGTGATTATCAATGTTGATACCCAGATTGACACCCAGTAGGGGTTTGGTGCAATTTCTAATACCCTCTCCCACTCTGAATATATCCTGAAATTCTTCAGTAAAGAAGATAAATTTGACACAAATAGGAAAAATGGAGGTGCCATCCCCTTTTGAGGCAGAAAAGTTTCTGAGGACAAGGTGGCATTCAATTACAGTAGAAAAATATACTGCAAACGAGGGTGGAAGCTCAAATTCCCTGGGCCCAACAGAAACAGAGGAACTCTCTCTACCCTTGCCCTGCCCCTACATAAAACATTGACCTAATTTAGAAAGGACCCCTGGGTAGGACCTTAATGAAAGTAAGGTCCTACCCATGATGCCTAAATGTACTCCAAACTGGGGATGAAATCAAAAGCCAAGGTGAAAGCAGTACACAAGAAAACAAGAGGAGATGAAATTATGGATTTTCTCACCTTAATTGGGCCTCCCAGGAGCTTCACCCCCAATTCTGGATTTGCCTTTCTTGCATCCTCTTCTCGTATTCTTCTCTTTTTTTCTCATGTCCTTCATTAAATCAAGTCTTGTCAGGATAAAATCTTGCAAATCTTGTGAATTGATACACAATTTCATGAAAGGGCTGGTGTAAGTTTGAGTGAAAATCAAAATGCATGTCATGGGTAGGTACAATTTGAATGGGCAAATGTATTCCAACAATTGAAAGTATCAATTTCGGAACTATCAATTTATAAACAGTAAAAAACTAATTAAGCCCTTTATTGCTTCTAGAAATGATTACTTCCAATGTAATAATTAGATACCTTATTTTGATTTTATGCCATTTTTGTAAAAATGTAAGTGACTCCTTTGTTGTTTTAAGAATATTCCTAATAACTAGTGGTTACAGTTTCGAGAATTCTCTTCCTAACTTGTTATTATCTTCCTTGTAACCCAAGACTATTGGCTAGTATGTGGAATAGTTTCAAAAGCCTGGACAACTTAACCCATGGTTATAGAATTTCCTTATTACCATGTCAAGGTTTTCCTAAAGTTTTTGACAATATGTTATACCACAAATAATGGCCAGCCTTTGTAATATGGCCTTTTTGTGATGACTGTGGGGATGGAACTCTAATTCACAATGAATTTCTTACTAGAGTTTGTAAGTTAGTAGATTATGCTTTTCGAGTGCCAGCCCACTTATCTCAATGCCACATCTGATATTTACAATTTTGATAGACAATGTGCTTCATTCTATTCAAGTCAATTGCATTATCATATATTATATTTTAAGTATTATTCATTTATTCAAATTTGAACTTGATTTCTTGCCCCCCAAGATGATTGGGGGAAAGAAAAGAAAATAAATTCCATTTCAAACTGAAAACAAAATTCAAAGAAATCTTTTCAAAACATCATTTTATGGAAGGTAAAGTCTGGCTTGGGCAGTACCACCCTGCTTAGAAAGCTGGGGTTCTACTCCACAGTTGCTTCTGGGAGTAAAGTACCTAGCCTACTTGCTTCTACTAGCACCAGGAAAAATGGTTGTCAGTTATTCTTGCTCCTTGGATCAAACTTTCTAAGGGTGTCAAAGGTTTGCAGTTTTGCTAATAATTTGGTTCCCCCATAGAATTCCCAAAAAAACAAGTTGTGCTCGGGTTACATGCACAAAGAGTTTATTTTTCCAGCACATATATAGAGTGTGGGAAAATAAGAATGTGATTCCAAAATGAATGAGCTAAACCATGACCAGAAACAAACAAACAAACAAAGAAGATAGTCAGGAAAATTGCAATGGTTATTGATTCATGACCCCAAAAATTATGGAGCATTTTATGAGTTAATAATAATGGCAAAAATGAACTGTCTAAAAGAACTCTGAACTGGACCATATTATTATTATGACAAGTCTAGTAATGCCAGGTTATATAGCATAAAACCAAGTTACCAATGAGTGAGTCTCTTCTACTTACTTAACACATTGCTAATATCAATTTGATACGACACATGGAGTTACATGTCCATTCCTAATAGGTATACTGATCTTTTTCTGGGTGGCTAAATTTCAGACCCAGTTGGTGGAAAAAAAAAAAAAAAAAAAATTTTAAAATTAAAAAGCTGTGAAACTCAAATAAAAATGGGTTGGTTTAAGTAACCTATTTCATCAATCAAATGCAAATGGGCAAAACCACATTTAAAATGTGCAGGCCCATTAGCTTAGCCACTGATGATGCACAATGGGTTTAGTTTTTGCCCTAAAAGCTTGAGACAGCAAATTAGCTGGATGAGGAAAATTTCATAATTACTCACCCAAACCCTAACAAAGATGTTTTGATCCACACCAACCTGAGTCACCCCGGGCTAACCTGGGCATATAATCGGGGCACTCTAAAAACATGTCTAGTATAATTTTTATTTGAGACTATTGTGTGATAAAGTTCGGTGGCAAACTGGACAAGTTCTGTTAGTCAGTCCAAGTGAGAGTAATTAGGCAATGACTATTGGGATGGAAGAACCGGCGGGTATCATCTCACCGTGAACTGGTTGGATCGTCGCCAGTACTCTCCCCCTGAGCTTGTCGTTGCTGCTGCGGCCCTGCTGCGGCGGAGCTCTGCTGCTGCTGCTGCAGCAGCATCGACGACCTTTGCTGTTCCAAATTCTGTTGCAAATTACGACTGTATGCTTGCAGTGCTGCCAACAGGCCTGAAGAATTGGATTGTCCTGCTGCTTGATCCCTGGCTGCTGCTCCTAGGCCCAAGAATGTGGGTGGATGTAGCTGCTGTTGAATTCCTTGTTGCTGCTGTTGTTGCAGTAATTGCATTGTGGAACCTGCGGCTAACGACATTTGATGTCCCTGTTGCTGCTGCTGCATATGGCTGCTGCTACGTCCCTGCAATTCCAGCCCCATTGATCCGGCCCCAACAGCTTGTATGTTACTGGGAGCTGGTAGAAGTGTTATCATTGAAGTAGATGATACATTACTTGATCCAGCTCCCTGTGCAGCGGTAAGCATGCGATATTGACCGGCAGTTGAAGGAAATGACCAAATGTGTTGTTGTTGTTGTAGCTCATGAGATAGAGTAGTAGGGCCGCCTGTGCAGGTCTCCGGCATTACTTGCTGCATCCCGGCGGATGTTGCAGATGAGCTGCTGCTCGTGGTTAATGGTAGCATCCAGACTGTTCCTGCAGTTGGCTGTATCCCTGCACTACTACTACTACTCATGGATGCTGCATTAGCAGCTGGTACTCCTGAAGCTGCTGCTGCTGCTGCTACAGCCCACATTGCTGCTGCTGCTGCTGGCTGCATCAAGCTTGCCGACGATATTCCTGCAGCACCAGCTGCAACTTGTTGTGAAGATAATTGTCTAGTTGATGACGATGTCTGCTGCATCGACCTTGAAGACTGATCTATTTCTTCCTTGAGACGAGAAAGTGGACCAGCTGCTGCAGCAGCTCCTCGAGGCCTTTTCGACCTGCTCGATGTATCCTGCAAACTATCTAACCCATGAGTTTCTGACGGGCTCCGGCGGCCCGAGACCATATTTGCAGCTTCGTGATCATGGAAGCCTGATATTGTTTCACGGATGCAGCTCATGCCCTCCTGCATACCTGCTGATCTTGATATGTCCAGCGCTCTTTCCTCCGGCGCACTTGACATGCAGCCCCATCCAGTATTGGATCTACTACTCTGCATTTGCTCAGCTTGCATGCGTGCGCTAGAAATCTCTAGAAGCTGATGTGAGGGTGTCCTTGAAGTTAATGTTGTGAAGCCTAAGTTAATGCCTTGCAATGAAGGTGCTCTGCCTGCTGCTGCAACAGCCTGCATGCTCGCTGAGCCTCGTAAGGGTCCGACTATAGATGAATAAAGAGCTGGAACGGTGCCTGTTCCTGTTGCTGCAATAATTGCAGCCTCCGCATGCCGAAGCAACCACTCAATAGTCTCTCCATCTGACTTATGTCTCAACTCGCGGGTTAGCTGGAAAATGCGCGCTGCACATGTAGCTGGCATCCGTATGCGTCGACCCCGTCCATCAACTTTCGTATGACGATCCTTTGTTGGCGGACGCTTGGTCGCCGGGGCTGCAGCTTGTTTTTTCGCTTCTTTTGCAGCTTCTACAGATGTCGCCGCAGCATCTGCCATCGTTGTTTCCTGCTGTTTTCTGCGAGGCAACGCAGATATTCCACAAGTCACGCCAGGGCTTAAATTAGACCGACCAGATTGTCCCTCGCCGCCGTACTGATCTCCGCGCCCCATCCCACCCGCTGCCATAGCCGAAGTGGTTACATCCACATGCGATGCAGACCGTGCTGCAGGCCCCCCTCGCATACCATGGCCAGCCATTGCTGCCATAGCTGCTTGTGCGTAATGTTGCTGTCGCTGCTGCTGCTGCTGCTGCTGCTCCTGCTCTAAACGCAAGGTGGAACTAGAGCCATAACCCACCAAGCCCCTTGAATCCGATTGCTGATATTGTTGAATTAGTTGTGGTGGCAACCCCGTATCTGAGCTTCCCCCACCTTGACCTGAGTCTCGCTGAGACTCTGATTTATAAGATTTCCCATGACCAGCTCCTGACTCCATGTAAAATTCAATAGAGCTTTTATTGGAACTTTCTCAATCCCGCGTCTGATCACACCAGCTAATAGCCCACCTCCTCGACATACGCATCGCGTACATGATTGTCAATCTTTCTACTTGCAAGTTGCAGCCTGCAATCTGGTACTTGAGTTGCGCTTTTTGCTTTTCTCTACGCACACTACAACTCGGGCGTCGTTAACGTCCCTACAGCTCTGTAGGTCGTCTGTGCCATCGTGCCAGCTTGATCCATCCTGATGTCTTCAACTCTTCTGCACAAGATGCAGCTAGTCTAGGGGTCATCCTAGTCCTGCCCAATGAATCAGTTGCTGTCATGGAGCTCAAGTATTCCCAGAACAGCTGAATCGCGTTGTCTCCGGACTTCGCTTCACCAAACGCGACAGACGACACTTCTCGAAAAGAGTTAGGTGGGGACTTTGCAGGGTGATCGGCAAGTTGGCAGCCCGGCTGCTGCATCCAGGGCCACCTCTGACTAAGGGCGAGTACAGCTGCAATCGAATATGAACGACATCTTGCAACTCATATTCACTTATACTTGTAACAGCAACAGCTTCAAAGTCCTTACTAGTCAGAAGCTGGAGACGTTGCACCATCTCGAGTAGATAGATAGCTTACAATCAGAGTCTTGCGGAGCTTCTGCAATAATATTGCCTCTGTTCCATATTTTCTATAATGCCTCTGAATTTCGGATATATACGTATCTGCAAAAACAAACAACCGCCTCAGATTCAAAACTCAAAGCTAACTCAACCCGGCCCACAAGGAGCTCTTCCATGATTCCCTTGTGGGAAAATTGTCTATGTTTACCTCCAAGAATAGACTAAAATCGCAAGTAACAAGGGATTGTGCAACACAGGGAGTTTTGCAACATTTCCAACGAGCCTCAACTCAAAGAGAAAGTTCAATTATGCCGTCAAGAAGGGTACCGTGAACCAACGTCAAAGGGAAGTCCGTAAATTTTCCTTGGTTGGAAAGCACCTTTTGGGGGAACCGCATGAAGTTTCCCTTCGATATTGGTTCTAAGAGGGATTTCTGACAGGGATAACTGAGAGATTTTCCAGATTGCACACAGGGAGTTGTACGAAAACTCCTTGAGGCAGACCTTCGTCGTGAACCCTCCGTCCCTCTGTCCCTCCCTCCCGCCTACAGACCGAAGACACAAGCGTTGATTAGGAAAAGAGCAGAAAAGTTGGTAGACACCTTCCCCCGTCAGCTAGACCAGTTTCTTCCTGTTCGTTTTCGTGTGTTTCTGTATCATTTCTAGTTGCCAATACTACGTCGCCGTACCCAACCCTCTCCCAAGGAATTAGAGGAGGCCGACGTTGGTTAGCAGGGCTCTGTTTGTACCAAGCTGCCGTCGACTCTCCTTCTTTTTTGGTGAAGATCAGTACCCTTCTGCAGCTCGAGTGGAGCTAGCCATGAGCATCATAGTTCGACACTGACATTTATGTGAGTTGGAAAACTTGAAGGGAGCAGCCACTGAGCCTGCAGTACCTCGCAGGGCGAAGAGGACAAAATAAAGATCAGTACTAGGTCTACTCGAGAGGACCTCGCCGTTGAGCTCGCGCGCGGCTTTGAGTCTTCGCCTTGTTGGATAGAACATTCATAGTCTTCTGCAACAGCCACAGACAGAGACACCATTCTTTTCAGTAAAGGCACGACGACGTGCAAGCCCTGAGGTTAAGATCTCCTGATCAGTTTGCATCCATCGCTTTACTCAGCTTCCTATGCGTCGACCAGTCTTACACTGAGCTTTTTGATGCTTGCGTGAAATCCGGGAAGCTTGCCGGAATGATGACATCAGGATTCGACATAGAATTACTAGACATGAGAATATTATAAGCAGGTACTTGCAGCAGCAGAAGCTGTCCAAATGCCGACGTGACTTCCAGTCCGGTGCAACTCATATTGGCGCAGGAATACAGCAGGAGCAGCACCAGGTTCATCGAGGATACACGCATACAAGTGCTGCTGCAGCATCGGTTCGAGGCATTGCCGTCATTCCAATCCATGGTTTGTGTCCTATAGCTGCCGTTGTCGGAATTTCGATCAGGAATTGCAAAAGAGAAATACACCTGATCGCTGCAGCTGACGTCTTATAATTCGACCAAGGTCTAGAAAGCTAACAACCCAACATTAAACTAGCTAGGAGCACTAGACTAGCAGTGTACTAATTTCTCATAGCTGATTCACATAGAATGGAAGTGCAGATCTAGTATCGATTTGATTGACAGTTGCAAGTAGGTACATACACACTCTTGTTGGTATCTGCAATCTCTAGCTGCGGGATCTGAATTAGTGCCTGCATTGCAGCAGATGAGGAGCTGCAGACTGGAGGTATGCAGGTAGCAACTAGTATGTTGGAAGTAAAGCTCGATCTCGCTGCTTTTTTTGCGGGGATGGGGTGCATCCGTCGGGATCCGACAATTAACACAAGATCTGACGCAAAAACGTGGACGGCGTTGAGTTCTTCGAGCCCTGGTAGCTGATCATGCTGTTTTTTGTGGCCACTATTTGCCTGACAGTCGTGGTCGGACCGCGTGTCCTTCCTGCTTTTTCTCTCGATTGCAGGAACCCCGGCCTAGTCGCTCTTGCATTGAGCCCACTAGTCTCATGAACAGTGCTGCAATATTATGCGGCACAGGGAAGGATATGTTAAATTTGCCGCCTACACATGACTAACTAGCTAGCTAGCTGCATGATTACATTATTATTTGAACTTGATGCCCATGACGGACCAATGCTTTTCCAACTCTGGATAAGATTAAAAACTACCTGTAGATGCAGCTGCAGTAGTCAAGTACTGTGATGATGAGTTAAGCAATGACGACGTACGTTGGTTGAATTAGCAGCTGGGGATCTATCCAAGCTCCACTAGTGAAATCAGCAACTTGCAGCAGCACTAGAGCTGGGTATCACCAGTTCCGTCGGTGCTCTTGCTAGCTACGCTGCTCTTGAATTCAACCTCTCTATAATTATTATGCAGTCATCATGTATAATTGACTCCACAATTACCCATTCTTTTTTTCAGTTTTCTCAATAACAAAAAAAGCTACCTTGAATCAGATTGATTCGCTGCAGTGATTATGTCTCCACATGCTCGACTAAGGTGTCAATGATTTGCTCATGTCGAGACTTTGCTGAAACTGCAGGGATGTTCGACGACAAGGCCGCATATATATATATATAACCTATATCCAGGTAAATAAGAAGCACCAGTGCTGCAACTAGAACCCAGGGGCCGTGGAAGAAATTTTAATTTAAGCTTCACTTTGAAAATGTGAGAAAGAGATAAGAATAATGGTAAAGGAGATGAATGTTCATTGACCTTGCCTACCAAGACAAGGTGTTTAGATTCATTATAGAGTATAGTAACTTAAGGGATTTTGGCCCCTAGGTAATAGGTCTATTTTTATATGAGGATTTTTGAAAGATGATATATTGGCTTGTGTTGAAACCTGAGATTAGTTATTATAGAGTTATAATATCTTGAAGGATTTTGGTTTCCTATAGAGGAGTTTTTGAAGCTTATGTTTTGGTGTGCATGGTGAAATATTTGAGCTTCCATAATTCTCATTTTCCTCATAGGGGAAATTTTCAATAGTTCATCACTATTTATGTCAATCTCAATTTTGATTTTACTGTATATTAACATGGACCTGAAAAGGCATTAAAATAATAATTGTTTCGAATTATATGTACATAAAGAGAGAGACATGGACCACTTGATGCCATAAACTCTGGATAAATCCAAAGAACATGCGGCTAGGCTAGGTGGCTAGCTAGCTGGGACCTGCAGCGGGACTACACTAGCTATCTACTAGAATTACCATTGTTTTAAACGCCAGTAAATTCCAGTACTTGTATGATTGTATGAACTTTGGGAAATTAGAAGCAGCTGCAAGAACTTTGATTTTTAGTGCAGAATATGTATATGAAGCAGCTGCAAGAATTAATTAAGTACTTATACACAAACTATATTGCAGCTACTTCAAAGATGATCACTTTATAGGCCTGCATGCCGATAGCAGCTACTAGAGTAGTGGTGTTTGATGAGTCTATTATATACATTGTCCGCAGGGTGGTTGGACCCCACTGCAACGATCTTATAATTCGTCTATCATTGCACCCTCCGTTCATGTACGCATGAGTGCAAAAACTTATGATCATGATATGATCAATCAAGCAACAACTTCTATATATAAGAAGATGTCTAGACAAGCTTCCGCATACATCACAACAAATGTTAGTTTTTGGCATTCCCTGTAGGGCAAAGAGTGGAAACCTCTGACAAATAGAACTTGAATTAAGAAAATACAGGAATACTCTCCAAGGGAACCCTAGGATCAATATTTCAATATTTTATTCTAATTTTCCCATTGTAAAATAAGAGGATCGCTGTATTTTCCCATTGTCAAGCAAACCATTCTATGTTTGATCAGGGAAAATTCAAGTTTTTCTTGATGGTCCCACAGGGAATCCTAGAAAAAAGTTTATTGCACCTATACATAATATTAAATAACTTCCCAATGTGAAAAACAAATTTGGTTCTTCGGCTAGATGCTGATCTGCCATGCAAACAATGAATTAATTCATTCTTCAATTGTCCACAGAAGTCTTGAGGAGCTCTTGGATGATTCGCTTGTGAGAAAATTGTCTAAGTTTACCTCCAAGAATGTCTCTAACAATCCAAGTACCAAGGAATTGTGCAACACAGGGAGTTTTGCATTTAGTAGGGGGAAAGGGGGGGGGGGGGGGGGTTTG
>Ga0116231_10000323_pt1 | contig 76608 bp, 77 predicted proteins | sample S1TSphgellanicum_2_FD_89695 | JGI IMG/M metagenome (GOLD analysis project Ga0116231, IMG submission 89695) | Host-associated microbial communities from peat moss isolated from Minnesota, USA - S1T2_Fd - Sphagnum magellanicum MG | ecosystem: Host-associated > Plants > Peat moss > Unclassified... | reverse complement strand
GGGGTGGAAGGATGATTCGGCCCTGCGGGCCTCACCCCTGCGGGGCCGCCCTGCGGGCGTTTATCCTTCCGTTCCCAACTCGACACCTAGGACTGTCTTATCTCGACGAACAGTCTCTCCCAGTAAACTTGGCTGGGGTGGAAGGATTCGAACCTCCGAATGGCGGGATCAAAACCCGCTGCCTTACCACTTGGCGACACCCCAATTGAACCAACCGTCCGCGCCCGTCCCATGGGCCTCGCTCTGCTGATACTCAGTTCGTCGCTAACCGTCCCAGCAACGGCGAGGTGTTCAGTCCGCGAACCAAAAAGGCTTCGTACTGCGAAGGCACTTCGCTCAATAGTTCGCGTCCACGCGTGGCCGAACCGCAATCCACGAAAACGCAGGCACCGGTGCCCGTGAGGCGCGCCGCTCCGAAGCGGGACAACCACGTGAGCGCGTCGTCGACGGCCGGGTATCGGCGCCGCACGACGGGCTCGCAGTCATTCCTGCCACCGGCTTCGAGGAAGCCCGCAATTGTGATGGGCGGGGTATTTCTTGTCAATTCAGGGTCTTGGAACACCGCCTGAGTGCTGATCGATACATTCGGCTTCAAAATCAGATAGTTAGCCTCGGCCGGCGCTTCTTTCCCGGTCAAAGGGATCAAGCGTTCTCCGACACCTTCGCCCCAGGCCGCCTGACCGCGGACGAATACCGGGACGTCGGCGCCGAGCTGCAGGCCCAGGTCCGCCAACCGGTCGATGCTGAACCGGGTATCCCAAAGCCTATCGAGGGCCAGCAACGTGGTGGCGGCATCGGAGCTGCCGCCACCCAGGCCCGCACCCATCGGAATCCGTTTGCGCACGTCGATGTCTGCGCCCCAGGCGACTCCACTCGCCTCTTGTAACAGCCGCGCCGCGCGGATGCTGAGGTCGGCATCCGGCGGCACGTCTTGCGCGCCGACACCGCGCAGGATGCGTCATCGGTGCGCACCCGAATCCGCACCTCGTCGCACAGGTCGACGAACTGAAAACAGGTTTGCAGTTCGTGATAGCCGTTGGGCCGACGCCCGACGATATGTAAAAAGAGATTGAGCTTGGCAGGGGCGGGCCAGAGACTCTCGGTGTTCGGGCTCGAAGTCATGTCGGCAAGTCCCAGTGATCGACCACGATACGAACACGCACCGTGTCGCGGGTCAGGACCAAGCGGGTCGGGAGGACATCATCACCCACGGGCAGATACCGATCGTAAGAGATGGTCCAGCCCGCCTGTCGAAGTTCCTGCGCCCGGCCGGCGGCATTCGGGACGAACTCGCAGGGCACGGCCGGCGCCGGCACGCCGAGCGCCCAGTAGCGCAGCATCGCGAGCGGCAGGTCGAAACCCAAGCGCTCCTGGAGCTGCGCGAGCGCCTCGGCGCCGCTCGGACCCCCGTTGACCGACAGGCCGTCCGGCGTGAGTTTGAGCACCACCGCGCCGACACCTAGCGGGCCGGCGAGATGCGCCTCCGTGACCATTCCTTGCTGGTGCCAGTCGAGGCTCGCCTGCCAGCCTTGCGTACCAACGGCAACGGCCACGCGTCCCGCGAAGCTCCACTGCTCGAGTGCCTGAAGAGCCCGCACTCGATCGTCCCAGATCGTTGCCGGGACGACCGCCGGAGCCGGCGACTGCCGGGTCGTGGCGCAGGCCGCGAGCAACAGCAGGACGCCGAAAGCCAGGAGGGGACGCAGCGTCTGCATCATGGGGTCGTGGATCGCGGGCTCAGCTGCCCGCATGCGCCTGCTCGTGCAGTCGTTGCCGTGTGGCTTGCACCAGCCGGTTGTCGTTGTCGACGCGCCGCGCCTCCGTCCACACCCGCTCGGCCGCGTCGCGCTGGTCGAGGCGCCAGAGCACCTCGCCGAGGTGTGCGCCGATGTCACCACCCGGGTCATCGTCGAAAGCCCCCTGCAAGTAGGGCAAGGCTTCGGCGGCGCGTCCCTGGCGATACAAAACCCAGCCCAGGCTGTCCCGGATCGCTGCGCTCTTCGGAGCCGCCGTATAGGCCTGCTCGATCAAGGCCCTCGCCCGGCGCAGTTGCAACGAGTGATCCGCGAGTGTGTACCCGAGGGCATTCATCGCCGCGGGATCGTCGGGACGCTCTTTGAGCAACTCGCGCAGTTGCCCGAGAGCGGCATCGACCTGCCCGACCTGCTCCAACTCGGTGGCCATCGCGTAGCGGAGTTCGACGCTGTAGGGATATTGAAGACGAGACTCCTGCAGAAGCGCGAGTGCGCGATCGCTATGCCCCGCCTGCGCATACAGATCCGCCCGGGCCGCAACGATCTGCGGAACGGCGCCGGTCTCGTCGCCCTGCAGGCGATCGAGCAGGTCCTCCGCCTGGTTCTCGGCGCCATGTTTATAGAGGATCGCCGCGGCACGCAGCAGGGACGGAACCAGGTTGTCCCCGCTTTGCACGCGGGCATAGGAGCGCAGGGCGCGCTCGAGATCTCCGTGTCGCTCGGCGATCAACCCCAGATAATAGAAGCAATCGTCGAGAAAGGCCCCTGAGGTCGCCAACTCCGTGAAGCGCGTGGCCGCGGCTCCGTCGTCGCCGGACTGGAAATCGATCAAGGCGAGCACTCGCAATGCCTCGGGCCGCGACTGCGCCTCGCCGACCAGGGACTGCAACTGCACGCGCGCGAGCGCGTCGCGCCGGGCCGACCACAGCAACAAGGCATAATCGAAGCGATGCTCCGCCGACCCGTCCTGTGCGACCTCGGCCTGGGCTTCGGCGAGCGGTGCCTCGACCTCACCAGCGAGGATACGCGCGCGCCGCCACGCCTGCGTCAGATCCGCGCGTGGGTCAGCGCTGTCGGGCTGGGCGAGCGCCGCGGCGAAGCTACGCGCCGCGGCGGCCGGATCGTCGGCGCGCAGGGCGGTGAATCCTTGTAAGCGCAGGCTCCGCATCGAGGGCGGTGCCCCCTGGGCCAGCCGATCGGCGACCTGTCGGGCGCCAAAGACGTCGTCAGCCGCCCGAAGTTCGGTCTCGAGGCGCGCGGACTCGGCTTCCAATCCGTCTGGCGCGTTGTTCAGCAGATAACGATCGTGCGCGGCCGAGGTGGTCACCAAATGCAGCGAGAGCGCCGCCCTTGCGGCCGCACGTTGGGCGGCGAGTTCGGCGGCGTCGGCGCGGATCCAACGCTCCGCCTCCTGTAACTCGACGTCCGGTTGCAGTCCCTCGTCGGCCACCTGCACGGCGCGCGGCAGAAGTTCCCGGTCGAGGTCCGCCGCGGTCACGTACTGGAGTGCCGCAACGCGCGGCTCATGGCGAGCCAGCGCCAATTCGGCGGTGACGGTATAAAATACGAGGGATTGGGCAGGCGGGACGGGTCGGTGACCCACCCCCGCACACGCCGCTGAGGCTATGATGGCGCCGCCCGCAACGAAGCGCTTGAAGAATGAAGTCGAGAACACAGCCGCACTATAGCGAAACAGATATGCTTAAGGCATATCTTCCACGAGAATCATAGGCATACGGTCGAAAAGCGCGTTCATGGCAGTCAATATCCTCGGCATCAATCACAAGACCGCATCGGTCGCGCTGCGGGAAAAAGTCGCCTTCAGCGAGGCCCGACTGCTGGCCGCGTTGCGGACACTGCGCGAGGAGTCGGGTGTCAGCGAGGTGGTGATCCTCTCGACCTGTAATCGCACCGAGCTGTATTGGTCGGGCTCCGCGAGCGGCACTGAACTGACCCAATGGCTGGAGCGCCACCATGGCGCCAGCCTCGATCTAGCCTCCAGTTTGTACGTGCACCAGGAACGGCACGCGGTCACGCACGCCTTCAGCGTGGCGGCCGGTCTCGATTCGATGGTGCTTGGAGAAGCCCAGATCCTGGGCCAGCTCAAGGACGCCTACCGCGTCGCGCAGGAGGCTGGCGCGACCGGGCCTTCGCTGAACAAGTTGTTCCAGGCCGCATTCTCGGTCGCCAAGCGCGTCCGTACCGAGACGCGGATCGGCGCCAATGCGGTGTCCCTGGCCTCGGCGACCGTCAGCCTGGCCCGTCGGGTCTATGCCGATCTCGGCGAGCAAACGGCGCTGCTGGTCGGCGCCGGCGAGATGATCGCGCTGACGGCGCGCCATCTGGCGACGCAGGGCGTCAAGCGCATGGTCATTGCGAACCGCAGCATCGGTCGCGCCCAGATGCTCGCCACGGAATTGAAGGCCTATGCTGTCGGGCTCGAAGATCTCGCCGGCGAATTGGCGGCAGCCGACATCGTGATCAGCTGCACGGCGAGTCCCGTGCCGCTGATCACCAAGAGCCTCGCCGAAGCGGCCATTCGCGCACGCCGACGACGGCCGATTTTCATGGTCGACCTCGCCGTGCCGCGCGACATCGAACCGCAGGTCGCCGAGCTCGAGGATATTTATTTGTTTTCCATCGACGACCTGCAGCAAGTCGTCGAAGAAAACCGCCAGCAACGGGAAGTGGCGGCCGACGGCGCCCGGTTGGTGATCGACGAGGAGGTCGCCCGGTTTCTGGCCGAATCGCGCGCGCACGACGCCGGTCCCGCGATCCGTAGCCTGCGCACGCAGGCGGAGACGATCCGCACCCAAACCGTCGATCAGGCCAAGCGCATGCTTGCGCACGGCCGCAGCACCGACGAGGTCCTGGAGTTCCTCGCGAGCACCCTGACCAATCGGCTCCTGCATTCGCCGACGCAGGCCTTGCGCCACGCCGCGGAGCTGGCCGATTCCACCCTGGCAGAGACCATCACCCGGCTGCTGATCGACGAACGCAACCGGCACTGAGGTGAAAGACTCCATCAGGCGCAAACTCGAGAAGCTCGACGAGCGATTCGAGGAAATCAGCCGGCTCTTGTCGGATCCGGGCGTCATTGGGCGCCAGAATCAGTTTCGCGAGCTGTCGATGGAGTATTCCCGGCTGCAGCCCCTGGTCGAACGCTATCGCAAGTTCACCGCACTGGAGGCGGATCTGGCGACAGCGCAGGAAATCGCCGCGGATCCGGATCCGGAAACCCAGGCCATGGGACGCGAGGAAGTCCTTGCCTTGCAGCCGCGGCTCGCGGCCGATGAACTCGAACTGCAACGGCTGTTGGTCCCGAAGGATCCGCAGGACGACAGCAACATTTTTCTCGAAGTCCGAGCCGGCACGGGCGGCGACGAGGCGGCGATCTTCGCCGGAGACCTGTTCCGTATGTATGGGCGCTACGCGGAATCCAAGGGCTGGGAGGTCGAGATTCTCAGCGAGAGCCCCGGCGAACACGGCGGCTACAAAGAAATCATCAGCCGCATCATCGGGCGGGGCGCTTATTCCGTGCTCAAGTTCGAATCCGGCACGCATCGCGTGCAGCGGGTGCCCGCGACCGAGGCGCAGGGGCGCATCCATACGTCGGCGGTCACCGTCGCGATCCTGCCCGAGCTCGACGAAGTGGAAGCGGTCGAATTGAACCCCGCGGATCTGCGCATCGACACCTTTCGCGCATCCGGCGCCGGTGGCCAGCACGTCAACAAGACGGACTCCGCGATCCGGATCACCCACATCCCCTCGGGACTCGTCGTCGAATGCCAGGACGAACGCTCCCAGCACAAGAATCGCTCGCGGGCGATGTCACTGCTGAAATCCCGGCTGCTGGCCAACGAACGCGAGAAACAAGCCGCGCACCAGGCGCAATCCCGCAAGCTCCAGGTCGGATCCGGCGACCGCTCGGAACGCATACGCACCTATAACTTTCCGCAGGGCCGGGTCACCGACCATCGGATCAACCTGACGCTCTACAAGCTCGACGAGGTCATGAAGGGCCAGGTCGACGAGCTGGTGCAGGCGCTCAACCAAGAGCACCAGGCGGAAGAGCTCGCGCAGCAGGTCGATTGAGCGATGAGCACGGTCGCGGAGAGCTTGGCCCATGCCGCACGGCAGCTCGCCCCCGCGAGCGAATCGCCACGGCTGGACGCCGAACTCCTGCTCGCCAAGGTGCTGGCGCGTTCTCGCTCCGGCCTCGTGGTCGATGGGGACCGCCCTGTGGGCGCAAGCCAAGCGAGCGCCTACGCGGACCTGCTGGCACGACGGGTCGCGGGCACGCCGGTCGCCTACCTCGTCGGCGAACGCGAGTTCTGGTCCCTGCCGCTCGCCGTGACCCCGGCCGTGCTCGTGCCGCGGCCGGAAACCGAGCTGCTGGTCGAGACCGTGCTCGCCGCCCTGCCGGCGGGACGCGGCTGCCGCATCCTCGATCTCGGTACGGGCAGCGGCGCGATCGCGCTGGCGCTCGCGAGCGAACGGCCGGAGGCGCGCATCACGGCGACTGATCTGTCGGGGGACGCACTCGCCGTCGCGATCGGCAATGCCGGCCGGCTGGGCCTGACCCGCATCGACTGGCGCCGCGGCGCCTGGTTCGATGCCGTGCCGGGCGAGCGCTTCGACGTGATCGTCTCGAATCCTCCCTATGTCGCCGAGGACGACGAGGCTTTGCATGCGCTGCGCGACGAGCCGCGCCTCGCCCTGACCCCGGGAGCGACCGGGCTCGAGGCCTTCGCGGCGATCATTGCGGGAGCGGGCGCGCACCTGCAGGGCATCGGCGTGCTGGCTCTAGAACACGGGATCGATCAAGCGCCGGCGATCACCGACCTGCTCCGCCGGCACGGCTACTCCGACATCCGTACGCAGAACGACCACTCCGGTCGGCCGCGCATCACCAGTGCAACCCTTCACTCAACCAGACAGGAACCATCATGATTCGATTCGAAACCACCTTGGGCAGCTTCACGATCGAATTCTTCGAGAAGGAAGCCCCGATTTCGGTCGCCAATTTCCTTGCGTATATCGATGAGGGCTTTTTCGACGGCACGATCTTTCATCGCATCGTGCCCGGCTTCGTGATCCAAGGCGGCGGCTTCACCGAGGACATGAGCCAGAAGCGCACGAAGCCCGCGATCAAGAACGAGGCCGACAACGGCCTGAAGAACGCGCGCGGCACGCTGTCGATGGCGCGTACCAACGACATCAACAGCGCGACGTCGCAGTTCTTCGTGAACCTCAAGGACAACGACTTCCTCGATCACACGCGTGGCAATTTCGGCTACGCCGTGTTCGCGCGGGTAACCGAGGGGCTCGAGGTGATCGACAAGATCGCCGCGGTGGAAACGGGGCGCAAGAAAGGCTTCGACGACGTCCCGGTCGCGCCCGTGATCATGACGAGCGTCCGGCGCATCGACGCCTGAACGTCCGCGCCGGAATCCGAGGGCGGTGGCGGTGAGGCGAAGCCGGGGGACCCGTGCGCTGCGCGGCGTGTTGTTTGGCATCGTGGCATGCATCGTCGTGTCGGTGCTCGCCGTCGTGCTGTTGCGCTGGATCAACCCGCGCATCAGTGCCTTCATGCTCGAGGCGACGGTCGCGGCCTGGATCGACCGCGATCACGACTACGAGCTGCGCCATCAGTGGGTCGATCTGCAACGGATATCGCCCAATCTCGCCCTCGCGGTCGTCGCCTCCGAGGACCAGAAATTTCCCGATCACTGGGGGTTCGACGTCGAGGCGATCGAGAAGGCCTACCAGCTCAATCAGCACAGTCATCGCGTGCGCGGCGCGAGCACGATCAGTCAGCAGGTCGCGAAGAACCTGTTTCTATGGTCGGGCCGCAGTTATTTCCGCAAGGGACTGGAGGCCTATTTCACGGTTCTGATCGAGACGTTCTGGCCCAAGCGGCGCATCCTCGAGGTGTACCTGAACAGCGCGGAGTTCGGCACGGGCACCTTCGGCGCGGAGGCCGCCGCGCAGCGTTACTTTCACAAACCGGCGGCGCGCCTCACGCGGGCCGACGCCGCGCTCATGGCGGCCGTGCTGCCGAACCCCCAGCGATTCCTGATTGCCGCGCCCTCGCGCTACATCGAGCAGCGCAGGGCGTGGATCGAAGGCCAGATGCAGGCGCTAGGCGGCCCCGAGATGCTCGACGACATCGATGCCTACCCGAACCGGCACTGACACCGGTTCGTAACCCAGATTCGGCGCGAGCCAGCGCTCCGCCTCCGCGAGGTCCATGCCCTTGCGCTCGGCGTAGTCGGCCACCTGATCGCGATCGATCTGACCGACGCCGAAGTAGCGCGCATCGGGATGCGAGAAATACCAGCCGCTGACCGCGGCCGTCGGCCACATGGCGTAGGACTCGGTCAGTCGGATACCGGCCGAGCGCTCGGCGTCGAGCAAGGTCCAGAGCGTGGCCTTCTCCGTGTGATCCGGACAGGCGGGGTACCCCGGCGCGGGCCGGATGCCGCGATAGTCTTCGCGCACCAGTCCTTGCGCATCGAGCGTCTCATCCGGCGCATAGCCCCAGAACTCGCGCCGGGTGCGTTCGTGGAGGCGCTCGGCGAAGGCTTCGGCGAGCCGATCCGCGAGCGCCTTCAAGAGGATGCTGCGGTAATCGTCGTTTGCCGCCTCGAAACGGGCCACGTGCTCCTCGATCCCGATGCCCGCGGTCACGGCGAACGCACCGATGTAGTCGCGCGCGCCCGCTGGCGCCGGTGCGATGAAGTCCGCGAGGCAGGACTGCGGCTGACCCACGCCCTTGTGTTTTTGCTGGCGCAGATGATGCAGCCGCGCCCGTACTTTCTGTCGCCTGTCGTCTTCGTAGACCAGCACGTCGTCGTCATCGACACTCGCCGCGGGGAAGAATCCCACGACCGCCCGCGCGCGCAGCCAGCGCTCGCGGATCAGCTGATCGAGCATCTCGCGGGCGTCCGCATACAGGCTGCTCGCGGCCTCGCCGATCACGGGGTCGGTGAGGATATCGGGAAACTTGCCGGCAAACTCCCAGGCATTGAAGAACGGCATCCAATCGATGTACGGCACGAGCTCGGCGAGCGGATAGTCCTCGAAACGGCGCAAGCCGAGGAAGCTCGGGGCGGGCGGCGTGTACTCGCGCCAATCGATCGCGAGCTTCTGCAGGCGCGCCTGGCGCAGGGACAACTGGGGTGATTTCGCCCCCTTGTTGCGGTGCTGTTCACGACGCCGCTCGTTGTCCTTCTTGATCGCGGCGACGTAGTCGGCGCGGGTGGCCGGCGTGACGAGTTGCTGACAGACACCGACCGAACGCGACGCGTCCTTGACGTAGACGACGGCGCCGTCGTAGTGAGGATCGATTTTCACGGCGGTGTGCGCGGGCGAGGTGGTGGCGCCGCCGATCAGCAGGGGCTGGGTGAATCCGCGCCGCTGCATCTCCTTGGCGACATGGACCATCTCGTCGAGTGAGGGCGTGATCAGACCCGAAAGGCCGATCAAACTCGCGCCCTCGCGCGTCGCGGCTTCGAGGATCTTGTCGCAGGAAACCATGACGCCGAGATCCACGACCTCGAAGTTGTTGCACTGGAGCACGACGCCGACGATATTCTTGCCGATGTCGTGGACGTCGCCCTTGACGGTTGCGATCACGACCTTGCCGTTCGATCGGGACTCGCCGGCCGCCAGCGCGCCCTTCTCCTGATCGATGTACGGGATCAGGATCGCCACCGCTTTTTTCATGACGCGCGCGGACTTGACCACCTGCGGCAGAAACATCTTACCGGCGCCGAACAAGTCGCCGACGACATTCATGCCGTCCATGAGCGGGCCCTCGATGACGTCCAGCGGCCGGGCGGCGGCGAGCCGCGCCTCCTCGGTATCCTCGCGCACGAACTCGTCGATGCCCTTGACGAGCGCGTGCGCGAGGCGCTGTGACACCGGCAGCTCTCGCCAGGCGAGATCGTCACCGCGCTTCGCACTCGCATCGCCCTTGAAGCGCTCGGCGACGCTCAGCAAGCGCTCCGTCGCGTCGTCGCGGCGCGCGAGGATCACGTCCTCCACCGCCTCGCGCAGGTCCGCGGGGATGTCCTCGTAAATCGCGAGCTGCCCGGCATTGACGATGCCCATCGAAAGCCCCGCGCGAATCGCGTGGTAGAGGAACACCGAATGCATGGCCTCGCGCACGCGCTCGTTGCCCCGGAACGAGAACGAGACGTTGCTGACGCCGCCGCTGACCTGCACCCGCGGCATGCGCCGGCGGATCTCGGCGGTCGCCTCGATGAAATCCAGGCTGTAGCGGTGATGCTCTTCGATGCCGGTCGCCACGGCGAAGATGTTCGGATCGAACACGATGTCCTCGGGGGCGAAGCCGATCCGCGTCGTCAGGAGCCGGTAAGCCCGTTCGCAAATGGCGACCTTGCGGACGATGGTATCGGCCTGGCCCTGCTCATCGAAGGCCATGACGACGACCGCCGCGCCGTAGCGCATCACCAGGCGCGCCTGGGCGAGGAAGGCCTCCTCGCCCTCCTTGAGACTGATCGAGTTGACGATCGGCTTGCCCTGGACACACTTGAGACCGGCTTCGATGACCGACCACTTCGAGGAGTCGATCATCACCGGCACGCGGGCGATATCCGGCTCGGCGGCGATCAGACACAGGAAGCGCACCATCGCGGCCTGGGAATCGAGCATCCCCTCGTCCATGTTCACGTCGATCAACTGGGCGCCGTTGGCCACCTGCTGCCGGGCAACCTCGACCGCGGCCGCGTAGTCGCCCGCCTCGATGAGCTTGCGAAACTTCGCCGATCCCGTCACGTTGGTGCGTTCGCCGACGTTGACGAACAAACTGTTCGCATCGATGTTGAGGGGCTCCAAGCCCGAGAGACGGCAGGCTGGCGCGACTTCGGGGAGGCGGCGCGGCGCGAGCCCGGCCACGGCGTCCGCGATCGCGCGGATATGCTCGGGCGTCGTACCGCAGCAGCCGCCGACCATGTTGACGAAACCGCTGGCCGCGAACTCGCGCAGGATGCCCGCGGTTTGCTCGGGCGTCTCGTCGTACTCGCCGAAGGCATTGGGCAGGCCGGCATTCGGATAGGCGATGACAGGCGTGTCGGCGATCCGCGAGAATTCCTCGATGTAGGGTCGCAGCTGCGCGCCGCCGAGGGCACAGTTGAGCCCCACCACCGTCGGCCGGGCGTGGCGGATGGAATTCCAGAAGGCCTCGGTCGTCTGGCCCGACAGGGTCCGCCCCGACGCATCGGTGATCGTGCCGGAAACGAGGATCGGCAATTCCTCGCCGAGCGCATCCAGCACCTCGCGGACCGCAAAGAGAGCGGCCTTGGCGTTGAGGGTGTCGAAAACCGTTTCGATCAGCAGGAGGTCGGCTCCCCCGCCGATCAGGCCGCGCGCGGCTTCCGCGTAACTCGCAACGAGTTCGTCGAAGCTCACGTTGCGGTAACCCGGGTCGTTGACGTCGGGCGAGAGCGAGGCCGTGCGCCCGGTCGGTCCCAGCGCGCCGGCCACGAAGCGCGGCCGGCCGGAACTGGCTTCGACTTCGTCGGCCACGGCGCGCGCCAGCCGGGCAGCGGTCTCGTTGAGTTCCGTCACCTGGCGCTGCATGCGATAATCCGCCTGCGAGATCGCGTTCGAATTGAAGGTGTTGGTCGCGATCACGTCGGCGCCCGCATCGAGATAGGCACGGTGGATCGCGGTGATCAGCTGAGGCTGGGTCAGCACCAGGAGATCGTTGTTGCCGCGCAGGTCGCTGGGCCAATCCTCGAACCGGCTGCCACGAAACTGCGCCTCGCTCAAACCGTGGCGCTGGATCATCGTGCCCATCGCGCCGTCCAGGACGACGATGCGCTCGCGCAGCAGGCTGCGGAACGAGGACACGCGCGCCGCGCGGGCAGGATTCGCCATCAGGCCGGGACGGGCTCGCCGACGGCGGCGCCGACCGGTGCCGCGGCCGGGCGCAAGCCCAAGGCATGGCAGATCGCGTAGCTGAGTTCCGCCCGATTGAGCGTGTAGAAATGAAACTCCTCCACCCCGTGCCGGCGCAGGCGCTCGACCTGTTCGATCGCCACGTTCGCGGCGATGAGGCGGCGGGTCTCCGGATCCGCATCGAGTCCGGCGAACCGCTCGTGCAACCAGTCCGGTACCGTCGCCCCACAGCGGGCGGCGAATTTCAGCAACTGCGCAAAGCGCGTGATCGGCAGGATACCGGGGACGAGTTTGACCTCGATCCCGGAGGCGACGCAACGATCCCGGTAGCGCAGGAACAGATCGGTGTCGAAAAAGAACTGCGTGATTGCCCGCGTCGCGCCCGCATCGACCTTGCGCCGCAGATTCTCCAGATCCGCCTCCACCGTCCCGGTCTCGGGATGACCTTCGGGATAGGCCGCAACGGAAATGTCGAAGCCCCCGAGTTCGTGCAGCCCGCGCACGAGATCGGAGGCGAACCGAAACCCTTGGCTGCCGGCAGCGGTCGCCGATGAGGCGAGCGGATCCTGCGGCAGATCGCCGCGCAAGGCGACGAGATGCCGGACACCCGCGCGTCCATAGTCCGCCGCGATGCCGAGAACCTCCGCGCGCGTCCCACCGACACAGGTCAAATGCGGAGCGACCACGAGTTCGGTCTCGCGCAGGATGCGCATCACACAATCGTGGGTCCGGTTCCGCGTCGAGCCATCGGCACCATAGGTCACGGAAACGAATTTCGGCCGCAAGGGGGCGAGCCGTTGCACCGCTTCCCAGAGGGTCTTGGCGGCCAGATCATCGCTGGGCGGGAAGAATTCGAAGGACACTTCGACGGGCTGGCTCATGGGAACAGCATGCAAGGGCTGATGCTATGATTCAAACTCATTATCTTCATGCCGGAGATGAAAGGGTCTCATGAGCAAGACCGCCCTGGAATTACGCCATCTCGAGACTTTGCAGGCGCTCGATGAGTGCGGCAGCCTCTCCAAAGCCGCCGAACGGCTTTATTTGACCCAATCGGCGCTTTCGCATCAGCTGAAGGCCCTGGAAGCGCATTTTGGCTCGGCCGTCGTCGAAAAGAGCGCCCGACCCCTGCGCTTTACGGCGATCGGCCAGCGACTGCTCGTCCTCGCGCGCGAGGTCTTGCCGCAGGTCGCCGAGGCAGGAAGGGACATCGCCCGACTTGCCCAAGGCCATGGGGGCCCTTTGCGTGTTGCAGTGCAATGCCACAACTGCTTCGACTGGTTGATGCCGGCGATGGATGCCTATCGATCGCTGTGGCCGGAGGTCGAACTCGACATCGTGTCGGGGTTCGTCGTCGATCCCCTGCCGCTGCTCGAGCGCTCGGAGGCCGAATTGGCCGTCGTGCACGACAAGCCGGAGGCGCGGCCGGCCTTGAGCTTCAGTCCGCTGTTTCGCTACGAGAGCGTCGCGCTGATGAGTCCTCGGCACCGGCTCGCCGCCAAGACCTGGCTCGCCGCCGAGGACTTCGCCGACGAAACCCTGATCACCTATCCCGTGCCCGACGAAATGTTGGACGTCATGAAGCACTGTCTGACACCGGCGGCCGTCAATCCGCGCCGCCGCACGGCGGAACTGACCGTGGCCATCCTGCAATTGGTCGCGAGCGGTCGAGGGATCGCCGCGCTACCCTCCTGGACCGTCGGCAATTACATCGATCGGGGCTATGTCGTGTCGCGGCCGATCGGGCCCCAGGGTCTGTACTGCGAACTCTATGCCGCGACGAGTCGCGCCGGCGCCGAGACGACGTACATCCGCGAGTTCATCGCCTTGACGCGCGCGCAAAGCCTCACGGAATTGCGCGGCGTCTCGGCCCTGTGACGGGCGGGCGCATCGCATCCTCTGTCACGATCGAAATGGGGATGAGTCGCGAACTGTGTTCGTCACCTGGACCTTTTAGCGGAGGGCGACGGCTGGTACAGTGATGCTCCGATGTCTAAAATTTCGAAGCTGCATCGATCGCGGATGGCGCCAGGTTGGCGCTTCCCACATTCGCGCTCGGGGGTGAAACTCGCGCCCGCATTCCTGTTGGGCGTGACTCTCCTGCTGTCCGCGTGCGAGACGGTTCCCTTGGATCCTGGCGCGGCCCAGGTGCGCATCACTCACGATGCTGCGGATGTCGCCTCGTGTGCGGCGGTCGCCAATGTCGAAGCCGGCTGTTCGCCGGATGGCCAGAAGCGGACTTTCGAAAATACGATCCGCAATCGTACCGTCGGTGCCGGGGGCAACGTCGTCTTGGTGACGAACGAGTGGCAGGGCATGATGTGCGGAGGCATCGCCTACGACTGCCGCTGAGGTGCATGGCGTGCCGGTTGTCGGCGCGCTGACTATTTGCTGCCGCCGTTGCGGGTCTTCTCGATGAAGGCCGCGACATTGCCATGCAATTCCTTCAACGCCGGTTCGTGGGCGTAGACCATGTGCCCCGACTGGTAGAAATGGGACTCGATGTTCGCCTGCAGGACGGCCTCGATCGGCAATTGTCGTAATTCGTAGATGGCCGCGAAATACGGCGTCGCGAGATCGTAATAGCCGCCGTTCAGTTGCACCTTGAGGTTCGGATTCTGTTGCATCGTGACGGCGAGATCCGGCATGACGTTGGTCGGACCTGGAATCTTCATCGGCACGCCCGGGGGTTGGTGCGCGAAATCCCACTTCAGCTCGCTGAACACTTCCGGCTTGTACGTCTTGCGCTCGCCGAATTTGAGCGTCGTGCGGACGTAGTCGTTGAACGCCGAGACATAGGCCGAGGAGATCGCCGCGGACTGCGGATCGTAATCCGCCTCCTTGCTCATGGGATCGATCGTGGGACCCGAGAACCGGGTGTCGAGTCGGCCGGCCGTGATGTCGCTGCCGAGCAGGTTCTTCTCGAATTCACCGCCGTTGATGCGCAGATTCGCGCGCAGGATGTACTCCAGGGGCAGGCCCGTGTAGTCGTGCAGCTTCGCCGCGATTGCCGCCTTGCGCGCGGGGTCCAGGGTGGCGCCGGCGAGCAGGGCTTGCGTGTAATCGCCGAGCGCGAAGCTCTCGACTTCGCGCAGCAGCGGCTCGAGGGTCGCGGGCGCCGTCGGCAGTTTGTGATGATACCAGGCGGTGGCGGTGTAGGTCGGGAGCGCGAGCGCATACGGCAGGTCGATGCCCGGGTTGAATTGCGGTTCATCGACGCTGTCGTCGAAATTCAGGATCTGCGACAGCAGGATCACGCCGTTCAAATCGACGGCCTTCTCGTTCTCGAGGATGTAGGCGACGACCGCGGAGCGGGTCGTGCCATAGCTTTCGCCGAACAGATATTTCGGCGAATTCCAGCGCCCATGGCGGGACAGGAACTCGGTGATGAAATTCGCGAAGGCATGGCCGTCTTGATCGACGCCGAAGAACGCCTTCTCCTTGTCGTTGCCCCGCAGGTGACCGAAACCGGTTCCCGGCGCATCGACGAAGACCAGATCGCTGACATCGAGCAGGCTGTATTCGTTGTCGACGACCTTATAAGGAGCCGCGGCGCTGTGGCTGTCGTCCGCGGTCAGCACCCGCTTCGGTCCGAATGCCCCCATGTGCAGCCAGACGGTCGAGGAACCAGGACCGCCGTTGTAAAGAAACGTGATCGGACGGTGGGGATCGTCCTTGTCGCCCTTGAAGTAGGCGACATAGGACATGCTCGCCTCCGGGGGCTGCGGCGGAGGCGATGCGCCGCTTTTGTCGCCCGGAGGCGGCACATCCTCGTCCATGGGGTCCTTCGGGTGCACCACCATGACGCCGGCCTCGGCTCGATAGGCGAGCGGATGGCCGCCGACCAGGATCGAACCTTGGGTGATCGACTTCTCGTCCTGCAAATAGCGCGGCGTCTCCGTGGGCTCCGGAACGACCGCAATCTTGGTGTCGGGCCGGTCGGAGGTGGGTCCATGGTCCGGAGCGGCGGCCGCCGCCGTGCCCATGGCGAAAAAAGTCGCGCAAGTCGCGGCCCAAAACAAGTTCCCAATCGATTTCATCACAACCTCTTCTGTTATCGTTCGTATGGACCGGGCGGCCGTAACGCCCGCCATCATCTTAGCGGAGGAGGTCTCCATGCGCGATCCGAATCGACGAGCCACCCTTTCGCGGCTGGGCGCGGGGCCGCTCGCCGCGGCACTGCTTTTCGCGGCGGGTGCTTGCAGTGACGGCGACCTCGGCGATGCCAATCATCGCATCAACGGCGACGTGCACGTCAAAGCCGGCGCCGCGCCCGTGGCGGCCGCTTCCGTCAACGGCTCGATCGCGATCGACGACGGCGCGAGTTTCACCGATGCGAATACCGTGAACGGCTCGGTCACGGTGGGCGCCAAGGCCAACGGCGCATCGCTGCGGTCGGTCAACGGGGCGGTCACCGTGGGCCCGGCAGCGCACCTCACGGGTTCCTTGACGACCGTCAACGGGGGCGTCCGCGTGCAGGACGGCGCGACCGTCGCCGGCACGATCACCAACGTCAACGGCAGCATCGAACTCAGCGGCGCGCAGGTCGGCGGCGGCATCAAGACCGCCAACGCCGACATCACGATCACCGGCAATTCGCGGATCGAGGGCGGCATCACGGTGGAAAAGCCGGGTAACGGCATTGTCTCGACGAGCGGCACACCGCCGCGCATCATCATCGGTCCGGGCGCTTCGGTTCTCGGGGAACTGCGCTTCGAACGACCCGTCAAACTGTACGTAAGCGATCATGCGACGATCGGCACCGTCGTGGGCGCAACCGCCGTCCCGTTCGCGGGCGACAAACCGTCCGAGTAAGGACTCGCCGCCGCGGCGCACGGAGAAGACCTCTGAGTTCACAATCCGACTCCATGCGCTGGCGTCGCGCAATCGCCGCCCTCGCCTTGCTGCTCGCGATCGCCGCAATTCCCCTGCTTGCCCGTGTCGACACGGAACTCGACGCCTCCGCGCGCTTGAGCGGCAGCGAGTCGACGCGCGTCGCGGACGCCTTGCGCGATCGATTCCATTCGCCCTACACGCACATCGCGCTCTTGCACGTGAGCGGGGTCCCCTCCCCGCGCTCCGCGGCAGGACGCCAGATCCTCGCCGACCTGACCCGGGTCCTGCGGGTAAGCCCCAGCGTGCAAGGTATCAACTCCTACCTGGACCGCGAGGACTCGATGTTCGTCGGCGAGGACGGCAGCGCGCTGCTGGTCGTGGGCCTGAGCGAGTCTCAGGGCACGGCCCTGGGGTCGATGGCGAGCCTGCGCGCGACGAGCGACGCGGTGCAGGAGCGCCTGCGAGCGACCTATCCGTCCGCGGCCTTGCAATGGACTGGCGAAGCGGTCGTCAATGCCGATACCCGGCGCACGAGCGCCGATGAGACACGCGCCGCGGAATTGCGGGTCCTGCCGCTGACCTTGCTCCTGCTGGCATTCGCGTTCCGCAGTCCGATTGCCGCTCTGCTACCCCTCGTTTGCGGTGCCCTGACAATCGACCTGGCGCTGGCGGGCATCGGGATCATCAACCGCTATCATCCCGTCTCGGTGATCGCGGCGAGCATCGTCACCATGGTCGGTCTTGGCCTCAGCATCGACTATGCTCTGCTGATCGTGAGCCGCTACCGCGATGCGCTGGCCGGGGGCCTGACCCGCGCCGCCGCGGTGGCCGAAGCCGCAGGCGACGGCGGCCGCACGATCGCGGTTTCGGGCGCGACCGTGGCGATCGGCTTCGGGGCGCTGTTGTTCGTGCGGGTCAGCGACGTACGATCGATCGGGATCGGCGGTTTGCTCGTGACCGCGCTCGCCGTGGCGATGGCAGCGACCGTGGGTCCGGTACTGCTGTCGATGTCGGGAGCTTGGCTCGAGCGAAGGCAGGCGCAAGGGACCCAGCCACGGGACACGGGGAGAAACTGGCGACGCTGGGCGAACTGGGTGACGCAACATCCACTCGCCGTACTCTGCGCCGGAGGCATTCCGCTGCTGCTGCTGGCCTCGCAGGCAGCGGCGCTGCGCATCGATATACCGCGCGGCCGGTGGCTGCCGGATAGCGCCGAGTCGGTGCGCATCCTGCACGACATCGAGTCCGTCGCGCGCGGAAATTTCGGTCAAATCGTCGACGTGGTGCTGTTCCTGCCGGCGGGCGTGCGCATTCAAGATGAAGCGGGCTGGCGGGCCGACGAGCGGCTGACCCGTCATCTCGCGCGCGATTCGCGCATCCAGCACGTTTGGTCGGTTCCGTCGCTGGATCCGGCTCCCTTGGTCGGCCCCGAATTGCTCGCGCGCCTTCCCGACGACGTGCGCCGCAGCTTCGTCAGTGAGGACGGCCGGCTCACCTTGCTCGAACTGTTGCCGCGCAAGACCTTGGCCACCACGGACGCCGCGGCATTCGTTACTGAGCTGCGCGGCATGGATGTCGAGGCCATCACCGGCCTCAACGGCGCAAAAATCGAGGTCGGCGGAGTTCCCGCGTTCAACGCCGATTACCTGGCCGCGGTCGAGCATGCGATGCTCGGCGTCGCGGCGGCCGTCGTTTGCGTCACCTTGCTGGCCCTCGCCCTCGCCTTTCGCAGCGTACTGATTCCGCTCAAGGCGGTCGCACTGAATTTGCTCTCCGTGGCCGCCGCCTTCGGCGCCGTCTCCATCGTATTCCAACGCGGGATCGGCGCGAGCCTGGTCGGACTGCCTCGGCCGATGGATGGCGTGTTTCCCATCGTTCCAGTCGTCGTCTTCTGCATCGTGTTCGGATTGAGCATGGACTACGAGGTGTTTCTCGTCGCGCAGATCGCGCGCCTGCGTCGTCTCGGACTGGGAGACCGCGAGTCGCTGATCGAGGGGCTGGCCCGCACGGGTCGGGTGATCAGTTATGCCGCCGCGATCATGGTCGCTGTCTTCGGTGCATTCGTCGCGGGCGAGTTCGCGCTTATCAAGATCTTGGGCTTCGCCTTGGCCGTGGCGGTCCTCGTCGATGCGACCCTGATCCGGCTCGCGGTAGGCCCGGCTCTGATCAGCCTCGCCGGCCGCTGGAACTGGTGGCCCGGCACACGCTGAGGCTGCGCCGAACCGCGACCTACGGCTCTTCCCGCGTCATCTCGTTGCGATTCCGGCCGTAAAGCCGTCGGTCAGCGTTTCTAGAAACGCCAGCAGGTCTCGGACCTCGACCGCATCGAGCGCCGGTGGCTGCCCGGGTCGCCGATCGAACGGCGCCACGCGATCGAGGTTGCCCCAATAGGCCCGCGGCAGATCGTCGAACGCCTCCACCTTGCCGTCCTTGCCGCGCGGATAGAAGCGCCCGGGATCGGTGTCGCGGGCGGCATAGAACTCGAGCACGTCGATGAGGCGATGATAGAGACCGTTGTGAAAGAACACGTGCCGGGTCGCCACGTTGCGCAAGGACGGCGTGCGAAACATTCCGCAGTATTCCCGCCGGTCGACGAGGTCCCGGCGCAGCGGACCGCAAAGCCCGAGATCGTGGTATTGCGGATCGCGATTCACGGACAGCGCCCGGTTGCGCGGGACGCCGATCGCGGCGTAGCCGTAATCGGTGAACTGCGGCAGTCCGCCTTCCGTGATGCCGCTCGAGTGACAGCGCGCGCAGTTGCCCTTGCGCGGATCGTTGAACAGGGCGAGACCGTGCAGCTCCTGCGGCGTCAGCGTCGCCTGCCGGCGCAGCCAGGCGTCGTACTTGCTCGTGTAAGGATAGAACAGGGCCGGTTCCTGCTCGAAAGTCTCGAGCGCCATCAGGGCCGCGCGCACCAGGCGCGCGTCATCGTCCATGCCGCGTTCGCCGAAGGCAGCCGTGAAACGCTCGAAGCAGGCCGCCTCGCGCAAGCGGATCGCGATCGCATGGACGTCCCGATTCGCCATTTCGAGCGGCGACAGCAGCGGCTCGAGCGCCTGTTCATGCGCCGACTGGGCTCTGCCGTCCCAGGTGCGTCCGCCCGCCGGTCCTTGATCGATGCTGTCGTCGTCCTCGTCCTCGGCGTAATGCTCCGTGAACGGCGGCACGGTTTGCGTGTACATCAGGGACTGCACGGCACGCAGCCCCTCCCGATCGCGTTTGGCCCCGCCTCGCTGCACCGGGAGTGCGTTCGGCGGTCCGAAGTGGCTGGCCGAGTCGTGGCAACTGGCACAAGACAGTTTCCCGGAGGCCGACAAGGAAGGATCGAAGAACAAGACGCGGCCGAGCGCGCTCAAGTCGCGTGCCGACGGCTGGCGCTCGAAATCATTCGCATAGAACGGCGCCGTCGCGGCGGCCGGAGCCGCCGGTGCAGGGGCCGCCGCGACGACGCCCACCGCGACCGCGACCGCGCACAGGGAGAACCTCACCGCCCCAGCCGCGGCCGCTCTAGTGCACCGAACTGCCGCTGACACCAGGCGTGGCCGGCTTGAACAACTGTTCGACGTCGACGGCGTCGAACACATAGGCACGATTGCAGAAATCGCAGCGCACCTCGACCTCACCGCGCTCGGCGAGCACGGAGCGGGTTTCGCTTTCGCCGAGTCCCTGCAGCATGCCACCGACGCGTTCCCGCGAGCAGCGGCAGCGAAAGAACACCGGCGAGGCCTCGTACAAGCGCAAATCATCCTCGTGGAAGAGCCGGTGCAGAATCTCGGTGTCCGCGAGGGTCAGAAGCTCCTGCGCGGTGAGGGTATCGCCGATCAGTTGCAGGCGCCGCCAGGCATCGTCGATCTCGGCATCGTCCTGCGGCACCGAACCGCTTTCGGAACCGCCCGTGCCGCCCTCGCGCGGCAGGCGTTGCAACAACATCCCGCAGGCTCGCTCCCCGTTCGCGAACAGCCACAGACGCGTCGGCAGCTGTTCCGAGTTGGCGAAGTACAATTGCAGCGAATCGGCAAGGCCGGGACCCGTGATCGGCACGATGCCCTGGTAGCGCTGGGACTGATCGTCCGTCTCGAGGGTCACGCTCAGATTGCCCGATCCCAGCATCTCGATGAAATTCGTGGCCTTGTCGACGGGGTCGGGTTCGGCATAACGCGCGAGGCCGCGCACGCCGAGACCGCTGGTACACTGCGCGAGCAGCAGATGCACCGGACCGTCGCCCTGCAGTTGTAGGGACAGCACCCCGTCGAATTTGATCGTGCCGGCGAGCAGCACGGAGGCGGCAACGGCCTCGCCGAGGCGATCGCGCAAATCCGCCGGATAGGTGCGATGCTCGATCAAGGCCCGCCAGGACGCGTCGAGATGCACCAGATGCCCCCGAATCGGGTAACCCTCGAACAGGAAGCGATGCAGGGAATCGCGATCGTCCATCGTTGCGCCCGGCGCCCCGGCCTTCAGCTCAGCTTCTGCTTGAGCAAGTCGTCGACTTGCGCCGGATTCGCCTTGCCCTGGGTCGCCTTCATGACCTGGCCGACGAAGAAGCGGAACAGCTTGTCGTTGCCGGCTCGGTATTCGGCGAGCTGCTTCGGATTCGCCGCGATGATCTGGACGATCACCGCCTCGATCGCGCCGCCGTCCGTGATTTGTTTGAGACCCTTGGCCGCGATGATCGCGTCGGCATCGCTGCCCTCGGCCCACATCGACTCGAAGACCTCCTTGGCGATCTTGCCCGAGATCGTCGCATCGAGGATCCGGGCGAGCAGGCCCGCGAGCGCGGACGGAGCGACCCGCGAAGCGCCGATCTCGAGGCCGTCGCGATTGAGGGCGCTGGACAACTCGCCCATGACCCAGTTGGCCGCGAGCTTCGCATTGGCCGCGCCGACCGCGGCGACCACGGCCTCGAAATAGGCCCCGAGCTCCCGGCTGGCCGACAGCACGCCGGCGTCGTAAGGCGAGAGGCCGAACTGCGTCGCGAAACGCGCCGCCTTCTCGTCCGGCAGCTCGGGCAGCGTCGAGCGCACCTCGGCGATGAAGGCTGGGTCGATTTCCAGCGGCAGCAAATCGGGGTCCGGGAAGTAACGGTAGTCGTTCGCCTCCTCCTTGGAGCGCATCGACCGCGTCTCGTGCTTGTCAGAATCGTAGAGGCGCGTCTCCTGGACCACCTTGCCACCGCTTTCGATGAGCTCGATCTGCCGCGCGACCTCGTACTGAATCGCCTTCTCGACGAAGCGAAACGAGTTCAAATTCTTGATTTCGGCGCGCGTGCCGAATTTCTGCTGGCCGCGGCGCCGCACCGATACATTGGCGTCGCAGCGGAACGAGCCTTCCTGCATGTTGCCATCGCAGATCTCGAGGTAGCGGACCAGCGTGTGCACTTTCTTCATGTACGCCACCGCCTCCTTGGCCGACCGCATGTCGGGCTCCGAGACGATTTCGAGCAGGGGAGTGCCCGCGCGGTTCAGGTCGATGCCGCTCGCGTGCGCCAATCCCTCGTGCAGCGACTTGCCGGCATCCTCTTCGAGATGGGCACGGGTGATGCCGACGGTCTTGACCACGCCGTCGTCGAGCACGATCGCGAGCGAGCCCTGCTCGACGACCGGGTGCTCGTACTGACTGATCTGGTAGCCCTTCGGCAGGTCGGGGTAGAAATAGTTCTTACGCGCGAAGATCGAGCGTTCGGCGACCTTGGCGCCGATCGCGAGCCCGAATTTGACCGCCATGCGCACCGCCTCGGCGTTCAGCACGGGCAGCACGCCGGGATACGCCAGATCGACCAGGCTCGCCTGCGAATTCGGCGGGGCGCCGTAGGCCGTGGCCGCGCCCGAAAAGATCTTCGAGCGCGTCGCGAGCTGCGCATGGATCTCGAGTCCGATGACGACTTCCCAATCAGCCATCACTCGTACCCACGCGGTGCTCGTAGATGCCAATCCGTCGCCAGCTGATACTGGTGCGCGGCATTGAGCACCCGTGCCTCGGCGAAATGCGGGCCGATCAATTGCAGACCCATCGGCAGGCCGTCGATCGTGCCGCAGGGCATCGACAAACCGGGCAAGCCGGCCAAGTTCGCGCCGATCGTATAGATATCGTTCAAATACATCGTGATCGGATCGTCGACCTTGGCTCCCAGCGCGAACGCGGGCGTCGGCGTCGTGGGTCCGAGGAGCAGATCGACCTGGGTGAAGGCCGCACGGAATTCGTCCGTGATCAACTGCCGGGCCTTCTGTGCCTTCAAATAATACGCGTCGAAATAACCGGCCGACAGCACGTAGGTGCCCGTCATGATCCGCCGCTTGACCTCGGGACCGAACCCTTCGCCGCGCGAGCGCTTGTAGAGGTCCATCAAGTCCTTCGGCGCCTCGCAGCGGTAGCCGAAGCGCACGCCGTCGAAGCGCGACAGGTTCGAGGAGCATTCGGCGGGCGCCACGACGTAATAAGTCGGCACCGACAGCGGCAGATGCGGCAGGCTGACGTCGACCGTCTCGGCCCCCAGCGACCGATAGACCGCGAGCGCCGCCTCGATCAGCGCCACGTTGCGCGCCTCCAAACCGTCGAAAAACTCCGCCAACAGGCCGATCTTCAGGCCCGCCAGAGTCTGCGCCAAGGCCGCGCCGTAGTCGGGTACCGGCACGTCGACGCTCGTGGAATCGCGAGGATCGAAGCCCGCCATCGCCTGCAGCACCGTCGCGGCATCCGCCGCCGAGCGCGCGAACACGCCGGCCTGATCCAGGCTGGACGCGAACGCCACGATGCCATAGCGCGAGACCCGGCCATACGTCGGTTTGATGCCCGTGACCCCGGTCAAGGCAGCGGGCTGGCGTATCGAACCCCCGGTGTCCGTGCCGGTGGCATAGGGCGCCAGGCGGGCCGCGGTCGCAGCCGCCGATCCGCCCGAGGAGCCGCCGGGCACCTTGCTCGTATCCCAGGGATTCTTGACCGGTCCGTAGTAACTCGTTTCGTTGGACGAGCCCATTGCGAACTCATCCATGTTCGCCTTGCCGAGCATCACGCCGCCGGCCGCCCGCAGCCGCTCGACGACGGTCGCATCATAAGGCGCCACGAAATTGTCGAGCATGCGCGAACCGCAACTCGTCCGTACGCCCTCGGTGCAGAAAATATCTTTATGAATGAGGGGGATGCCGAGTAGCGGCCCGGACTCTCCCCGCTGCAGTCGCCGATCGGCGTCAGCCGCCGCCGCCAAGGCTTGATCGGCGGTCGCGGTGATCAGGGAATTGAGCGCCGGGTCGTACCGTTCGATGCGGCCCAAGAAATGGCGGGTCAACTCCACGCTCGAGAGTTTGCCGCGCCCCAAGAGATCGGCCAGTGCGCCGATGGACAGATCGTGAAGCATCGTGGCGCTTATTCGATGACCCGCGGCACCACGTACAGGGCCGCCTGCACGCTGGGTGCATTGGCTTGGTAGCGCTCGTGCTGATCGGTTTCGGTCACCACGTCGCTGCGCAGGCGCTGGCGCAGCCCCACGAGGGGATGGGCCATCGGAGCGACGCTGCCGGTGTCGGCGCTGGCCAGCTCCGCGACGAAGTCGACGATGCTCGACAGACTGGTCACGTAGACGGGCATCTCTTGCTCACTGATCGACAGGCGCGCGAGGTGCGCAATCTTCTCGACTTCTTGACGGGTCAGACTCATGACTTTAAGTGCTGGTGTGCGCTGCAAAGGCGCAAAGAAAGCTTCGAAAGATCATACACGTTGCCTTGCTGAAAGTCCTATCGGTTGTTACATTAGCGCAACTTTTTTTACCCCCTTCGCACTAGAAAAACACCGCATGTTCAAACGCCTTAGAGGTTATTTTTCAAATGACCTCTCAATCGATCTTGGAACCGCCAACACGCTGATTTACGTCCGCGAGCGAGGCATCGTCTTGAACGAGCCCTCGGTCGTCGCCGTGCAGGACGAACCGACCCGCGGCGGAAAAATCATCGTCGCCGTCGGCGTGGAGGCGAAGAATATGCTGGGGCGCACCCCCGGCCACATCACCGCCGTGCGGCCGATGAAGGATGGCGTCATCGCCGACTTCACCTACACGGAGAAGATGCTGCAGTACTTCATCAAGAAGGTGCACGGCAACCGCTTCCTGAGCCCCAGTCCCCGGGTGCTCGTCTGCGTACCCTTCGGTTCGACCCAGGTCGAGCGGCGCGCGATCAAGGAATCGGCCGAGGGCGCCGGTGCGCGCAGCGTGGACATCGTGCCCGAGCCCATGGCGGCGGCCGTCGGCGCCGGCCTTCCTGTCCAGGAGGCGCGCGGCTCGATGGTCCTCGACATCGGCGGCGGCACCTCGGAGGTCGCCGTGATCTCCTTGAACGGCATCGTCTACGCGGCGAGCGTGCGCATCGGCGGCGACAAGTTCGACGAGGCGATCACGAACTACGTGCGCCGCAACTACGGCATCTTGATCGGCGAGGCCACGGCGGAACGCATCAAACTCGAGATCGGTTCCGCGTATCCCGGCCAGCAGGTGCGCGAGATCTCGGTCAAAGGCCGAAATCTGTCCGAGGGCGTGCCGCGCAGCTTCACCCTCAATTCGAACGAGATCCTCGAAGCCTTGCAAGAACCGCTGCAGGGCATCGTCGGCGCGGTCAAACAGGCGCTCGAACAGACGCCGCCCGAACTCGGCGCGGACGTCGCGGAACGGGGCATCGTGCTCACGGGCGGCGGTGCGCTGCTGCGCGACGTCGACAAGCTGCTCATGGAGGAGACGGGACTGCCCGTGGTCGTCGCGGATGACCCGCTGACCTGCGTCGCCCGCGGCGGCGGTCGCATCCTCGAACTGACCGAAGAGCACGGACCGGGCATCTTCGGATTGGAGTAGACCCAATCCCCCCCAATGGTCGCCTTTCGCAGTTCCGACAGTTCGGCTCGATCCACGGGACTATTGCTTCGGTGCATTCTGTTTGCGTTGCTCGCGATCCTGCTGATGATCGTCGACAAGCGCTACGACCATCTCGGTAAGATCCGCCGCGCCCTCTCGATCGTCGCCTACCCGGCTCAAGTCGCGGTCGCGAGCCCGTTCGAGGGCTGGGCCTGGTTGCGTGAAAGCATGACCACGCGTGAGGCGCTGCGCGCCGACAAGGCGCGTCTCGAGGATCAGCTGCGGGTCGCGCAGTTCCGCTTGCAGCGGTACGAGGCACTGGAAGCCGAGAGCCGCCGACTGCGCGCCCTGCGGGACAATACGGCCGGCGTCGGCGCCCGGTTTCTGGTCGGCAACGTCATGGACGTCGACCTCGATGCGTTTCGCGAGCGCGTGCTCGTCGACAAGGGGGCGCACGACGGCGTCTACGTCGGTCAGGCGGTCCTCGATGCCGGGGGGGTGTTCGGGCAGGTGGCACGCGTCGGCGAGATGACCAGCGAGGTCATCTTGATCAGCGACGCCGCGCACGCGATTCCGGTCCAGGACAATCGCAACGGCCTGCGCACCATCGCCGTCGGCACCGGCGATGTCAGCCGCATCAAGCTGCCCTACATCTCGACCGCGGCCGACATCGTCAAGGGCGATCTGCTCGTCACCTCAGGTTTGGGCGGCGGCTTCCCGGCCGGCTACCCGGTTGGAACAGTGACCGAAGTCAAACGCGATCCGGCGCAGTCGCTCGCCGACGTGGAGGTCCGCCCCGCCGCCGCTCTCGACCGCGACCAGGAGCTCCTGTTCGTCTGGCCCGCCGCCGGCACCGCGCCGGAGGCGACCCTCACGCCGGCGACGACCAAGCCGGCGACGACACCGCCGCCTCACCCGACCGAAACCGCCAAAGCGGGCGCGCCGGCCAAGCCGGGGGAGTCCGCCAAGAAATGATGCGCGACGAACGCATTCGGCGGCTGCCGATGGCGCTCTCGGCGCTCGTCGCGCTGACGCTCGCGATCGTCCCGCTGCCGGCGGTGGTCGACCCCTTCCGACCGGATTTCCTCGTGCTCGTCGTGTTCTTTTGGTCGATCGAGTCCCCGCGCGCGGGGGGCCTCACGCTCGCCTTCGTCGCCGGCCTGTGCCTCGACATCATCAAGGGCGCCGTACTCGGTCAGCACGCCCTGGCACTGACCTTGATGGCGGCCTGGGCGACGAACCTGCGACTGCGACTGCGCGTCTTCTCCGTCCTCTCCCAATGCTTGACGATCTTCGCCCTGCTCACCGGCTACCAATTCATCCTGTTCTGGATCGACGGTGCCACGGGCAACCCGGTCACCTCGCTCGGCCGCTGGCTCGCGCCGGTCATCGGTGCGCTGATCTGGCCCGCGTTGGTCGGTTTGTTGAGTCGCCTGCGTGAACGCTGAGCCGGGCGCGCGGTCATCTCTGACATGATCTTCGACGAATTCTCCACGTCCCGGACCCGCCGCACGCTGACCGCGGGGGGCCGTACGCTGCGCGCACTCGGCCTCGACGGTCCGCTGACCGGCGTCCTCGCCGTCATCGTCTGTCTGGGCATTCTGGTCGTGTACAGCGCCTCCGGACAGAACCTCAAGATGGTGGAACACCATCTCGGGAACATCGCGATCGCGGTCGGCGCGATGCTCGCGCTCGCGCGGCTCGCCACGCCACAATATCTGCGGCTGTTCACGCCGATCGCCTATGTCCTCGGAGTCTTGTTGCTCGTGGTCGTGGACGTGACGGGCCACATTGGCAAGGGCGCCCAACGCTGGCTGGACATCGGCTTCATGCGCTTTCAGCCCTCCGAAATCATGAAGCTCGCGGTGCCGATGATGTGTGCCTGGTATCTGCACGAGCGTCCCTTGCCGCTGCGGTTCAAGGATTTGATCGTGCTCGGCATCCTGATCGCGATCCCGACGGCGATGATCGTCACGCAGCCGGACCTCGGCACCGCGCTGCTGATCGCCGCCTCGGGTCTGATCGTGATGCTGCTCGCGGGCCTGCAGATCCGCTTGATCCTGATTTCGATTCCGCTGCTCGGCCTCGTCGCCTGGGCCGGCTGGCATTTCATCCACGACTATCAGCGGCAGCGCATCCTGACCTTCATCAATCCGGAGAACGACCCGCTGGGGGCGGGGTACCACATCATCCAATCCCAGATCGCGATCGGCTCCGGCGGTGTGTTCGGCAAGGGCTACATGAACGGCAGCCAGGCGCAGCTCGATTTTCTTCCCGAACGCTCGACCGATTTCATCTTCGCCGTCATCGGTGAGGAGTTCGGCCTGCTGGGGCAGCTCCTCCTGCTTTTTCTCTATGCGCTCGTCATCGGCCGCGCGCTGTATCTGGCGATGCAGGGCCAGGATACGTTCTCCCGTCTGACCGGCGGCGCGATCGCCTTGAGCTTCTTCGTCTACGTGTTCGTCAATTCCGGCATGGTCAGCGGGATCCTCCCGGTGGTCGCCGTACCACTACAACAGAACAGCTACGGCGGGACCTCGATGGTGACCCTGCTTGCCGGCTTCGGCATCCTGATGGCGCTGCATTCGCATCGCAAACTCATCGGTTCCTAGGAGCTCGTTTGACCCGATCTCGCGAGCCCCTGTCCCGTCCCGCGTGCCGACCCGTTCTTGCGGTGCGGCTGGCCGCGGCGCTGTACCTCGCTGCGGCATCGATGCCGGCCTCGCTGCCGGCCCAGGCGTCTGCCCCGGCGAAGGCGCTGGATACGCGCCGTCCCGAGGTGCAGCAGTTCATCGCGACGATGGTGCGCGAGGACTCGTTCGACGCGCGGAAGCTGCGCAAGTGGCTGCGCGCGGCCCAAACCCAACCCGCGATTCTCGAGGCGATGGGTCGACCCGCCGAAAAGGCGAAGCTCTGGTACGAGTACCGACCGATCTTCCTCAACGAGAAACGCATCCAGGAGGGCGTGGAGTTCTGGACGGCGCATCGGGCCGAACTCGATCGCGCCAGTGAGCAAAGCGGTGTCCCCGCGGAGTATCTGGTCGCGATCCTCGGGGTCGAGACTTATTATGGGCGCTTGACCGGCCACTACCGGGTGCTCGACGCCTTGGCGACGCTGGCCTTCGACTATCCCGCGCGCGCCAGGTTCTTTCAAAGCGAACTCGAGCAGTTCTTTCTGCTGGCGCGCGAAGCCTCGATCGATCCGCTGACCGCGACCGGCTCCTACGCGGGCGCCATGGGGGCGCCGCAGTTCATGCCGTCGAACTACCGCCGCTACGCCGTGGACGCCGATCACGACGGTCATGTCGATTTGTGGGGCAACTGGCCCGATGTCTTCGCGAGCGTCGGCAACTACTTCAAGGAACACGGCTGGAATCCCGGGGAACCGGTGCTGAGCGAAGCGTCGATCGAGCCCGACGACCCGGAGACCCTCGACGGACGCCAGCTGAATCTATCGGAGACCGTCGGCACGTTGCGCGCGCAGGGGATTCGCTTCGACAGCGCCCTGCCCGTGACGGCACCCGCCCTGCTGATTGCGGCCGACGGCAGCGATCGTATCCACTGGCGCGTGGGCTACGAGAACTTCTACGTGATCACCCGGTACAACCATAGTGCCCTCTATGCGATGGCGGTCTACGACTTGGCGAGCGCGGTGAAGTCGCGCATGCCGTTTTGAAGCCGGCTGCGGCAGGTCTCGTGGTGCTGGCATCGGTGCTGGCCTCGTGCGCAAGCCCGCCGCCGAGAAACGAACCGCAGCCACCGGTCGGCGGAGCGACCACGGCGCCGGCGACGCCCAGCTTGATTCCTCCGGTGCCGCCCGAGGACGTGCCGGACGCCGTGCCGCGCGTCGAGCCGCGATCCCGGTATGGAAATCCGCCGTTCTACGAAGTGTTCGGCAAACGTTACACGGTGCTCGCCTCCAGCGTCGGCTACGTCGAACGGGGCGTGGCCTCCTGGTATGGCCCCGGCTTCCACGAAGTGCGCACCTCGACCGGCGAACCCTACGACATGTTCGGCATGACGGCGGCCCACAAGACGCTGCCGCTCCCCGCCTACGTGCGCGTCACGAATCTGCAAAACGGTCGCAGCATCGTGGTCCGGGTCAACGATCGCGGCCCCTTCGTCGGCAACCGGATCATCGACCTGTCGTACACGGCGGCGGCGAAACTCGACATGCTGCGCAACGGCACAGCCTTCGTCGAGGTCCGCGCGATCGACCCGAGCGCGCCGCAGCCCGCGGTGTTGGCCGCCACGCCGTCGCTGGGGCCCACCTCACTCCCGTCGCCGTCTCAGCCAGCCCCCACCTTGCCACCGCTCAGCACGCCGGCGCCCCCGGCCCCGCTCGCCACCGGGCTGTTCATCCAGGCCGGCGCCTTCGCGAACCCCGAGAATGCCGAGCGACTCGCGGAAAAACTCCGTGTCGGCGGGTTCGGCACCGTCTTCGTCAGAGACAACGAGGTCGCCGGCCGCAAGCTCTACCGTGTGCGCATCGGACCCGTCCCCGACGTCACGGAATTCGATCGCATCGTCGCGGCGCTCGCCGGAGTCGGCGTCACGAACGCGCAACTCGCGCTCGATTGAGCCCCAATCCGCTACTGCGCATGGCCGATCGCCGGTACACTGGACAACTTTTAGCGAGGGTCCGCCCCAACATGTTTCGTTCGTTGTTTGCCGCATTGCTCTTGATCATCGCGGGCGCCGTCGATGCCCGCGCCGAGACGCCGATTCCGACGCCGCCCGAGGTCGATGCGCGCGCCTACGTCGTCGTCGATTTCCACACCGACAAGATCCTCGCGTCCAAGGACGCCGTCGCGCGACTGGAACCGGCGAGCCTGACGAAACTGATGACCGCCTACATCGTGTTCGAGCAGCTGAGCGCCGGCAAGCTCAAGCTCGATGAGCCGGTCACGGTCAGCGAACATGCCTGGCGGTCCGAGGGCTCGCGCAGCTTCATCGAACTCGGGAAGCCCGTGCCCGTGGAGACCCTGATCCTGGGCATGGTGGTGCAGAGCGGTAACGATGCGACGATCGCGCTCGCGGAACGGATCGCCGGTACCGAGGAAACCTTCGCCCAGTTGATGAACAGCACGGCTCAGCGGCTCGGCATGGTCGGCACCCATTTCGAGAACAGCTCCGGTCTGCCGGCGCCGGAACACTATACGACCGCGCGCGACATGTCCTTGCTCGCGGCGGCGCTGATCCGCGACTTTCCCCAGTACTACAAGTGGTTCTCGGTGCACGAGTTCGAATACAACGGCATCAAACAGCAGAATCGCAACGGCCTGCTCGACAAGGATCCGACCGTCGACGGACTCAAGACGGGGCACACGGACTCCGCGGGCTACTGCCTCGTGACCTCGGCGCAGCGCGACGGCATGCGCCTGATTTCGGTGGTCTTGGGCTCGTCGAGTTTCAAGGGCCGCGAGAATGCGAGCGCCGCCCTGCTGAATTACGGCTTCACGTTCTACGAAACGCCGCTGGTGGCGAAGGCCGGCGCCAAACTTGCCACGACGCCCGTCTGGAAGGCGCAGACCTCGCCGCTCGATCTCGGCATCAAGCACGACTTGTACGTGACCGTGCCGCGCGGGACCGCGGCGACGATCAAGACCACGGTGCAACTCGAGCCGCGCTTGATCGCCCCCCTGACCACCGAGACGCTGACCGGCCATCTGCTCGTCGGCAACGGCGCCCAAACACTCGTCACCGTGCCGCTACACCCGCTCGCCGACGATCCCGCCGGTGGCTGGTGGCGGCGCATGATCGACACGATTCGACTCTGGTTCGCCTGAAGGCCATGGCCGCGCCGCTGCCGATTTGTTATCTCAACGGGAGCTATCTGCCGCTCGCGACCGCGACGGTGTCGCCGCTCGACCGCGGCTTCTTGTTCGGCGACGCCGTCTACGAGGTGGTCCCGGTCTACGGCGGGCGGCCGTTCCGCTTTCGCGAGCATTTCGATCGGCTCGCGCGGAGCCTCGCGGGTCTGCGCATGTCCCCTCCGTTGAGTCACGCCGAATGGGCGGGCATCGGTCAGGAGTTGCTCGCGCGCAATTCCGCCGAGGGCCAGGACGTCTACCTGTACCTGCAGGTCAGTCGCGGTGCGGAGTACGGTCGTAACCACGCCTGGCCCGAGGGCCTCGCACCGACGCTGTTCGCCTATCTGTCGCCGCTCGAACCGCTGTCCGCGGCGCTGCTGGAGCGCGGGGTCGCGGCGGTCACGGCAGCGGACACTCGCTGGGCGCGCCGCGACATCAAGGCCACGGCCCTGCTCGCCAACGTGCTGCTGAAGAAGCTGGCGCAGGATGCCGGCGCCTTCGAGACGATCTTGCTCGAGGATGGCGTGCTGACCGAGGGCTCATCGACGACCGTGCACGTGATTCGCGGCGGCACCCTCCAAACCCCGCCGAACGGAACCCGGATCCTGCCCGGTACCACGCGCGATGTCGTGATCGAGTTGGCCGAGCGCATCGGCCTGCCGAACGCAGTCGGCCCGATCAGCGAGTCCGAACTGCGCGGCGCGGACGCGATCTGGTTGAGTTTTTCGACCCGCGGCGTGCTGCCGGTGACGCGACTCGACGAGAAACCCGTCGGCGACGGGAATCCCGGGCCGGCGTTTCATCGCATCTACGCGGCATTCACCGCCTACCGGCTCGAACTGCGGGAGGCGCCGGTGTTATGAGCACGCCGACCCTGCAGGAGTTTCCATCCGAGTTCCCGATCAAGGTCATGGGGCGCCGCGACGGCGACTTGCGGACCGCCACGCAGAGCATCGTCGAGCGGCACGCGGGTCCGCTGCCCGAGACGGCGATCCGAGAGCGCACCAGCGGCGACGGCAATTTCCTCGCGATCACCTATGTCGTGATCGCGCAGAGTCGCGCGCAGCTCGACGAGATCTACCGCGAGTTGACCGCCTGCAAATCGGTGCTCATGGCACTGTAGCCCCCCGCGCTCTCGCCGAACCCGAGCTCGCGCAGCAGATGCGGCTCGAGGGCGCGACCGGTCGCCTCGACAGTCGCGCAAGTGTCGCACAGGTCCCGGAGCCGGGTTGCTTCGAGACCGCGATAACCACAGACGTTGATCCGCCGGAAGGGCTCGAGATCGAGACCGACGTTCAGGGCGAGGCCGTGATAGCTCGCCCCGCGCCGGACACGCAGCCCCACACTCGCGAGTTTGCGCCCGTCGACGTACACGCCCGGGGCTTCGCGCCGCGAGGTCGCCGTGACGCCGAGTTCGGCCGCATAGGCGATGACGGCCTGCTCGAGCGCGACGACGAGGGCGCGCACCCCCAATCCGCGTCGTCGCAGATCGATCAGCGGGTACAGCAAAAGCTGTCCGGGTCCGTGGTAGGTCACCTGGCCGCCGCGGTCGACCTGGACGACGGGAATGTCGCCGGGCGCGATCAGGTGCTCGCGGCTCGCATTCAATCCCAGGGTGAAAATCGGCGGATGTTCGACGAACCAGATTTCATCGGGCGTCGTCGCACCGCGCTCCTCCGTGTAACGCTGCATGGCCCGCCACGTCGGCTCGTAGCCCTGCAGGCCCAGGCGCCGGATCACCGGCGGCTCACTCATCGCGACGCGCGGCGCGGATCCTCAAGCGCCATGGCCGATCGCCGCGTTGTCCAGCCCGGCATTATTGCGCGCGAGCGCCTGCTCGGCCCGATAGCTCGAGCGCACGAGCGGCCCGGAGACGCACTCGAGGAAACCCAGACTCAAGGCCATCGCACGGTAGCGGTCGAATTGCGCCGGCGACACGAAGCGTGCGATCTCGAGGTGGTGGACGGTCGGCCGCAGATACTGGCCGAGCGTCAGGATATCCACCGATGCTTCGCGTAAATCCCGCATCGTCGCCTCGATCTCGTCGTCGGATTCGCCCAGCCCCAGCATCAGACTGGTCTTCGTGAGCACGCTCGGCCGATACGCCTTGGCATGCCGCAATACGTTCAAGGTCTGACCATAGCCCGCGCGAGGATCGCGGACCGGGTGCGTGAGGCGCAGCACCGTCTCGAGGTTCTGCGCGAACACGTCGACTCCCGCATCGAGCACGGTTTCGACGTCGGCGAGCACGCCTTGAAAATCCGGCGTCAACGCTTCGACCGCGATACCCGGTCGTAGCGTCTTGATCGCCCGGACCGCGGCGGCGTAGTGCCCGGCGCCACCGTCCGCCAGATCATCGCGATTCACCGAGGTCAGCACGACGTACTGCAGCTTCATCAGGTCGACCGACCGGGCGACGTTGTCGGGCTCCTCCGGGTCGAGCCAGCCGCGCGGGTTACCCGTGTCGACCGCGCAGAACCGGCAGGCACGCGTACAGACCGCCCCCATCAGCATGATCGTCGCCGTTCCGGCGTTCCAGCACTCGCCGATGTTCGGACACTTCGCCTCCTCGCAGACCGTGCTCAGCCGATGCGCTTGGACGATGGTCTTGACGGCGTTGTAACCCGCGCCACCCGCGAGCGTCGCGCGCAACCAGGGCGGCTTGCGCAACGGCGCGGCAGCCGCGCCTTCCCGGTTCGCCGCCGAATCCTCCGCGACCTGGCGCTGCCGGCTGTCCGGTCGGATGCCATCCTTGATGGCCGTGTGGCCCTGGGGGGTCGTGTATTTGCTGCCGCTGCGGACCGGCTGTTTGACGTCGGACATGCCTCAATTGTACCGCAAGCCCGACTCAGCGACGGTTCAAGGCTGCCAAGCGGGCGGGCGTGCCGACGTCTTCCCAAAGCCCATCGTACAGTTCGCCCGTGCAGCGGCCACGCTCCATCGCGCGAACGAGCAGGGGTTTGAGCGGCCGGACGCCGTCGGGGCAGTCCGCGAACATCGCGGGACGGTAGATCGCGATGCATCCAAACGTCGAACGCTGCGCGGCCTCGGCGAGCACCCGCCCCTGCGCGAGACCAAAGTCCCCGCCCGGGTGATGCGGAGGGTTCGGCACGAGCACGAGATGGGCGTCCGCATCCGCGCCGATGCGCAGCCGGGCCAGCGGATAGTCCGTGTAGATGTCGCCGTTCAGCACGATGAACGGGTCCGCGCCGAGCAGCGGCAGCGCGCGGATGATGCCTCCCGCGGTCTCGAGCGGTGCCGGCGTTTCCTCGCTGTAGAGGAGTTCGACGCCGTAGCGCGAGCCGCTGCCGAGCGCCTCGCGAATCTGCGCACCCAGCCACCACAGGTTGATGACGATGCGCTGGATGCCGAGCTTGGCGCAGGCCCGCACCTGCCGTTCGATCAGCGTTTCGCCCCGCACGACCAGCAGCGGCTTCGGCATGGTGTCGGTCAGCGGCCGCATGCGTTCGCCGCGTCCGGCGGCGAGGATCATCGCGACGCGCGCGGGCGCCTCCTCGCCGTGCGCGCTCAAGCCGAGGCCCGCGCCTGCGCGACGGCGAAGGCGGAGGCCACGGACCCGCTGAGGAAGGCGGCGAAGTCCGCGGTTTCGGGATAGGCCGCCGCCGCCGCGGTCGCGTACTGCAACACGCGCGGCAGATCGCGCAAATACTGCGCCTTGCCGTCCCGATAATAGAGTCGGCAGAAAATCCCCAGGACCTTGACGTGGCGCTGCAACCCCATCAGATCGAACCCGCGCAGGAATTCCTGTTCGCCACCGGCGTCGCCGCCCGCCGCCAGGAGTTGCCGGCGAAAGTCCAAGGCCCAGGCGCGGACACGCGCGGCCGGCCAGGCGACGTAGCAATCCTTGAGCAAAGAGACGAGGTCGTAGGTCATGGGACCGGCCACCGCGTCTTGAAAGTCGAGGACGCCCGGATTGTCGTCGTCGACGAGCATGAGATTGCGGGAATGAAAATCGCGATGGACGATGGTCACCGGTTGCTCGAGGGCCGCCCTCGTCAGCACCGCCGAGGTACGAGCAAGCAGCGCTCGCTCGGCGGCCCCCAGTTCCAGTCCGAGATGGCGTCCCAGGAACCACTCCGGCAGCAGATCCATCTCCCGGTTCAACAAAGCGGCATCATACGCGGGCAGTTGCCGCACGAATGGCGCCCCGCGCGTCTGCAATCTGACCAAGGCGGCCAACGCGTCGCCGTACAGTCGGTCGACCTCGTGATCGGCGAGCAGCGCGTCCAGGTATTGCCGGGTCCCGAGATCGGTCAGTAGCAGTAGTCCGTCAGGTTCGTTGCGCGCGAGGACCAGGGGAACGTTCAAGCCGATATCGGCGAAGAAGCCAGCCACCCGGACAAAAGGGCCGAGATCCTCCTTGTCGGGCGGTGCGTCCATCGCGATGTAGGTCTCGCCGGCGTGGGTGATGCGGAAATAGCGCCGGAAACTCGCATCGGCCGAGGCGGGCGCGATTTGGCTGGACATGAAACCCAGGTCTTCCTCGACCCAGCGGCGCAACACCGACAGTCGTAAATCGTTCTCGGCGGCCGCCGTCATGTCGCACCCGTCTCCCGCGCGTAAGCCCAGCAGCCTCGAGTATACCGACTATAATGCGGTCGCTGACACGACCCTCCAAGGCGACCGAATTGCCCACAGACTCCCGTTTGCGAGCCGCATCCCTGCTGATCGTCCTGTTCGCGGCCGCCGAAGCGCGGGCCGGGGACATGTGTCCCGCGCCGCCACATCACGTGTCGCGCCCACCGGCGGAAATCGCCGCCGACGATCATCAGATCCACATCGACGCCGACGGGTTCTCCTGGGATGCCGACGGGAACCTGCGCCTGAACGGCCACGTGGTCGTCAAGCAGGAGGACCGAGGCCTCACGGCCGACTCGGTCGACTACGCGACCGGCACCGGGCACGTCACGGTCAATGGCGCCGTGGACTTCGAGGATCCGCTCGTACGCGTCCAAAGCGAGTCGGGCTCTTACGACCAGGGCGGCGGCGCGGATTTCAACAAATCGACGTTCGAACTGCTGGACCGGGCGGGGCGCGGGTCGGCGACGGACATCGCCGTGCAGCCCGGCGGCAAGCTTTCCTTCGAGCAAGTGCGTTACACGACCTGTCCCGTCGGCGACAAAGACTGGATGCTGCAGGCCTCGTCGATCAATCTCGACACGGTTCGCCACGTGGGGGTCGCCCGTGACGCCTGGGTCGAGTTCAGGGGCGTGCCGATTTTCTACACGCCGTATCTGTCCTTTCCGATGGACTCGCAGCGCAAGTCCGGCCTCCTCGCGCCGATACTCGATCACTCCGGCACCAATGGTTACGAACTGGGCGTCACTTATTACTTCAATCTCGCGCCGAATTACGACCTCACCCTGTCGCCGGAATATCTGTCGGCCCGTGGCGTCGAACTGGGCAGTCAGTTTCGTTATCTGACCGAGACCTCGCACGGCCAGGTCGATTCGAACGTGCTGCCCAACGACACCCAGACGAACGACGATCGGTTCTTCGTGCACGCCGTGAACACCACCGATTTCAAATCGGGCCTGCGCGGCGAGGTGGACGTCGCGGCGGTCAGCGACAGCTCGTACTTCGAGGACTTCGGCGTCGGCTCCGAGGAGACCAGCGTGACCTTCCTCGAGCGCCGCGCGGATCTCAAGTACTACGACGACTACTGGCGCATCCAGGGCGAGTTGCAGAACTTCCAGACCATCGATACGACGGTGTTCGCCTACGAGCGTCCCTACTCGCGCGTGCCGCGCATCGACGCGGAGGGTCGTTTCCCGCTGGGCAACCGCAAGTTCGAACTGGCCGTCGACAGCGAAGCGGTCAATTTTCTGCGCAATCTCGACGATATCGTGGGCGGCCAGCCGCTCACCCAGCCCTCCGGCGTGCGTTTGGACGTATCGCCCGAGTTTCGCTGGGTCGACCGCCAGGCCGGTTACTATTTCGTGCCCGCGGTCGGCTGGCATCTGACCCAGTACAGCCTGCAGGATGCCGGCGCTTTCCTGCCTCCGACCGACCACGTGCAGAGCGCGCCGTTTCGCTCGGTCCCCTATGGGACCCTGGACACGGGGCTCATCTTCGAGCGCGACTCCGGCAGTGACGGCCAGCGCACCCAGACCTTGGAGCCGCGCCTGGTCTATACCTATGTCCCTTATCGGAATCAGAACAATCTGCCGGTGTTCGATACGGCCCTGCCCGACCTCAACCTGTCGGAACTGTTCCGCGCGAATCGCTACGTCGGGGACGATCGCATCAGCGATGCCAACCAGCTCGCCGCGGGCGTCACGACGCGCCTGTTCGATCAACAGTCCGGCCAGCAGCTGCTCGCGGCGACGCTGGGGCAGATCCGCTATTTCGAGGTGCCGAAGGTGGGTCTGCCCTGCCCCGTGCCGGTGAGCAACGTGCAGCAGGTGAATTCAGCCGCCCTGCTCGGCGTGCCCTGCCCCTCCGGCGAGGTGTTCAACGGCTCGGATCTGGTCGGCGACGTGTCCCTGACCGCCTACAAGAACTGGACCGTGAACCTCGACTACGTCTGGAACCCGTATCTGAATCAAACGGCGAAATCGGAATTCTCGATCCAATACCGGCCGGACTCCAAACACGTCGTGAATCTGGCTTACCGCTATCAAAAGGACACGTTCGAGCAATGGGATGGGTCGGTCGCCTGGCCGATCGCCGAGCACTGGAGCGCGGTCGGCCGGCTGGTCTATTCCATCATGGACAAACAGACCATCGAGCAGGTGGCGGGTTTCGAATACAAGAGCTGTTGTTGGCGCATCCAGATCGTCCAGCGTCGTTACGTCGACAACCGGCCGGCCGCCCCGACCGCGGAAAACCCGAATCCCACGATCCCGCCGCTGGGCCAGTCGATCGCGATCGAATTGCAACTTATCGGCTTGACCTCGGTCGGAAAAACATCCAATGCTTTCCTGGAACGGTCGATTAGCGGATACTCCGCCGGCGATTCCGTACCCTAGCGGCGAGAACCGACTCTTATGCGTAAGTTACTGATAGTTTTGAGCTTTATAAGCGCGATCGGGCTCCTGGGGCAGGGCGTCCAAGCGCAGACCCGGGATCTTGGCGTGCATGGCGAACTGCTCGACCGGATCGCCGCCGTCGTCAACGACGGCTTGGTTCTGCGCAGCGAGCTCGATGCCCAAGTCGCCGCCGTCACCAAGCGCCTGCAGGAACAGAAAGTCGCCCTGCCCCCGCAAAACGTGCTCAACCAGCAAGTCCTCGACCGGCTGATCCTGCAGGAGATCGAATCGCAGCGGGCCAAGCGTCTCGGACTCACGATTTCCGACGAACAATTGAACGGTGCCCTGCAGGAAATCGCGGCACGTAACAAGATTCAGTTCGATCAGCTGCCGACGACCCTGCAGGCCCAAGGCATCGACTACAAGCAGTACCGGGAATCGATGCGCAAAGAGCTCACCTTGAGCGAGCTGCGGCAACGGGACGTGATCGCTCACATCATCGTCACTCCGCACGAGCTCGACCAGTTTCTCGAGCGACAGGACAGCGCCGCGGCCAACGACCAATTCAACGTCTCTCACATCCTCCTGTCCTTGCCCGCGGCCGCCACGCCGCAGCAGCTGGAGGAAATCAGCAAGAAGGCCGATGACCTCGCGGCACGCGCGGGCAAGGGGGAGGATTTCGGTCAACTGGCCATCGCGAACTCGAACAGCCAAACGGCGCTCGATGGCGGCCAGCTCGGCTGGCGCAAGGGTTCCCAGCTGCCGCAGTTCATTCTCGACCTCGTGACCAAGATGAAGCCGGGCGAGGTCAGCGCGCCGATCCGCACGCCGAGCGGCTTCCACATCGTGAAGTTGAACGACCGGCGCAGCGGCGAGGCGCAGGTGATCATCAACCAGATTCACGTGCGTCACATCCTGCTGAAGCCGAACGAACTCGACGACGATGCGACGATCCGCGAAAAGCTCGCGAAGATTCGGCAGCGCATCCTCGATGGGGAGGATTTCGCCGGTATCGCCTCGACGACCTCCCAGGATCCCGGCTCCGCCCCCGACGGCGGCGATTTGGGCTGGACCGGACCTGGCACCTTCGTGCCCGAATTCGACAAGGCGATCGCGGATCTCAAACCCAACGAGATCAGCCAGCCGTTCAAGACGCGCTACGGCTGGCACATCGTGCAGATGCTCGGCACGCGCACCTACGACAGCACGGCGGACGTCCGGCGTCAGCGGGCCTTCGCCCAGATCCGCGAGAGCAAGGCGGACGAGGAAACGGAGTTGTGGCTGCGCCGGCTGCGCGACGAAGCCTTCGTCGAAACGAAGATGTAGGCGTGCGCAGCGCGCACGCCGGGCTCGCCTAGCGGTGTATAAACCGCGCATCGTCATCACCGCCGGCGAGCCCGCCGGCATCGGGCCGGATTGTTGCGTGATGCTCGCGCAGCGGCCCTGGAATGCCGACCTGGTCGTTGCCGCCGACGCGGCCGTGCTCGAGTCCGCGGCGCGCAGCCTGAAGCTGCCGCTACAGGTCGAACTCTACGAAGCTTCGAATCCATCGACCGGGCATAGGCCGGGGCGGCTCTGCGTCGCCCACATTCCCGCGGCACAGGCCGTCGAAGCCGGGCGCCTCGATGTGCGCAACGCGGGCTACGTCCTGCGTACGCTGGACCGGGCCTGCGACGGCTGCATGAATGGCGAATTCGCCGGCATGGTCACGGCGCCGGTGCAGAAGAGCATTCTGCTCGACGCGGGATATGCGTTCAGCGGCCACACGGAATACCTCGCGAACCGCACCCGCGCCGCATTGCCGGTGATGATGCTCGTCGCCGGCGAGCTGCGCGTTGCGCTCGTGACCACGCATCTGCCGCTCGCCGAGGTGCCGCGGGCGATCACGCGCGAGCGCCTGCTCGCCACGTTGGCGGTGGTGCACACGGATCTCAGCCGGCATTTCAACTTGAGCGCGCCGCGGATCGCGGTCTTGGGGCTGAACCCGCATGCCGGCGAGGGCGGTCACCTCGGGAGGGAGGAGATCGAGGTCATCGAGCCCGTGCTGCGTCAGTTGCGCGACCGAGGTATGGATCTGCGCGGCCCGGTCCCGGCCGATACCGCGTTCGCGCCCCGCTTCCTCGCCGAGACCGACGTCGTCGTGGCCATGTATCACGACCAGGGACTGCCCGTGCTCAAGCACGTCGGCTTCGGCTCCGCCGTCAACGTGACCTTGGGACTGCCGATCGTGCGCACCAGCGTCGATCACGGGACGGCCCTCTCGCTGGCGCGCACCGGCAACGCGGACCCCGGCAGCCTGCAGGCGGCGCTCGAACTCGCGATTCAGTTGACCGGCGGAACCCACAGCGATGCCGGTCCGTAAACGCTTCGGGCAACATTTCCTCCACGATCCGGGGACCATCACTCGCATCCTCGACAGCGTCGCCCCCGAGCCGGGCCAGCGCCTCGTCGAGATCGGCCCAGGACGCGGCGCCTTGACTTGGGGCCTGCTCGCGCGGGCAGGCCGCCTCGAGACGATCGAGATCGACCGGGATTTGGCCGCGACATTGCGCGCGGATCCCCGCGCGGCTCGGGGTCTGCAAGTGCGCGTCGAGAACGTGCTCGACACGGATTTCTCCGCCCTGCGGGCGGAGGGCCCGGCGCTGCGCATCGTGGGGAATCTGCCCTACAACATATCGACGCCGCTGCTGTTTCGGCTGCTGCTCGAACGCTCGGCGATCCACGATATGCACTTCATGCTGCAAAAAGAGGTCGTCGATCGCATGGCCGCGCAGCCCGGCGGCAAGGAATATGGGCGATTGACCGTCATGCTCGCCGCCTATGCCGAGGTTGAGGGCTTGTTCGACGTGGGTCCGGGCGCATTTCAACCGCCGCCGCGCGTGTGGTCCGCGGTGGTCCGGCTGCGCCCGAGCCGCGCTCCTCGCTTCGAGATCGGCAGCGACGCCGCGCTCAAGAGCGTCGTCAGCGGCGCCTTTTCGCATCGCCGCAAGACCTTGCGCAACGGACTCAAGGGAATGCTCACGGGCGAAGACATCGAGGCCTGCGGCATCGATCCCAATCGGCGCCCGGAAACCCTCTCACCGGCGCAATTCGGCCTGCTTGCCGCATGCCTGCATCGTACCCGAGTCGCCGCGGCCCCGGCCGCGTGAGGATGCCGCCCTCCGCTATACGGGGCCGTCACGGGCAGGTACGATCTTGCTTGTGACAGCCGAATCTGCCAATCCGAAGATCCGTGTCGAAGTCGAGACCTCGTACATCGAAGAGCAATCCGACCCGCGTGACAAGCGTTTCGTGTTCTCCTACACGATCACGATCCGCAACGACGGTCCGGTGCCGGCGCGGCTCCTGACGCGCCATTGGATCATCACGGACGCGAACGGCAACGTGAAGGAGACGCGCGGCGACGGCGTGGTGGGCGAGCAGCCCTATCTCAAACCAGGACAGGGTTTCCGATACTCGAGCGGCGCGGTCATCGAAACTCCCGTGGGCACGATGCAGGGCAGCTACCAGATGGTCGCCGACGGCGGGCAGCAATTCGACGCACCGATCGCCCCCTTTCGGCTGGCGATTCCCGGGGTCCTGCATTAGGGGGTCCTTCATCGGATTGCCGGTGCGCTGATGGCTCTTTACGCGATCGGTGACGTGCAGGGCTGTGACCACGAATTGGGAGCTTTGCTCGACTCCTTGGATTTTTCCAAGGATCGCGACCACCTCTGGTTCGTCGGCGATCTCGTCAATCGCGGTCCCGATTCCCTCGGCGTGCTCCGTCGCATCCGCAGCTTGGGCGCGGCCGCCACCGTCGTGCTCGGCAATCACGATCTGCATCTGCTCGCCGTCGTGCTCGCCGGTGCACGAACCCGCACCGGCGATACCCTCGATGCCGTCCTGCAGGCCCGGGATCGGGGTGACTTGATCGACTGGCTGATCACACGGCCGGTCCTGCACTTGGACTCCGAGCGGCGTCTGGCGATGCTGCATGCCGGCCTGCCGCCCCAGTGGGACCTGGCGACCGCCCAAGGCTGCGCGCGCGAGCTCGAGCGTGCCTTGCGCACCCAGCCCGAACGCCTGTTATCCCAGATGTATGGCGACAAACCCGACCTGTGGGATCCGGCCTTGGAGGGGCTCGAAAGGCTGCGATTCATCGCCAACTGTTTCACGCGGCTGCGCTACCTGGACGCCGACGGCCGTCTGGCATTGCGCGCCAAAGGCTCGCCGAAGAAAGCCGCGTCGGCGGCTCTCGTGCCGTGGTTTGCCGCCGGCAATGCGCGCTGGCGCGGTTCGCGGATCGTCTTTGGTCATTGGTCGACCCTCGGATTTCACCAGGATGCGGATGTCGTCGGCCTGGATACCGGCTGTGTCTGGGGTGGCGAATTGACCGCGTTGCGCCTGGACACCGGCGAGGCCCGTCCGGTGTCCGTTCCCTGTTTATAATGGCCGCATGCGCATCACGCCGCCCTTCAATCTGCAACATTGGCTGGAACAGCATCGCGCGCAGCTGCGTCCGCCGGTCGGCAACAAGCTGCTCTATCAGGACAGCGAACTGATCGTCATGGCCGTGGGCGGCCCGAACTCGCGCAAGGACTTTCACCACGATCCGGGCGAGGAATTCTTCCACCAGCTGATCGGGGACATCGTGGTGAAGACCGTCCAAGACGGCAGGATCGTCGACATTCCGATACGCGCCGGGGAGGTGTTCCTGCTGCCGGCCGAGGTGCCCCACTCACCGCGTCGTCCCGAGGGGACGGTCGGGATCGTCATCGAGCGGCGCCGCGCGGCCGATGAGTTGGACGGGTTTTCCTGGTACTGCGAGAACTGCGGCCACCGCCTGTGGCTGGAGCGCGTACCGGTCGCGAACATCGAAACGGAGCTGCCCGGCATTTTCGCGCGCTTCTACGGCAGCGAGGAGCGGCGAACCTGCGGCGCCTGCGGTACCGTCATGCGGGCGCCGGGCGCGTGACCGCGTCGCGGGCCGCTCACGCCCTGGATGCGGCCGACCCTCTGCAGCCCCTCGCGGAGGAATTCCACCATCCGCAGGATCGTGGGGGCGCGCGCCTGACCTATCTGTGCGGTCATTCCCTGGGATTGCAGCCGAGGTCGGTGGCCGCGTATGTCGAGCGCGAACTCGAGGATTGGCGCCGCCTCGGCGTCGAGGGACACTGGTCGGCGGCGCGTCCTTGGGCGGATTATCACGAACAACTGACGGCGCCGCTCGCGGCGCTCGTCGGCGCGCTGCCGCGCGAAGTCGTCGCCATGAATTCGCTCACCGTGAATCTGCACCTGATGATGGTCAGTTTTTTTCGCCCGCGCGCGGAACGCGACTGCATCTTGATCGAGAGCAGCGCGTTTCCGTCGGATCGCTACGCGGTGGTCTCGCAGCTGCGTTATCACGGTCTCGAGCCCTCGCGGCACCTGCTGGAAGTGGCGCCGCGCGAAGGCGAGGATCATCTGCGCACGGAAGATCTGGTCGCATCGATCGAGCGACTCGGCCCGAGGCTCGCGCTGGTGCTGCTGCCGGGCGTGCAATACCTCACGGGTCAGCGCTTGGATCTTGCATCCCTGGCACAGTGCGCGCGGCGCAACGGCGCCGCCGTCGGCTTCGATCTGGCGCATGCGATCGGCAACACCCCGCTCGAACTGCACGACTGGCAGGCCGATTTCGCCGTCTGGTGCAGCTATAAATATTTGAACGGCGGCCCCGGAGCGATCGGCGGCTGTTTCGTGCACGAACGCCACGCGCGGGACGCCGCCCTGCCGCGATTCGCCGGTTGGTGGGGCCACGACCGCGCGACCCGATTCTCGATGAGTCCGGATTTCGTCGCGATGCCGGGAGCCTCGGGCTGGCAGTTGAGCAATCCACCGATACTCGCCACGGCGCCCTTGCTGGCCTCCTTGCGCCTGTTCGAGCGGGCGGGCCTCGACCGGCTGCGCAGCAAATCGATCGCGCTCACCGGCTTCTTGCAAAGCGAAATCGAGTCCGGCCTCGGCGATCTCGTCGAACTCGTGACTCCCCGCGCCGCGGAGGCGCGCGGCTGTCAGCTGAGCATCCGGCTGCGGCGCTCGCCGGAGGCGGCGCGCCGTTGTTTCGAGCGCTTGACCGCGGCCGGCGTCGTCGGCGATTGGCGGGAACCGGACGTCCTGCGCCTCGCACCTGCGCCGCTGTACAACTCCTTTCGCGATGTCGCGAACGCCGCGGCGGCGCTGACCCAGGCGGCGCGCGCTTGACGGTCCGCATCGTCGGTGCCGGCCCCACCGGCGCATTGCTCGCCATCCTGCTGCGCCGGCGCGGACTCGACGTGACGATCTACGAGAGCCGTCGCGATCCGCGCAGCGCGCCGCCGGAGACGGGCCGCTCGATCAACCTGGCGCTGGCGGACCGCGGCATCGAGGCGCTGCGCCGGGTCGGTGTGTTCGACGAAGTCTTCTCGCGCCTCGTGCCGATGACCGGTCGAATGATCCACGATCAGCGCGGCTCGACCTCGCTGCAGCCCTACGGGATGCGCGCCGCGGAAGTCATCTATTCGATTTCCCGCCATCGCCTCAATCAGGCACTGCTCGATCTGGCGATCCGGCAATACGGCGTCGAGGTGCGTTTCGAACATCGTCTCGAGGCGGCGGATTTTGCCGGCGGCGTCGCGCAGCTGCGCGATCTGCGCGCCGACCGCCTCGAAACCGTGCCGATGTCGCCGTTGCTGGCGTGCGACGGAGCAGGCTCCCGCCTGCGACGCGACATGCAGGCGGCCGCTTTGATCACGGCGAGTGAACAAGCCTTGGATCACGGTTACAAAGAACTCTCGATTCCCGCCGGCGCGGACGGCGAATACCGGATGCAGAAGAATGCGCTGCACATCTGGCCGCGCGGTCGGCACATGCTGATCGCCCTGCCGAACGACGACGGGAGCTTTACCGCGACGCTGTTCCTGCAGAACTCGGGCTTGGTGAGTTTCGCGAGCCTCGACGCAGCGGCGACCATCGAGAGCTTCCTGGCGGAGAATTTTCCCGATGTCGTCTCCCTCATGCCGGATCGGGTCGCGGAGTTCCTGGCGAATCCCACGGGATTTCTCGGCACCGTCCATGCGGACCCCTGGTCCGTCGGCGGCCAGGCGGCGATCATCGGCGATGCCGCGCACGCCATCGTGCCCTTCCATGGACAGGGCATGAACTGCTGCCTCGAGGACTGCCTGGAGTTCGACGCCTGCCTCGAAGGGCAAACGGACTGGCAAAGGGTATTTCGCGACTTCCACGCGCGCCGCAAGCCCAACACGGATGCCATTGCGGTCATGGCACTCGAAAACTATCTCGAGATGCGCGAACACGTCGCCGACGCGCGCTTTCGGCTGCGCAGCGCGCTCGCGCTGGAACTGGAGCGGCGATTTCCGGAGCGCTTCATTCCGCGCTATTCCATGGTCATGTTCCACCATGAAATCCCCTATGCGACCGCCTTGAGCCGGGGCCGCGTGCAGGCACGCCTCCTCGAGGAATTGACGGCCGGGGCGGCGACGCTCGCGGACGTCGACTACGTCCGCGCGCAGACCGAGATCGAGCGTCAGCTGGAGCCGCTTGCGGTCATCCGTTCGAGCGTGACGAACGAGTGTGCATAGAAGTTCTTGTCGTCGGGCTCTTGAAAGATACGCGACGTTTCGCGCCACACGGGATCGCGCCAACCGCTGAAGCTCGCGTCGCCGTCCGGGACCGTCGTATGGACGATCGTCAGATGGATGCGCGTGGCGACGTCCAGACATTGACGATAAACCTCGGCGCCGCCGATCACGAGCAGCGCCGTCCCGGCGGGCACGAGCGCGCGCGCCTCGGCAACGCTTCCGACGAGGCGACAACCGGCGGCCACGGCGGGTGCCGAACGACTGAGGATCAGATTGAGGCGATCCGGCAGGGCCTTGCCGATCGATTCATGAGTTTTACGGCCCATGAGCACGGTATGACCCTGGGTGATGCGGCGAAAGTGACGCAGATCCGCGGGCAGGTGCCAAGGCAGGGCGTTGCCCTTCCCGATCACGTCGTTTTCGGCGACGGCGACGACGAGCTCGACGGCAGCCGGTAGGACGTCGGCCGGTAGGACGTCGGTCGGTAGGACGTCGGTCGGTAGGACATCAATCGGTACGACCCCAGTCGGTCCGCCGAGCGCCTCGTTGGTCCGCAGCTGTTTCGGGTTGGCCTCGTTCACGCGAGCGTTATACGCCCCGTCGGCGGGCACCGCCAGCGCAGGTTCAGGCGGGCAAGCGGCTTCGCTCGACCCGGCACTCGTTCAGGATCCACTGCGTGAATTCCTGCAGGTCTTCCCGGTCCCGGTCCTCCGGCCGCTGAAGAATGACGTAGCTTTCGTTGGTCGTGAGTTCGGCGTCGAACAACTTGACCAGTCCCCCCGCGAGGAAGCGGTCCGCACTCAGCCGCGAGGGCACGAGCGCGACACCGACGCCCTGTTCGGCCGCGATGACGACGGCCGACATCGTATCGAGCCGCACGATGCGGTTCGGCTTGATCGGCTCGATCCCGAGTCCGATCGCCCATCGCTCCCAGGCCTCGCGACGTTCCTCGTGGACGAGCAAGGTTTTGCCGTTGAGGTCGGCATAACGCACGATCGGATTGTCGGCACGAAAAGCGGGCGAACAGGCCGTTATGAAACTCTGCGCGAACAACTCGTGCACCGTGAGTCCCTCCCACGGGCCCGCACCGACCACGATCGACAAGTCCGCTTCGGGCGGGTGGGTCTTCGGTGCGGAAAACGTCGTCTCGATCCGGATGTCGGTCTCTTCGCGTGCCTGCGAGAATGAAGCCAGTCGCGGCAGCAGCATCTCGTTCGCGAAGAACGGCATGACGTTCAGGCGGATGATCGTCCGGCCGTAACGAATCTGCAACTGTTCCGTCACCGACTCGAGTTTCGAGAAAATGTCGTTGATGTGTTCAAGGTAATGAGCGCCGGCATCCGTCAACGCGAGCGTACGGACGCCCCGTGCGCCCCGCTCGAACAGGGTCACGCCGAGCTGCTCCTCCAGCGCCTTGATTTGATGGCTGACGGCGGAAGGGGTGACGAACAATTCTTCCGCCGCCGCCTTGAAGCTTTGCAGCTTGGCCGCGACCTGGAAGGTCTTGAGAAATTTCAGCGACGGCAAGCGCATGGGTACGAACGAACCTGTTTAGCGAACGGCACGGATAGCGTATCGGTCCCTCACGGAGCTGATGCCTTCATTGTATCCGATCCATCAGCAGGGTGAAGCAAAAGTCATGCCAGGCCGGTCAGCGCGCGATTTTCACGAGGCGGTTCCGCCCCTGCCGCGCCTTGTGCCACGATGCAGAGCACCGACTTACGGCGGTCGCACGCTCCTGGCGCACGGCCGGCCAAACGGAATCATCGCAAATGGTCAAGACGCATCTGATCACCGGCTCGTTCGGGGCTGGAAAGACGACGGTCATCCGCCGATTGATGGCGCATAAGCCCCCTCAGGAATTGTGGGTCGTGGTTCTCAACGAGTTCACCGAGGCCGGCCTCGATGCGCTCGCCGTCGCCGATGCGGCCGCGGGACGCTACGACGTGAGGCTGATCGAGGGCGGCTGCCTCTGTTGCGTCGGCGAACTCGAGTTCGGCAAACAGATTCGTGACATCCTGCGCCAGCTTCGGCCGGATCGTCTGTTGATCGAGCCCAGCGGGGCGGCGCATGCGAGTCAGATCGTCGACGAACTCTCGCGCTACGAGAACCAGGGCGCGCTGCGCCTGGACAGCGTGATCTGTCTCGTCGATGCGCTCGACGCCGTGCGCCTGGACGCGCGCCGCGAGGGCAACGAGTGGTCGCAGATCCAGGCGGCGGACGTGCTGCTCTTGTCGAAACCGGACCTTGCCGATGCGGCCGCGCGCGCCGCCTTCACGTCGCTCGTCGCGGCTCAATTTCCGATCAAGCCCTGCGTCGGCGTTTGCAGTCACGGCGAACTGCCCGAGCAGGCTTTGCAGGCTTACACGCGCGCCCCGGTGTTTTCGCTGCTCGAGCCGCAAGCGCCAGGGTCACCATCCCTGCTGGAGGAATTCAGCATCGCCGGCTCGATCGGGCGGGAGGTACGGGTCGCCGCGTTGGGGGCCGTCGCGATCAGCTGGATCCTGCCGCAACATCTGGTCTTCTCGCGCAGCGTCTTGGCGCCGCGGTTGGAATGGCTGCTCGAGGCGCAACGCGGCTCCTTGCAACGGGTCAAAGGCGTCATGCGCACGGGTCCCGGTCCCTCCTGGGCATTTCAGAGCCATGGACGCGGCCTCGCGAGCGGGGACAGCGGCTACCGCCGCGACAGCCGCCTCGAGATCGTGGTCGAAGGAAGCCCGACGGCCGCGCTGCTGGATGGATGGCGCGACATGCTGCACTCAGCCGCGCTCACGCCCGGCGACGAAACCAGCCGCTGATGCTCCACCGTACGCAGGCCGCGGGCTCCACGGCATGCTCGAGTCCCGGGGTTCGGAAGACGACGAGACGACCGCCGCACGGCGCGATGTCGCGGCAGCCACCGTCCACCGTGAATAAGCGCAGCGCTCCGCCGCTCGCCGGATTCCAGGCCTCGTTCAAGTAAAGCGCGAGGGACACCTGCCGCTGCTCGCTGCCCTGCGGCTGATCGACGTGCCGCGCGAAGAACGCGCCCTGCGCGTAGCGCGCGTAATGCAACTCGAGATCGAACAGGCCGAGCATCGCCTGCTGGTTCAAGGCGAGGCGCAGCCGCTCGAGCTCTTCGAGCAGCTTCGATTCGGCAGGCAGGTAGGGGGCCGCAAGCCAGCAGGTCTCGTCGCCGCGGACCTCGTCGAGTCGCCGTTCGCGCCGTGCCCCGCCAATGCGCGCCGGCGCGAATTCGTCGCGGCCGTGGCGCAGCAGGGCGCAGGAGAGCAGCTCGCGTCGCTGCGGGTCCGAGAGAAATTCGTCGTGAATGCACAGATCCTCGGTCGCGACCACGGCGGCGATTCGCGCCGCGACCGCCGTCGCATGGTCCCGCGGCGGCGCCTCAACGGGCGCGCTTGGCGGCGCGCCCACGACGGGACTTGCCCTTGGCCTTGGACTTAGCCTTGACCCCGCCGGCCTTGACCCCGCCGGCCTTGGACTTGGCCTTGGCACTGGCCTTGGACTTAGCCTTGGCTCTGGCCTTGGCCTTGGCTTTCTTGCGCGGCTTCTTCGGCGCCTCGAGCATGCTGCCCCGGCACTTCGCCGCCCCGCACCGGCAGGCGAAGATCTCATCGACGTTCGGCGGATCGTCCGGATCGCGCTGGATTTGGTAATCGTAGGCGAGCTCATCGCCCTTTTGAATCGTGCGGATTGCCTCGATGAAGACGCGCCTGCCGCTCGTGGAACTCTCGCAGTTCGGATCGCAGCCGTGGTTGATGTAGCGCGCCTCGTTGCCGCCGACGCCGCCGTCGATCACCGTGCGCGCATCGACCGTGAACAGAAACGTGTGATTGTCGTCGGCCGCCTTGTTCTCGTAGCGCGCATCCGCCTCGTCGTGCGTGATCCGGTCGCCGAGGTATTCGGTGATCGTCGTGCCCTTGCGTATCCGGCGCAACGCGAAGACGCCGTAACCGTGAATCGGCGAGTGCCTGACTTCGAACAGGGGCTGGCGTCGGGGCGGCGGCTTCTTCATTAGGCTCCTAGACGGCAATGGGGGCCTTGATGGCCGGATGATGCTGGTAATCGAGGATCTCGAAATCATCGAACGCGTACTCGAACAAGCTCGCCGGACGACGCCGCAGGCGCAAGGTCGGCAGCGGCAACGGCGCGCGCCCGAGCTGGATTTCGACCTGTTCGAGGTGATTCAGATACAAGTGGCAATCCCCGCCCGTCCAGACGAAATCGCCGGGCGCGAGATCGCACTGCTGGGCGAGCATGTGGGTCAGCAGCGCATAGGACGCGATGTTGAAGGGCACGCCGAGGAAGGCGTCCGCGCTGCGCTGATAGAGCTGGCAGGACAACTTCCCGTCCGCGACGTAGAACTGGAACAACGCGTGGCAGGGGAGCAGCGCCATTTGGTCGAGCTCGCCGACGTTCCAGGCGCTGACGAGGATGCGTCTCGAATCGGGATTCTCGCGCAGCTGACGCACGACCGTCGCGAGTTGATCGATCTGACGGCCGTCGGCCGTCGGCCAATTGCGCCATTGCTTGCCGTAGACGGGGCCGAGATCACCGTTGGCGTCGGCCCATTCGTCCCAGATCGTGACCCCATGTTGGTGCAGATAGGCCACGTTGGTCTCCCCGCGCAGGAACCAGAGCAGTTCGTGGATGATGGAGCGCAGGTGCAGTTTCTTCGTCGTGACCAGCGGGAAACCGCGCGCGAGATCGAAGCGCATTTGATAGCCGAAGAGGCTGAGCGTCCCGGTGCCCGTACGATCCGACTTGCGCGCGCCGGCGTCCCGGATGTGCCGCAAGAAATCGAGATACTGCCGCATCCTAGGTCTTGGCACCGGAGCGCAGCGGGACGCCGACGCGATTGCCGCTGGGCGCGTCCCGTCGGTAGGCATAGAGCATCGTTCCGATTCCGATCAAGATCATCGGTGTCGACAGCAACATGCCCATCGTGAGCCATTCTCCGGCGAGATAACCGATGTTCGCATCCGGCAGTCGCACCGACTCCACCAGGGTGCGGGCACAGCCGTAGATCACCAGGAACAGACCCGTCGGCGCCAGTTGCGGCCGCGGTTTGCTCGTATACCACCAGAGGATCAGGAACAAGACCAGACCCTCGAGCGTGGCCTCGTAGAGCTGCGACGGGTGGCGCGATATCAACTCGCCCTGCGCATTGGGTACGCCGAAGCCCCAGGGCAGATCCGTGGGACGTCCCCAGAGCTCGTCGTTGATGAAGTTGCCCAGACGACCCGCCAAGAGGCCGATGCCGGGCAGCGGCGCCAGAAAATCGAAGACGTCGGCAATGCCTTTGCGCTTGACCCGGGCGAACACCGCGGCGGCGATCAGCACGCCGGCGAGTCCGCCGTGAAAGGACATGCCGCCATCCCAGATGTGGAAGGCATTGAGCCAATTCTCGGCAATCACGTCATGGCCGTAGATCAGACACCAGCCGGTGCGGCCGCCTAAGATCACGCCGATCGCGCAGTAAAAAATCAAGTCGTCGATGTCCAGCTGCGTCCAGGTCGATCCCGGCTGGCGGGCGCGGTAGCGCGCGAGGAACCAGGCCGCGACGAAACCGATCAGGTACATGATGCCGTACCAATGCACCCGCAGGGGCCCGATGCCGAAGAAGGGGCCGACGGAAATGGCTATGGGATTGATCTGCGGATAGGTGAGCATCGCTGACGCCGTTCGATTATTTCAAAGTCTGCGAGACGCGGCAAAAAAACGCCTTCAAATACCGGGTCTCCGGGATGGCCGGATGCACCGGATGATCCGGCGCCTGGCCACCCGCCTCGACCAGCTGCACCGTCCTGTCCGCGCCCCGCGCCGCTTTGCCGATTGCATCCTGGAGTTCCTCGGCGCTCAAATGATAGGAGCACGAGCAGGAAACCAGAATACCGTCCGGGACCAGGAGCTGCATCGCCAGCTGGTTCAGCCGCTTGTAGGCCGCCTGCGCCTTGGGCGCATCCTTCTTGCGCTTCGCGAACGCCGGCGGGTCGACGATGACGACGTCGAAAAGGGCCTTTTCATGAGCCAGCTCCTCGAGGACGTCGAAGGCGTCGCCGCGCCGCGATCGGATGCTCCGACCATTTTCTCGTGCGTTGCGTTCGGCCATCTCCAGGGCCGCGGCGGAGCTGTCGACGCACAGGACGTCCGCCGCGCCGCTGGCCGCGGCACGCACTCCCCAGGCCCCGACGTAGCTGAACACGTCGAGCACGCGCGCGCCGGGGGCGATGTATTTGACCAGCGCGTGCCGATTCGCCGCCTGGTCGTAGAACCAGCCCGTCTTCTGGCCGCCTTGCAGGGCCACCGAAAATCGCAGGCCGTCCTCGAGCACGAGACCCGCTTCGAGATCAGCGGCGGTGCCGAGTGTCTGTTCCACGTAGATCGGCAAACCTTCCATTTCGCGCGCCGCACTGTCGTTACGAAACAGCAGGACACGGGTGCCGAGCACCGTCACCAGGGCTTGTTGGATCTCGGCCTTGTAGCGCTCCATGCCGGCCGTGCCGATCTGGACGACGCAGGTATCCCCGTAACGGTCGATCACCAGACCCGGAAGGCCGTCCGACTCCCCGTAGATCAGGCGATAGAACGGCGCCGCATACAGGCGCTCGCGCAAACTCGAGGCCTGGCGCAGGCGGGCCGCGAACCAGGCCACGCTCGGCGGATGCCAGGAGCCGAGCAGACGCGCGCAGATCAAGGATTTGGGGTTGACGTAGGCGAGCCCGAGGGCCCGATCGTTGTGTGCCAGCACGCGCACCAGGTCGCCCGAGGCGAATCGCGTCAGTGGAGTCTGGCCGGTGTCCACCTCGTTGCTGAAGACCCAGAGGTGCCCCGCCTGCAGGCGACGATCCTCGTTGCGCTTCAAACGAAGCGTGGGAAGGTCGGCTGCGGTGACGGTGTCGGCCATGGTCGGTAACTCGCGGATGATGGCGCGTATTCTAACCGACGGGGGCCCGCGAGATGTGGCGCAATCACCGCGGGGCGTTACAACATCGTGTATTCGACCTCGGAGAAGGAGTCGACCGGAAATACGTAGAACAATTTGAGGGTGACGCTGCCGTCGTTGCGGATTCCGTGGGCGGTGTCCGCCGGGATGCAGATCGTGGTTCCCGGTCGCACCGCGCGCTCCACGGGTCCGAGCGTGACGACACCCTCGCCTGCGAGAAAGTAGTAAACCTCGAGCTTCGGATGGCGATGCAGTTCGAGCGCTGCGCCCGGGCTGATTTCGCAGACCCCGCAGGTCACGAGCGCGGTCGGCGTCCGATCCGCGCTCGTCAACGTCCGCCAAGTGCAACCCATGCCGCCCTCCACGGGGACGTCGGACTCCTCGACGACGTAGGGACTCATGGACAGACTCCCTGAGCGGACTGCGCGAGGCCCTTGGCAGCGGTGGCGATCGCAAGGGCGAGCTTGGCCAAGGCGCGCTGATGCGCCTGAACGAGCGCATCGTAGCCGGGACCCGCGGACACGGCGACCGGCTCGTCGATCTGCGTGCTGCAACCGAGCCCGGCGGTCTTGTCGTCGCCCGCGGGCCGGCTCAGGGTCCACGCAGCCTCGATCACCGCGCGTTCGCCGGGGACCGAGTCGAAACGCCGCAGAGTCACCCGGATGGACAAGGCGGGACGCGCTTTTTCCGGCAGACCCGTGACGTCCCTGCCCGGCAGGTCGCGTGCCAGATCCGCGGACAGCGCAGCCCGCAGCTCATCGCCGAGCGGCGCAATCCAGCGATCCCCCTCGAGTAAATCGACGCGTTGCGGCCCCTCGCGCACGACTAACTGTGGCTGGTCGACCTGGGCCGGAACGCCGACCCGCGTCAGCACGAATGGCACCCGGTGCGCCGGATCGGCGTCGGCGACCTCGGGCGGCTCCGTGCCGACCAGCGAGTAATAGCGGATCGGTGCCGAGGAGCAGGCGGTCAGACAGACCGTCAACGCGGTGACGGCGGCGAGCGATCGCGGCGAAATCATCAAGGCTGACTCCCTTGCGGTGGCGGTGCGGGCGATGCGTGGGTCGAGCCGGGCCGTGACTCGGGTTTGGGCGCGGGGTCGGGACGACGGCCGCGAATCAGCGCTTCCGGATGCGCGGAAAGGTAGTCGGTGAACACGCGCAAGGAACGGGCCGTGCGCTGCAGTTCTTCGAGCGTGAGCCCGAGATTCTGTTGCAGCGGCGAATCGCTCGAGAGCGCCTTGTCGGCGCTTCCCAGCGTGTTGTTGATCCCCTGCAGGCTGCCCTTGAGCTGCGGCAGCAAATCCGTGTTCAGGTGCTGCAGCGTCGAACTGAGCTGACCGAGGCTGTCGTCCAGGTGATTGCCGATCTTGTCGAACGGCACTTTCTGGAGTTTACCGACGATTGAATCGAGCCGTTCCTGCAGTTGGCTGAGGCTCCCGCGGACGGTCGGGATCTCGAGCGGCTTGGCGGCCGCATCGAAGGCCACCTTCGGCGCCCCGGGTACGAAGTCGAGACCGATGAACAGCTGTCCGGTCAGGAGATTGCCGTTCTTCGCCTCGGCGCGCAATCCATGGGAGACGAGCACGCCGAGGGTCTGGGCGATGTTGTCGCCGTCGCCGTGTTTGGCGGCGATCGCGGCAAGCTTGGTCTGAGCCCTGCCAAGGCGTCGTGGATAGATCACCGCGCCGACGATGATCGGGAACCGTTGCGTCTTCTCGTCGTAGTCGAGGTTCACGGACACGACGTGGCCGATGTCGATGCCGAGAAACTCGACCGGGGCATCGACATCCAAGCCGCGAACCGACTGGTCGAAGCGCATCCGCACGTACCTCGGCTCACCATCGGGCGGCCGCATCGCCGTGGCTTCGTCGCCGAACAACACGAAGCTCGTGTCCGCGTCCGCCGGCGTGTCGTCCTGGGGACCGGGTGCATCCTGAAAACCGATGCCGCCGGCGATCACCGTCGCCAGCGATTCCGTATTGAGCTTGAGGCCATTCGCGCCGAGCGAGACATCGACGCCGCTCGCGTTCCAGAAACGCGTGGCCTGGGTCACGAAACGATCGCTGGGCGAATCGATGAACACGTGCAGGGACACGCTCTTGCCGTCCGGTGCCAGCTGATAGGACGTGACGTGCCCTACCTGGATGCGCCGGTAATAGATCGGCGATCCCACGTCGATGGAGCCGAGATCGGCGCTGTGCAACTCGAAGCTCTTGCCCGGCGTCCCGTGCGTGACCGACGGCGGGTTCTCGAGGCCGACGAAGTCCTTCCGCGACTCGGTGGAATCGCCGATGTCGGCGCCGATGAAGGCGCCCGAGAACAGCGTGTCCACCCCGGACACGCCGCCGAGGCCGATGCGCGGGCGAACGACCCAGAACCGGGTGCTCTCCGTGGCGAAATTCTCGGCGCTCTTGTGCAGGTTGACCCGGACGAGCACGTTTTTGCGATCCGCGCTCAAGCCGAGGCTGTGCACGGTGCCGATCACGACGCTCTTGTATTTGACCGGCGTCTTGCCGGCCTCCAGTCCCTCGCCGCTCTGAAAGCTGATCGTGATCTGCGGACCGGCCTCGAGGGCGCTGCGGATCACGAGCGACGCCCCGACGACGGCGGCGATGGCCGGCACCAGCCAGATCCACGATGCGCTGAAGCGTTTCTTGCGAACGATCGGTTGCGGTAAGTCTTGCGGCCCCTCGTTCGGGGGCTGTTGTTCAGTCATGCGGTTCCTCGTCATCCCAAGTCAGGCGCGGATCGAAACTGAGCGAGGCGAACATCGTCAAGACGACGGTCAGCCCGAAAAAAATCACGCCCGGCAAGGGCTCCACGGAACTGAGGAGATTGAACCGGACGAGGGCGGTCAGCAAGGCGACGACGAAAACGTCGAGCATCGACCAATGCCCGATCAGTTCGATCAGCCGGTAGAGCTTCGCACGCTGCGGCTGGGCCCAGTGCGAGCGACGGTGGACGCAGATCAGCAGCACGAGCAGCGCGAAAAACTTCAACATCGGCACGACGATGCTGGCCGAGAAGACGATGACGGCGAGTGCCTGGGAGTCCTTGTTCCAGAGTTCGAGGACACCGCTCAGAATGGTGTTGTCGTCGATGTCGCCCAGGCTCGCGGTGCGCATGATGGGCAATACATTGGCCGGAACATAGGCGATGAATGCGGCGATCAACAGCGCCCAGGTGCGCGACAAGCTCGCGGTCTTGCGCCGCCGCAGCGCCGAGCCGCAGCGGGAACACCCTGCATCGTCGAAATCGGGCGCACGGCTGACGAGACCGCAAACCGTGCAGCCGATGAGTCCCAGTTGCTCCGCGCGCGGCAGTGCCGTCATGTGCGCCGCCCGGGCACGATATCCCAGAGGCGCCGCAAATCGATGCCGGCGAACAGGGTGATGAACAGGGTGAGCGCGGCATACGCATAGATGCCGGCATCCGGAAGGACTTCGAAATAGGCCTTGGCCTTGACCATCGCCACGAGCGCACCCAGGACGAAGACCTCGCTCATGGTCCACGGGCCGAGGTAGTGCATGGCCAGCATCAAGGTACGAAAACCCGGTGCCTGGCGACCCTGGCGCCCGAAAAAGAGCAGCCACCCCAGGGTCAACATGTTGAACAGGGGAAAGAAAAACAGCGTGACCGCGGTGATCACGGAGACGACCTGGGAATGATCCTGCCACATGATCAGAATCATGCCCCAGAGCGTCGTGCTGTTCTGCTGGCCGTTCAGCGCCAACGTCACGACCGGCCAGATGTTTCCCTGAATGAACAGGAGCAGCGCGGCGAGCACGAGGGCAGCCAGTGCATCGAGACCGAAGCGGTGGTAGCGGGCGAGCACGGCCCCGCACCGCGCGCAGCGCGCGACCTCGCCCCGACCGAGGACGGGCATCCGATAAACCGTATCGCAGTCGTCGCAGATCACCAGTCGCGAAGAGAGGGCCATGACCCTATGGTAATGGATTCGCGCCGACCTTGGCTCGCGCTGTCGGTTGCCGCCTACATGGCAATGCCGCGGTGCCCGATGGCGTTGCCGGTTTGGGAGGGTCCATAGTCACCCACCGTGTTCGATCCACAAGCGATGAGGTGCACCATGCCGATCGAGGAACCGACGACTGATCGAGGCGCGACCGAGGGGTTGCCGGAACCCGTCTTGCCCGACCTCACCCATGCGAAGCACAAACCGGTGCTGCACATCGGAACGGCGGGAGAAAAACTCGACGAAGATGATTTGGAAATCGACGACGCGGAACTTCCCGTCATGGGGACCGACGACAATCGCATCCCTTGAAACAGAGAGTCCCGGGAGTGGGGGCGCGGCCGGCACGCCCCCGATTCGAGGACCTCAGCCCCCGCTCACCGATCGACGCGCCGATTCGCTCCAGCCCGCCGGGGAGTCGGGACCCACGTAGCGTTCGAACTCTTCTCGATAGCGTTGCGTCAGTTTCGCCTGCGTCTCCGCGGACAGCTTTTCCTTGATCTCGAGGAACCAGGTCCCTTCCTCCTCGTAGACGTGGTGCGCCACCGCGCCGCGGATGTGATCGAGTTTGTCGATGTATTCCTGGCTCATGGGCGCGAGAGTTTCCAGTTCGGCCATCTCGACCTTCGCGCCCGCCTGCTGCGTATAGGCCATGGTCGCGTGCCCTTTCTCGTCGGCCTGCGCCGCGAGCGCGGGATAGAGCACCGATTCCTCGGCGTTCGAATGACCCGTGAGGATGATCGCGAGGCGCTTCTGCGCGCTGGTGCGCGACGCGGAATCTCGCGCCGACCTCACGGCCTCGAACGCCGCTTCGATCTGTGCGTGGTGGTTGAGAACCATCGACAACCAATCCCCCGCAGTCGCCGCCGACTGCGCCTTGGCGCGGGCCTCTGCGCGGGCTTGTTCGCTTTCCGGCGGCGTCACGGCCGCGACGACCTTATCGAATATGGACATGGATGTCTCCTGGGTGGTGTTGCTTCCGTTCCGAGAGACTCAATTTAAGACCAGGCGGCCAGCACTCCCATAGGCAAGGAGCGCGGCATCACGTGGTAATGCGCTGACGCGTCAGCGTCGCCGGTCAGCGAGCTTCCACTGCCGAAGCGTGCTCATCGCCCCGCCGCCCTGCCGAGGAGTGCCGCAAGTGCGCGACGCAAGTCCCCATGCAAGGCTTCGCTGAGTGCGGGCGCAGCCGACCAGTCGAGCGCCCAGGGCTGCGCGGTGCGCGTGCTTTCGGGCTCGCCGCGCTGTCGCGGAAAAACGTGCGCGTGCAAGGCAGGTTCGAGGTTGCCGAAGATGGCGTAGTTGATACGCACCGCGCCGGTGAGGGCCAGCAGCGCATCGCCGATGGCCGCCATATCGGCGAGAAACTGCGCTCTGGCGGGCGGGGCCAGGGCATTGAGATCGGGAACGACCGGATCGGGCAACAACAGGCAGTAGCCGGGCAGGACCTGGCGTTCGGCCAGCACGACCCAGCCGGAATGCACGCTCGCGACGCAGCCCGGGTGCCGGCCGTCACGGCAGGCCTCGACCATTCGATGGATCGCCGTGGCCACTTATCGCCCGCCCGTCACAGTGAGCGCACGCGTCACGGTCGCCGCGTCGACGGCCGGCGCTCGATTGCCGAACTGCGTCCTCAGCCAGCTGAACAAGGCTGCCGCGTCAGCGTCCTTGATCCAGCCGAACTGCGGCATGGCCCCGCGATAGCGGCCCGGCGGCATCGATGGCGCGCGCTCGCCGCGCAACACCCAGCGGGCGAGATCCGCGGGAGGACCCAGCACGACCGCGGATCCCGCGAGTGGTGGGTACACTTCGGCAATGCCGCGGCCGTCCTCCTGGTGACAAGGAGCGCAGTTGCCGGCGTAGAGCCGCGCCGGGCCGCCGGACGCCGCGGACGAGGGGGTGCTGCCCTGCTGTGAACATGCCGCCAGCAAACCGAACACGGCGACGTGCATCGCCGCCCCGACCGCACGCATCAGCCCTGCCAGCGGCGCGGCGCGCCCGTGTCCAGGTGCACGAAATCGGCACTGCGGTAATAGCCCACGCCGCCCCGCCCATGAGCGAGCGCCGCGGCGGCGAGGTCGGCGCAGGGTACGCCCGACAATCGCAGATCGACGGCCCGACCCTGAGCATGCAGTCCGACGCCGGCGCGAGGCGAATCCGAGCGGTAGGCGGCGAGCACGTCGTAGACGGGCGATGAGGTCCAACCCGCGCCGAGATGCAGCAGCCGCCCGATCAATTGCGGGTCGATACGACCACGCGCGTCGGTCGCAGGATCTCGCAGCAGCGTCTCGATGCGGCCCATCGTCGCGTCCGACAGATAGCCATCGGGGGCGGCGTCGATTTCGAGTGCCTCGCCGGTGACGAGGTGACGGAGGGTGAGAACCCGAGTGCCGGCCGCGCCGACCCGCGGCATGCCGAGGCAGGCTGCCGCGCAGCCGCCGAACTGCAGGACTTGCCGGCGGGTGATCATGCGGGCCCTGCTTCGCGCAGCAATTTGCCGCGGTCGAGCGCGAGCACGGTCGGCTTCGGGAAGAAGTTGAATTCCGATGCGGTCGCCCAGGTATAGGCGCCCATCATGCGGCCCATCACGAGGTCGCCGACGTCGAGTTTCGGCAGTTCGAGCTGTTCGTCGATGACATCGATGCTGTCGCAGGTGGGCCCCGCGAGCACGCAAGGAAAGGTTTCGCCCGGGGGCACCAACGCGGTCACGGGATACTTCGCGTGGTCGTACAACTGGCCGCTGAAGGAGCCGTACACGCCGTCGTCGAGGTAGTACCACCAGCGCCCGTCGCGCTGCGCGCGGCCCATCACCGAGGCGACGGCCACGGCCGCGGGTGCGGCGATGTATCGACCGGGTTCCGCGATGGTGCGCACCCCGTCGTCCAGAGTCGCGAGGGCCGCCCGGATGGGCGCACAGAAGTCCTCGATCGGCGGCGCCGCGCGCAGATAATCGACGGGAAAGCCTCCGCCGATGTCGAGTATCCGCAGCGCCGATCCGGTCTTGGCCGCCGCCCGCATCAAGTCGCGGCAGACGGCGATCGCACGCACGTGCATCTCGGGGCCGGCGGCCTGCGATCCTACGTGGAAGGAGAGTCCCGCGACCTCGACGCCGAGTTCCGTCGCGAGCGCGAGCAAAGCCGGCACGGCCTCGGGGTCGCAGCCGAACTTGCGCGACAGGTCGCAGACCGCATCGGGACTGCGGAACGAGACGCGGATCAGAAGACTCGCGCGCTGGCGAAACTTGACGAACTTGCGCAGTTCATCCGGGTTGTCGACGACGAAGGTGGTCACCCCGAAGTCCAAGGCCGTGCGTATGTCGCCGTCGCGCTTGATCGGATGGGTGTGGATACACCGCGCGGCCGCAACGCCGAGACGGCGAACCAGGTCGACCTCGCCGTTGGTCGCGAGATCGAACCAGGCGCCCTCCTCGCGCAGCACCTGGATGACCTCGGCACGCGGCAAGGGCTTGAGTGCGTAATGCAGATCGACACCCGGCAGGGCCGCGGCGAGCCGCCGGTACTGCGCACGGATGCGTTCGGCGTCGATGATCAGCAGCGGCGAGCCGTACCGGCCGACGAGTCGGCGCACGGCCTCCGCGGAGAACGGATCCAGCGCCCGATCCAATTCGAGGGCGGTGTCCCGCGGCGACGGACGAGAACTGGTTTCGAACATGGGTTCAGCCGGCGCCGGAATCGTTCGCGTTGCCGCCCGAACCACTCGCACGGGTCAGGCGGTCGAGAACCGCGGCCCACCGCTCGTCGGTCGGCGGGGCCTGAACGAGAATCCGCACACAACCGACTCGATCGAGGGTACGCAGGTGATTGTAGAGATTGTGGGCATACGTGTCCGGCTTCTTGCCCGCATTGATCCAGGTCATGTGCCTTTGCGCATGCAGCGGCGGTCGCATCGCGAGCACTCCGACCTTGTCCTCGCGCGCAGCGAGCGCCCCGGCGCGGGTCTCGAGGTCGTCGGCGGCAACGATCTCCAGGGGCGTGGCCGGCGCGTAATGGACCAGTCGGTCTCCGGGCGCACGCGGTGGATCGCCTCCCTGAGCCAGCGGTCCGACGACTTTTTCGAGTTGAGAGCGCGTGATGAACCCGGGCCGCAGCAGGCGCGCGGTGCCCTCGAGGCAGGAGACGATCGTCGATTCGAGTCCGATCGGCGACTCGCCGCCGTCGAGGAGCACCCGCACGGCATCGCCGAATTCCTCGCGCACATGCTCCGGCTTGGTCGGGCTCAGGCGTCCGTAGCGATTCGCAGACGGTGCCGCGATCCCGCCGCCGAACGCGGTCAGCAGCTGCTGAGCCATGGGGTGCGAGGGGATGCGAATACCGATGCTGTCCTGTCCGCCCGTGACGAGTGGATTCACGTCCTCGGCCCTCGGCAGGATCAAGGTCAGCGGGCCGGGCCAGAACGCGTCGGCCAAATCCGCGGCCATCGGCGGAATCGAAGCCACCCAGCGGTGCAAATAACGCGGATTGTCGAGGTGCACGATGACCGGGTGATCGCTCGGGCGCCCCTTGAGTTCGAAGATCTTCGCGACCGCGACCGGATCGGCCGCGTTCGCGCCCAGACCATAGACGGTCTCGGTGGGGAATGCCACGAGACCACCCGCGCGCAGGGTCTCGACGGCTTGTTCGATCTCGGTCTGTGTAGCTCTTACCACCGACCCATGATATCAAGACTTGGCGCGTGCGCCCGCTATTGCGACAGAGGATCCGCGGATGGATCGATGTCGGTGCGCGTCCACTCGCCGTCGCTGCCGCGATTCAGTTCGTAGGCAGGCCAATAATGGTTGTCGAGTTTCAGCGTGATGACGTCGACCTGACCGTTCCAACTGACGGTCTTGAGCCGAACGGGCGCCCGGTCCTTCTTGCCGCGCACGGCCGCGATGAAGGCATCGAGATTCGGCGTCGGCCGCCCGTCCACCTCGGTGATCCGGCGACCGGCATAAAGGCCATAATGCGTTGCGGGAGAGCCGTAATAGAAATAGGCGACGAAGACACCCTCCGGAACGATGCCACGCTGGGCCGCCATGGCTCGATGCGGCGCCTGCAGAGTCGCCCCGGCCCAGATGAGGACCCGGTCGATATCACCGCCGCTCAGGGGCACGGTCGCGAGCGCGACCGTCTTCTCGGCCCCGTCGCGCCATACCGTCACCGCGACCTGCGGTTGCTGAACCGCACGCTCGACCTCGCGGAAGCGGCTGACGACTTTGCCGTCGATCGCGAGGACGAGATCCCCGGGTTCCAGCAGCTTGGCAGCCGGCGATCCGGCCACGAGACGGTCGATGCTGAGCACCTGGCGCCGATCCTGGTCGTGCTGCTCCAGGCGGCGCACCCAGGAATCGGGAAGTCCGAGCTTGCGTGCGCCGGCCAGTGACTCGACGTCGAACTCCGCCTCGAAGGAGTACATGGGCCGCCGGGCCTCGACCGTATCGATCATCTGCGTGACGATATCGGCCGGAATGCCGTGATTGACCTGCTCCAGGGTCTGCTGCGATTCGAACGCGAAACTCGACCAGAGCGCCAGCACGTCGCCCTTTTCGTTCGCGATCACCCCGTCGAAATCGTTCGGGGGATTGACCAGATCGATGGCCTCGAGGTTGCTGTCGCGGAATCGCAGCGTTCGGGAAAGGGGAAAGGACAGCACGTCGAGGCTCGCGACCTGGGTCTTCTGCGACATGATTTTCGCGTCGCTGCGCTCACCGACGACCCAGACGTCCTCGCCGGGTTTGAGTTCCTTGGTGACGAAACTCGCGGCGCGCACCGGCGTGTCGCCGATCGCCTTCGGATCGTAGGCAACGACCGCGAGATTGTGCAAAGGATGCACGTAGACGACCCTGCCCGGCACCTCGACCGTCCCGCCGAAGGTGATGCGCACGTCGCCCATCGCCACGGGCACGGTATTGCGGTCGACGACGACGAGGCCGCGCGCCGCATCGACGATCACACCGGTGCCGTGATAGTTCTTCTCGGTCACGCCGGAGACGGAATACGGCATGTCGAAACCGATCGTCACGAGCGAGGCGGACAGGCGGTCGATTCGCGGATCGCCGGTTTTGGCGAACTGCGTACTCGCCGGGCTCACAGGCGTCGGCGCGGGCCCCGCCGCGATGCTCACGCAGGGCCAGGTGCCGATCGTGTCGTCGCGTTTGCACTTGCGCGCGGGGAACCAGCGCCGATCCATGCGGATCACCTTCAATTGCGCGTTGCGAGGATCCTCGAGCGTGACGTAACGCACGGTCGCACGATCGCCGTCGGCCAGGCCCGCAAGCGCCGCCTCGAAGTCCGCGAGCGTGGCGGTTTTCTTGCCGTTGAATGCGCTGATCAGTGCGCCGTGCGGAATTCCCGCGCTGCCGAACACATAGCCGGGATTCGCGACGAAGACACCGGCGATGGGCAAGTCGAAATGCCGGGCCTCCTGGTAGGACACCGTGTGCACGACCGCCTCGCCGAACTCGAGATACTCGTCGGCGGTGATCGCATTCAAATCCTGCACCACGATCGACTGCTCGAGCGTCTGCGCACCGCGCTGCACCAGGACCTGGACGGGCATCCCGACCTTGTCGTCGAGCACTTCCTCGAGGCCGAAGAATTCGGGAATCGGCTTGCCGTCGATCTCGAGCAGGATATCGCCCGGGGCCAGCTTGCCGTCCGCGGTCGAGCCCGGCTGCACTTCGCCGACGACGAGCAGGCCGGTCAATTTGGGGAACTCGCGCCGCATACGCGCCTCCGCGTCGGCGCCGAGGCCGAGCCGCTCGAGTTCGTCATAAGGCGTGTATTTGAAGACGGTCTCGAGAGTGCCCCGCGGCACGGGCTTGCCGGCATCGATGTATTTCAGCGCCCGCACGACCGCCGTCAGAGGCAGATAGAAGCTCGACGCCGAGCCGGTGGAACCTCCGGCGTTGAGTGCCACGACCCGGCCTTCGATGTCGATGACCGGCGACCCCGAGGAACCTCCGGAGGTGCTGGAGGCCGCCTGGTAGTAAAACGTGTTGAAGTCGTTGTACTTCCCGTAGCCGTATTCCGGCGCCTCGCGGTCGAGACGCGCGAGCGTCCCGGCGAGAATCGACAGCTGTTCGCCGGCATCGTTGCCGACGACCCGTATCTCGCGGCCAATCACCGCGCCCGCGGGATACAGGGGCAGTTCCGCCGGTTTGATGAAGCGCAGTTTCGCCGGGTCGTAGTGATAGATCCCGAAGTCGTGCACCGGATCGCGGTAGACCGGATACAGCTGTACTTCCTCGCGATTCAGGAATATCGCCTGCGCGATGACCGGTCCCGGGGTCACCACGTGGCGGTTCGTGAGGATCAGGCCTCTTTTCGCGTCGATGACGAAGCCGGTCGCCTGCGCGGTGGTGTTCCATTCGGTATCGAAGGCCCGCGTGCTGTCGATCTGGATCGTCACGACGCCGGTCGCGATGCGTTCGAGCGTTTGCGCCCAGGTCGCCGGCTGCCCCGCAATACCGGGGGCCGAGACCGCCACGGGCGCCGCAGCCGCGGCGGGCGGTGCACTGATCGATAGAGCGTGGAAAGCGAGGACGGCGGACAAGGCGAGCGTGCGAAAGCGGGGCATCAGGTTCCTAAGATTTGAGTCATCAACGCCAGTGATCGGACAAGACCAGCAGCCACACGGTTCCAAGCAGGACGAAACTCAGCAGTACGGCGGCCGAGCCCATGTCCTTGGCCATGCCGGACAGGGGATGCCGCTCCGTGCCGGCCCGGTCCACGACCGCCTCGACCGCACTATTGAGAAGCTCGACGATGAGAATCAGCAGCATCGGGGCGACCAGTGCCGCTCGCTCGACACCCGAGCGTCCGACGAGGATCCCGAGCGGAACGAGGCAGACGGCCAGCGACACCTCCTGTCGAAACGCCGCCTCCCCGCGCCAAGTATGCACGAACCCCTGGTAGGAGTACCGGAACGAGCGCAGCAAGCGCAGGAGACCCGAAGGCTTGTGTCGTTCGTTCATCGCGACCGAGGAATTCTTAGGATGCTGTTGCCGGCTTGACCCGTAAGTCCAATTGCTTGGCGGCGCGTACGTCATCGAGGCGCCGGACGGGCATTGTAAACGGTGCGCCCGTCAGTTTATGAGGCTCTTCCCGCATTTCGCGGAGGATTGCAATCATCGCCTCGCAGAATCGGTCCAGATCCTCCTTGGTCTCGGTCTCGGTCGGCTCGATCAAGAGGCATTCGGGCACGAGCAGCGGAAAATAGGTCGTGGGCGCGTGAAAGCCATAGTCCAGGAGCCGCTTGGCCACGTCCATCGCGGTGACTTGATATTCCCGATTTTGCCGGCGCAGGGTGATGATGAATTCGTGACTCGCGCGACGCATGGGGTAGGCCGCATCGAAGCCCGCATCGAGCAGACGTCGCATCAGATAATTCGCGTTGAGGGCCGCGAACTCGGCGACGCGCACCATGCCGTCGCGACCGAGCAGCCGCATGTAGATGTAGGCGCGCAGATTCACGCCGGCGTTGCCCATGAAGGCCGATAGCCTGCCGATCGACTGCGGCATGTCCTTCTCGTCGAGCCAGCGATAACGCCCAGCCTCGCAGCCGACGATGGGGATGGGGAGGAAGGGCAGCAGGCGCGCACCGACTCCGACCGCGCCGGATCCCGGGCCGCCGCCGCCGTGGGGGGTCGAGAAGGTCTTGTGCAGGTTCATGTGGATCACGTCGAAGCCCATGTCACCGGGGCGCACTTTCCCGAGTATCGCGTTCAGGTTCGCCCCGTCGTAATAGAGCAGTCCGCCGGCCTCGTGCACGATGCGCGCGACCGCCTCGATCTTGCGTTCGAACACGCCGAGCGTCGAAGGATTGGTGAGCATGATGCCCGCGGTCTGGGGACCGACGACCGCGCGCAGTGCCTCCAGATCGACATCGCCGTTCGCGTCGCAAGGGACTTCACGCACCTCGCATCCGCACATCGTCGCCGTGGCCGGGTTCGTGCCATGGGCGGCCTCCGGCACGATGATCTGGTTGCGGGCGAGATCTCCTCGGGCGCGATGGTAGGCGCGGATCATCGCGACGCCGGCGAACTCGCCCTGAGCGCCCGCCATCGGCGTCAGGCTCACGCCCTGCATGCCCGTGATGTCCTTGAGCATTTCCTGCAGCTCGAACAGGCAGGCGAGATGTCCCTGCGAATGCGACTCCGGCGCCAGGGGATGACGCGCGAGAAACTCCGGCAGCATCGCGTAGGTATTGCATGCCTTCGGGTTGTACTTCATCGTGCAGGAACCGAGCGGGTAGAAATGCGTGTCGATCGAAAAGTTCAGCTGCGACAGGCGCGTGAAGTGACGTACCACCTGCAACTCGGACACCTCCGGCAGCGCCGGCGGGACAGCGCGCCGCAGCTGCGGCGGAATCGACCGCCCGGCGGCCGTGGCCGCGGCGGTCTGGCCGGGACTTTGTGTCGGCGAACGCCGGCCGTGCCGGCCTATCGTGAAAATCAGGGGCTCTCGCAAGGATTGCTGGTGCATGGTGCTCTACCTCAAGCGGCGCCGCGCGCGAACGCGGCGGGGTTTTGCAGTTCATCGACGGCCCTGGCATAGCGGGCGATGTCCTCCGACGTCTTCGTTTCGGTCGCGCAGACGAGGAGGCTGGGCCCGAGTTCCGGAAAGCGCTCGGTGAGATCCAGGCCGCCCTGGATCCCGCGCTGCGCGAGGGCCGCGAGCAGCGGAGCGACCGGCCGATCGAAGCCGAGCACCGCCTCATGGAAGCCCTCGCCGCTGAACAGCGCGCGGACGCCGCGGACGGCCGTGAGCGCCGCGACCAGCTCGCGTGTCCGCGCCATGCTGGTTTCGGCCACCTGGGCGAGGCCCTCGGCGCCGAGCAGCGACATGTAGATCGTGGCGGCGGTGACGGTGAGGCCCTGATTCGTGCAGATATTCGAGTTCGCCTTGCTGCGCCGGATGTGCTGTTCTCGCGCCTGCAGGGTCAGCGTGAAGCCCTCGCGGCCCTCCGCGTCGACGGTGCGGCCGACGATGCGACCGGGCATCTGCCGGACATACTGCATGCGGGTGGTCATGAACCCGAAATACGGGCCGCCGGAGGACAGCGGGACTCCGAGCGCTTGGCCCTCGCCGCAAACGATGTCAGCGCCTCGCTTCGCCGTGCCCGAAGCGCCCCACTCGCCCGGCGGCTTGAGCACCGACAAGGACAGGGGGTTGACCACGGCGATCACGAGCATGTCGTTGGCGTGCGCCCAGTCCACGAGCGCATCGACTTCCTCGAGCACCCCGAAATAGTTCGGTTGCTGCACGACGACCGCGGCGTAATCCGAGCCTTCGTAGGGCTGGAGCGCATCGACCAGCGTGCGCCCCTGAGCGCGGTCGAAGTCGACCGGCTCGAGAACCACGTTCTGATTGCCGGCGATCGTGCGCGCGACGTCGATATACGTCGGGTTGACCGTGCGCGGCACCAGAATGCGGCGCGAGTTCGACGTGCGATGCGCGCGCACCGCGGTCAAACAGGCTTCGGCAAGCGCGGACGCGCCGTCGTAGAGTGATGCGTTCGACACCTCCATGCCCGTCAAGGCGCACATCATCGACTGGTATTCGTAGATGACCTGCAACGTGCCCTGACTCGCCTCGGCCTGATAAGGGGTGTAGGCGGAATAAAATTCGCCGCGGGTCGCGATCGACCAGACCGGCGCCGGGATGTGATGTTCGTAGGCACCCGCGCCGATGAAGCACAGCGGTCTTCCGTCGAGGGCGGCGCGCTCGCTCATCAGACGGCCGACCGCCATTTCCGACAGCGCCGGGGGCACGCCTTCGAGCGACCCGGCGACGAGCGCGGGCGGGATTTCGTCGAACAGGTCGTCGATACGTGCGGCTCCGATCACCGACAGCATGTCGGCGACGTCCTCGGTCGTGTGCGGTATGAATGACATCGTGGTGTCGTCTCCTGGGGTTTGGATCCGTCGTGTTTCAGCTCGCCTGCTCGGCCAGGTAGGCGGCATAGCCCCCTGCATCGAGCAACGCGGCCGCGGGGCGGTTGCCGTCCACGGCGATGCGCAACAACCAGCCCTCACCGTAGGGCGCCTGGTTCAGCAATTCCGGCGCGCCGGCGAGCGCCGCATTGCTCGCCGTCACGACGCCGGCCACGGGGCTGTAAATGTCCGAGGCTGCTTTGACCGATTCGACGACCGCGCAAGCCTCGCCCGCGGCGACCCTCCGGCCGACCTCGGGCACGTCCACGAAGACGAGGTCACCGAGTGCTTCCTGGGCATGGTCCGTGATGCCGATCTCGACTTCGCCATTGGGCAGAGTGCGCACCCATTCGTGGCTCTTGGTGTACTGCAAATCGTCGGGCAGGTTATCGCTCACCTTGGCTTCTCCGCTGGTTCTAAAGAGGGATGAGGGCGCGGCCGTGGCGCACGAACGGTGTCTTGACGATGCGCGCCGCCACGGGTTTGCCGCGAATATCGACACTGACGCCCATCGCGGCGCCCGCCGGCACGCGCGCCAGCGCGATCGAGCGGCCGAGTGTCGGCGCGAATCCGCCGCTCGTGGTCTCGCCGGGTCCGCGATCCGTGCTGACGACTTGATGACTGCGCAAAATGCCGCGCTCCTCGAGCAGCAACCCGACGAGTTGTGACGGCGGCGCCTCCCGTGAGCGCTCGACCGCGTCGCGTCCGATGAAGCGTCGCTCGACCGGATCGAAGGCAACGGTCCAGGCAAGGCCGGAGACGATGGGATCGTGGGCCTCGTCGAGTTCGTTGCCATAGAGGCTCATGCCGGCCTCGAGGCGCAGGGTGTCGCGCGCGCCCAGGCCGGCGGGCTCGACGCCGGCAGCGCGCAGCGAAGCCCACAGCGGCTGCACCTCGGCGGCCGGCACGGCGATCTCGACGCCGTCCTCGCCGGTGTAGCCCGTGCGGGCGACGAACCAATCACCCACGTCGGCTGCGCCGAACGGAGCCAGACCGAGCAGGACCTCGCGCTCCGGCGCGGGCAACAGCGCGGCAACCCGGTCGCGGGCCTCGGTGCCTTGTACCGCGAGCAGGGCGAGATCGCGGCGCTCCGCCACGGTCACGTCGAACGTCGCCGCACGCGGGCCGATCCAGGCGAGATCCTTGTCGCGTGTTCCGGCGTTGACGATCAGCCGGTAGGCCGACTCGCCGCGGCGGTAGACGATGAGGTCATCGAGCACGCCGCCGTCGTCGCGCAGCATGCAGGAATACAGGCCCCGGCCGGGGACCGCCAGTTTGGCGACGTCGTTCGCGAGCAGGGAGCGCAGGAATTCGCGCGCGCGCGGTCCGGACAGATCGACGACGCCCATGTGCGACACGTCGAACACACCGACGCGGCGGCGCACCGCATGGTGCTCGTCCAACTGAGAGCCGTAATGCAAAGGCATGTCCCACCCGCCGAAATCGACGAGCTTGGCGCCCTCGGCAAGATGGGTATCGTAAAGCGGTGTCCTCAGGCCCATCGCAACCTCGCTGCGAAATTAAAGACGAAGTGGCAGATTGGAACTCCAGTTCCAACCGCCCCTCTGTCCTTGGGACCTGAGAGATCAAGCGTTCGTTGGAACGCTGCTCCCCTTCGGTGGATCACCGGCCTCGCGGCGCGGGATCGCTCTCCAGAGATCGCGAGAGACTGCCGTTCATGTGCCTGAGCGTTTCCGGGCGGTTGCGCCTTCGGCGGTCCCCGACTTCGGGAACACTCTCCGGACAGCTCTTGTCGCGATGGGGTCGATGATACCCGATCCCGACGAACCGCGCTCAGCCGCCGGACTTCTTCGCGGGCCAGCCCATTTTCACGAGTTCCGCGACGACGACGTCGCGGTGTTCGCCCTGAATTTCGATATTGCCGCCGCGTACCGTACCGCCGGAACCGCAGCGTTTCTTCAGTCTGGTGGCGAGGGTTTCGAGATCGGCGCTCGACAACGGCAGGCCGCTCACGACCGTGACGCCCTTGCCGGCCCGACCCTGCGTCTCCCGCCCCACCCGCACGGTGGCCGGGCCCACCGCACCCGGTGCACCCTTCGGGCAGACGCACTCGCGCGCTGCGCGGCGGCAATTGGGACAGAGGGTACCGATCCCGGTCGAATAGACGATTCTCGAACTCATGTCAGCCCATTATGCCCAAACGCGGCGCGCGGCCGCACGGCAGGTTAGAATGAGCGTCGGTTTCCGTCGCCTGGAAGATGTCCTTTATGATTGTCCGTAGAAAATCCCGCAGCGTGAAGGTCGGTTCGGTGACGATCGGCGGTACGGCACCCGTCGTCGTCCAATCGATGACCAACACCGATACGGCCGACATCGACGGATCGGTCGCTCAAATCGCCTCGCTCGCGCGCGCCGGCTCGGAGATCGTCCGGGTGACGGTAAACAACGACGAATCGGCTGCCGCCGTGCCCCATATCCGCGAGCGCCTGGAGGCCCGCGGCATTCGCGTCCCCTTGGTCGGCGACTTTCACTTCAACGGCCACAAGCTGCTGAAGGCCCATCCGGCCTGCGCCGAAGCGCTCGCCAAGCTGCGGATCAATCCGGGTAACGTCGGCCGCGGGAGCAAGCGCGACCCGCAATTCGCCGAAATGATCGAGGTCGCCTGTCGCTACGACAAACCGGTGCGGATCGGCGTCAATTGGGGCAGTCTCGACCAGGATCTGCTGACGCGCATGATGGACGAGAACTCGAAGCGCAGCGAGCCGTGGCCGGCGATCGAGGTGATGCGCGAGGCCATCGTCGTTTCGGCGCTGGACAGCGCGAAGCGAGCCGAGGAGTTGGGCCTGGGGGCGGACAAGATCGTCATCAGCGCCAAAGTCAGCGGTGTCCAGGATTTGATCGCGGTGTACTCCAATCTTGCGGCCCGCTGCGACTACCCCCTGCACCTCGGCTTGACCGAGGCGGGCATGGGCAGCAAAGGCATCGTTTCATCGACGGCGGGCATCGGTGTCCTTCTGCAGCGTGGGATCGGCGACACGATCCGCGTCTCGCTGACCCCGGAACCGGGCGGCGACCGGACCCAGGAGGTGATTGTCGCCCAGGAAATCCTGCAGACCATGGGACTGCGCTCGTTCACGCCGATGGTGATCGCCTGCCCTGGGTGCGGCCGAACGACCAGCACTTATTTTCAGGAGCTCGCACAGAAAATCCAGGGTCACATCCGGCATCGAATGCCGGAGTGGCGCAAACGCCACACGGGCGTCGAGGAGATGACCGTGGCGGTGATGGGCTGCGTGGTCAACGGACCCGGCGAGAGCAAGCATGCCAACATTGGAATCAGCCTGCCCGGCACGGGCGAACATCCGGTGGCGCCCGTCTATGAGGACGGCGAGAAGACCGTGACGCTCAAAGGCGAACGGATCGCCGAAGAATTCCAAGATCTCGTCGAACGTTACATCGAGCGCACGTTCGAGAGAAAGCCCGCATGAGCGATCTGGCGGAGAAAAAATGCGCACCTTGCGAGGGCGGCGTTGCGCCGATGAGCCTCGTCAAGGCGAAGAAACTGGTCGCGAAACTGCACAAGGGTTGGAGTCTGTCGCCGGACGGCAAGAGCCTGCAGCGCACGTTCAAGTTCCGGGATTTCCACCGCACGATGAGCTTCGTCAATGCGGTCGCGCACATTGCGAACGCCGAGGACCACCACCCGGATTTCGCCGTAAGCTATGACAGCTGTCGTCTGAGCTTCTCGACACACTCGATCGGCGGCCTGTCGACCAATGATTTCATCTGCGCGGCGAAGGTCGATCGGCTCTGACGGACGGCACGTCGCCGATCAAACCGAGCGCTCGGCGGGCGAGTTCACGGCGCAACCAGGGCACGCCGCCAACGGCACCGAGCCCGAAGGCCCGCAATCCCGCGAGCCACGGACTGCGCTGCGAGAACAGGCGCTCCAGTCCGTCGAAAGCAGTCGCCGCGAGGAGATTCTCGGACTTGCGCCAGCGTTCATAGCGTCGCAGCACCGAGAGATCGCCGAGTGCGCCGTCCCCGCGGGTCGCGAGCACGTCGACGACGGAAGCGCAGTCCATCAAGCCCAGGTTCAAACCCTGACCGGCGAGAGGATGAACGACGTGCGCCGCATCGCCGAGCAGCGCGACGCGCGGCGCGACATAGGCTTGAGCATACTGGAGCCGCAACGGATACGAGCCGATCGCGCTTGCCAACACGAGCTCACCGAGCACTGCCCCGCTCGCCTCGGTGAGTTCGCGTTCGAACTGGGCCTTGTCCAGCCGGCGCAGGCGCGCGGCCTCGGTCCGCTCGGTGCTCCAGACGATCGAGGCGCGCCCATCGGCCAGAGGCAGGAAGGCGAGTGGACCCGTGGGCAGGAAACGTTGCCAGGCCGTGTCCTCATGCGGTTTCGTCGTGCGCACGTGCGCGACGAGGGCATCCTGCGCGTACGTGTGACCGGCCGTCGCAATGCCGCTGAAGCCCCGCGTCGGTGAATCGGTGCCGTCGGCGGCAAGCACGAGCTGAGCGTCAAGCTCACGACCATCCGCGAGCGGGATCCGGACGCCGGATTCGGCGACCTCGAGCCCCGCGATCGCGGCCTCGATCAATACGACTCCCGCGGTTCGCGCCGCTCGCAGACTTTGCGCCTGCAACACGCGGCCATCGACGATCGATCCCAGGTTGGCCTCGCCGATCTCGGCGCTGTCGAAGCGCAGCGATCCGCGCTCGTCGGGCGCCCCGGTCGCGTCCCAGACGCACATGCGCTCGTATGCGCAGATTCGATCGCGGGGAATCCCGTCCCAGACGCCGGCCTTGCCGAGTACGCGCTCGGAGGCACGGCTCAGGGCGAAGACGCGCAAGTCCCAATCCACGCCCTCGGACGGCGCTTGCGGCAGACGATCGGCGACCAGAGCGATGCGGGCGGCCGGGACAATCCGCTCGGCAACCAGCAAACTCGCTGCGACCGAGCCGACGACGCCGGCGCCGATGACGACGACGTCAAACTCGCGACTCACGGCATCACCCCGGTGCGGGGGAGCGGCACGCCGCGCGCGAGCTTCGGGATGCGACCGCCTGCGCCCGTGCTCAGTCGGGACAGTGCGGTCTTCGCCGCGGGCAGCTGGTCGAAGGTCAGCAGAGCCAGATTGCGCAGATGCCTGACGACACTGACCCGCGTCGAGAACAGACGGACCAGGCCGTCGGTGAATCCGATGATCGCGCGTCGATCGGCGGCGCGCCAGGCGTCGTAGGCCGCCAATGCCTCGGCGGACCCCGCGTCCGGGTCGGCCGTATCGACCACGCCGGCAGTGCTGGGTCGACCGCGTGCGACCCTCCGGTCGGCCAGCACTTCGGCCAAGGAGGCGACATCGCGCAGGCCGAGGTTGAAGCCCATGCCGGCGACGGGATGCAAACCCTGAGCCGCATTACCGACGACGACGCAGCGGTGTGCGCTGGTTCCGGCTGACTGGGTCAATGCCAGCGGATATGTGTAGCGACGACCGACCTGCAGGAAGCGACCCAAGCGAAACCCGAAGCGGCGCTGCAGTTCGCGCAGGAATTCCGCGTCCGACCAGGCGAGCGCCGCCGTGACATCGGAGGCATCGAGCGTGAGCACGAGCGTGCAACGACCATCGGCGAGGGGCAGCAGGGCCAAAGGCCCGCTCGCCGTGAAACGCTCGTAGGCGACGTGATCGTGAAATTTTTGCGGCAGCACCGTCGTGATCAGGGCCGTCTGCCCGTAGTCACGACGTTCGCTGCCGATGCCGAAGGCGTCGCGCACGGCCGATTGCACCCCGTCCGCCGCCACCACGAGCCGGGTGGTGAGGGACAGTTCCGCGCCCTTCCCGTCGCGCAGGACGATCCCAACGGCGTCCTGACCGGGCGTCACGCGCAGGACTTCGCTCGGACAGTAGGAATCCAGCGCAGCTTCGGCCGCGATACGGGACCACAAGGCACGACCCAGGGCGCGATTCGGCACGACGTAGCCCATGGCCGCGAGACCTTGTTCCTGCGCATCGATCCGCGCGAAGCCGAAGTGTCCCTGATCGGAAACGTGGATCTTCGCGATCGGCGTGGCCGTCGCTGCGACCGCGGACCAAAGTCCCAAGGTCTCGAGTATCCGGCGACTGCCGTTCGACAGCGCGGTGGTCCGCTCATCGAAACTCGGCTGATCGGCCGCATCATGCGCCGTGGCCTCGATCACCGCGACGCGCAGACCGAGTGGACTCAAGGCCACGGCCAGGGTGGCGCCGACCATGCCGCCGCCGACGATCGCGACGTCATAGGATTCGTCCACGGATGTTCCGGTACGGTTCATGCCCCCTGCACCAGGCGTTCGATCGCGTCCGGGTCCTTTTCCAGACCGGCGCTGAGAACCTCGGGACCGCCCGCGGTCACGAGCACGTCGTCTTCGATCCGGACGCCGATGTTCCAGAACTCCTTCGGTATCTTCGAAGACGGCCTGATGTAGATCCCGGGCTCCACGGTGAGCGCCATGCCGGCCTCGAGCAGCCGCCATTCGCCTCCGACCTGGTAGTCCCCGACGTCGTGCACGTCGAGTCCCAACCAATGACCCGTTCGGTGGTTGAAGAAATCCAGGTAGGCGCGGTCCTTGATCAGCTGCGACGGCCGCCCCTCGAGCAGGCCCAGCCGGCAAAGACCCTGAGTCAGGGCCCGCACTGCCGTATCGTGTGGATCGTTCCAGTCGTTGCCGGCGCGGACCTTGTCGATGGCCAGCAATTGCGCCTCGAGCACGACTTCGTAGACGGCGCGCTGTGCCGCGGAGAACCGGCCGCCGATCGGAAACGTCCGGGTGATGTCCGATGCGTAACTTTCGTGCTCGCAACCGGCGTCGAGCAGCAGGAGCTCGCCGTCGTTGAGAACCTGGTCGTTGGCCCGGTAATGCATGATACAGGCATTCGCGCCGCCACCCACGATCGGCATATAGGCAAGCTCCGCATTGTGCCGCTGAAACTCGTGCACCACCTCGGCCATCACTTCGTATTCCATGCGGCCCGGCCGGACGAAACGCATCGCGCGCCGGTGGGCGGCGACGGCGATCGTGACCGAGCGGCGCATGCTCGCCTGTTCAGGGCGACTCTTGTAGAGCCGCATGTCGTCGAGCAGCGGCGTCAGCGCGACCAGCTCCTGCGCGGCCGGCCGTCCCTGGCGGGCGTTCACGCGCAGCTCGTTGACCCAGCCGAGCACGCGAGGGTCGAAGTCCTCGTACATGCCCATCGCATAGAAAACGCGAGGGCGGGACTCGAGCAAGCCGGGCAGGATGTCATCGATGTCGTCGATCGGAAAAGCGTCGTCGGCCTCGTAGCGGGCGACCGCGCCCTCGGTTCCTGCTCGCGGCCCGTCCATGGATTCCATCACCGCGTCGCGCTCCCGTACGAACAAGAGATACTCACCCTGGGGTCGGCCCGGGACCAACACCGCGACGGCCTCGGGTTCGGGAAAACCGGTCATGTAGAAGAAATGGCTGTCCTGACGATAGGCGTACTCGAGGCTCGCGTTGCGCAGCCGCACCGGTGCCGCCGGCAGGATCGCGATACCCTCGCGCCCGATCATACGCATGAGCTGGCGACGGCGGCGCCCGAACTCCCTTCGATCCACGGCGTGGGTCTCAGTGCAATCGCTGTGCGGACGGATAGACCTGGGTGCGCAGGGGCAGCAGCTCTTCGAAGACGACCTGCGCCGCGACGCGGATGAACTCCACGAGTTCCGCATACGCCTGCTCGTTCGATTCGTCTGCGTCCGCATCGTCGCCGGTTGCGCGCGAGATCTCCGTGAAATCGCGGACGATTTCGCCGACATCACCGGCAAGCCCCTCGAGATCCGAAATCTGTCCCGTGCCCAGACCGTACAAGAAGCCGGTACACCAGAGCGCGAGCGCGTTGGCCCTGCCGTTCAGCGGCTGCGCATCGTCGGGCAGGAGCGGTTCGAATTCCATGCCCTGCTCGCCGAACGAGGTGGCCGTGGCCGTGAACACGCGCTCCAGCATCGCCGCCGACTCGTCCGAGAGCGAAGCGCCATCCGGCAGGATTTCGTTGACCCAGTCCTGCATCCGATAAAGCGCCATCGAACAAAGCGCGCCGCACAAGGATCCATGCGCCTCGGCGGCGTCCGCGAGGCTGCCGGCGGAGGCCAGCACGTCCTCGAAATCCTTGAAACGAATGTCAGACATCATGGTTGTGGGATGATACCGCACCGGGGCGGCGCAATGCCCCTTCCATCGTGCCTTTGCATTGCTCTCGGACGCGCTCTATATTGGCTGCCTTATGAACGAATCCGCCCCAAAATCCGCCGTCGAACTGGAATTGAAGCGCCTCGAGAAGCGCCTCGAGGACCTGATCGTGACGGTAGGCCAGATCAAGGAAGAAAACCGGGCCTTGCGCCAACGTCAGGAAACGCTGACCGCGGAACGAGCGAGTCTGCTACAAAAAAATGAGCAGGTTCGTGCGCGTGTCGAGGCGATGATAGGGCGGTTGAAGTCGATGGAGCAGGCATGAGCGAACACGCGCGGGTCAGCGTACGGATACTCGAGAAGGAATATCAGATCACCTGCCCCGTCGAGGAGCGCTCGGACCTGCTCGACAGCGCGGAGTTCCTGAATTCTCGGATGCGGGAGATCCGGGACAGCGGCAAGGTCGTGGGCCTCGACCGTATCGCGGTGATCGCGGCGCTGAACATGGCGAACGAGTTGCTCCGCTTGCGAAAGAGTGACAGCAATCTCGAATCTGACGTCGGCGGCCGCTTGCGTATCCTGCGCGAGCGCGTAGAGTCGGCGTTGGAGAAGGGTCAACAACTCGAGTTTTGAGTCGGCCCTTCGTCCGGATTCTAATGTCGGTTGATTTTGGCGCTGCCTGCGGTGTTCGATGCGGATCGGGTTACCTCTCGACCCTAATTTGTAAACCCCAGGGGCCATTGCTTGCTGGCAACATTGTGCAAGTCCGCCTCGAGCGGAAAGCCTTAAGTGCCGCAGTTAGCCCCACCTGTTGCTCAGGTCGGGAGCAACGGTCCAAAACGG
>Ga0116231_10000322_pt1 | contig 76782 bp, 73 predicted proteins | sample S1TSphgellanicum_2_FD_89695 | JGI IMG/M metagenome (GOLD analysis project Ga0116231, IMG submission 89695) | Host-associated microbial communities from peat moss isolated from Minnesota, USA - S1T2_Fd - Sphagnum magellanicum MG | ecosystem: Host-associated > Plants > Peat moss > Unclassified... | reverse complement strand
AAAAGAAAAAAAATTAAAAATTGAATAAAAAGAAAAAAAAAGAAAATAAAAAAAAGTAAAAATTTAAAAAAAAAAGAAATAAAAAGAAAGAAAAGAAAAAAAAAAACCAAAAAAGTCACAATGTAGGAAAAAAAAAAAAGGATGAAACAAATACTTGGAGAAATGAGAAGAAAAAAAGTTCAAATTTGAAAAAGATAATGAATAAAATAATACATTGAGAAAGATAAAAGTTGTGAAAGTTGAAAATCTGAGTAAGTAAGAGAAATGGAATGCGAGAGAAGGTAGGATATGGGAAAGTTGAAACCTGAGAAACAAACTGGATGAAATGAAGGTCAAGAAAGAAAGAGAGAACTCAAGGAAGTTGAAATCCAAGAAAAATGATGAAACAAAATGAAGTTTGGTTCAGCTGCAGAAGTACCTCAACAAGCTTTTCAAATTCTCAACTGGTCTTCTCTGTTGTCTATCTTCATGATGGATGCTTCCAGCAAAGCCCCCCATAGGACCCAGCAGTCCCCTCTCAAAGCACTGGGCTCTTTCTATCAGCAGATTGGCATCACTCTATGTGACACATTTTCTTCATCTGGAAAAGCTTGTGGATCATTGACGGTTGCAAAGCCTCCACTCTTACCCTGCAGGTTGCTGCATTGCTTCTGGAGACACTACTACTTCTTGGCAGCACTACATTCCTATGTGGAGGAAATCAAGCAGATCTGCACTACGGCAAAGCCTCTACTATCTTTCACAAGATGTTATCCTTGTAATATTTCTGCGTCAATATCTACACTCCATTGAATTTTCGTTCAAACATCTTAGAGGTGTTTCTAGTGTTCCAAATAAAATGATAGACTTCTCAATGATCTTGTTTCCTGGATGTGTCATCATCCATTCACTTTCTTCAGGAGCCCCAAGCTGACCCAATTTTGATATGGCTGTGCACGACAGTATGCGAGTGACCATAACTGTGATGTTGTCCAACAAGAACTTGGCATGTGCTTGTTAGTACCCTTTCTTAAAAGATATAGGGAGGAGATCACTCAAGTCCTGAATCCAAATGAATCGGAACCTGAAAAGGAACAAGTCAACATCAGGTTAACCTGCAGTGATGCAGAGAAAAGCAGAAGGAGAAAAACTAAAAAGGTGAACTCAATTCACACAAGTGCTGGTTGGGGAACCCGAGACTGACTTTGCAAAGACAGTGCAATTATGAGAAGCAAAGGCAGTTCATTGAGTTTTCATACCTCATCACTCTGAAGCATATTCCTCAACAATTCTCTTCCTCAGTTGGCTGCTTGCCAGACAATTGGACTTCTGGGCCTGGATGCTGTATCATCTCTCCCACTTCCTGCAGCTTTATCATTTGAAAAGTGGTTTTGAGAGAGCCTCTGTACCCACCACCCAAGTCAAAGAATTTTTTTCACCAGGATCACAGCTGGGGTCATATCTTTCAAGGGCCTGATGAGGACATAACGTCAGTAATCAACAATTGGGAGGCTTCATATGAGTCTCACTACCCATTCAATGCAATGTGCACCCTCAGCATTTTGTCAATAGTTGTCACCTATTCAACAGTAAAGCTCAATGGAAGGTACAGTATCAGGTTTTCAATAGGAGAAACAAGACATTCACTAACCAAACCAAAGGACAAACTGCTCCCAAAAAGTAAACAAATAGCCAAATGTAACCTCATGTCACCTACCTGCAATTCTTTTAACCATTAAAGTTTCCATCTCTCAAAGAATGAGAGAAAGTTTGTTATAACCATAGAGAGAAATAGTTAAACAAACCATATACACTTTGTTTGACCATTCTAAACATGTAAACTAACATATACTACTGTGACCTGCTAGTGATTACTCTGCTATAAATCTTTGACAAGAACTTTCTCTTGTCTAGTCAGTGGAGCTCTCTCCTTTTGTCTCTCTGCAATTCAATTTCTTTCACTACCACATGTACAATATGTCGAAGCAAAGAAAATGAGTTGCTACCTTAATGGAACAGGTTTCCCACTCAGAGCCTTTTTTCTAAACTCCTTTTCTGAACCATTTTTCTGAACTCTCTCGATGCTGCAGATGTCCTAAATAACAAGAAAAAGAAATCTAGTTGGGTGAATGCTCCTCTGAAGCTAAAGAACTAAGCTCAAAGTTCAGGAAAAAAAACATTGGGCTCTAAGATGGCTGTGTAACATCAAGGGGTGGTATTTTGAACCTTAAGATGCAAAGAAATTTGACCTCTTGTTCTTGTGTTGTTGCTGTTAGTGATTCAAGTAGGCCCATCCAAGAAAATGTACTATTGCAGCAGTCATATGTAACTCTATGCAAGAGCAAATACATGGTGGCTGACTAGAACAGTGAAGACAATATGGTCAACCCACCATGCTGTGATTGCCTGGCCAGATCTGCTGTAGCTGGCAACCAGGAGGATTAAGTATTCTTTGGGCTGAGATCAGATACCTGAGTGCTGCATTTGGAACATGGTATTCCTTGAAAGGTATACAATCAACTCAAGTAATATTGCCTTTTGGACTTTAGCAAGTAAAGGTCTTGAAAGGGAAGTCCCTCGAGTTTTATACTAAGGTCAAAAACAGCAAGTTCAACTCAATGTGATGCCAACCACTGCTTGCACATATCCAACACTGCAAGGGAGCCTGACTGCCGTGCCTGCAGAGAAAGCATCCACCAGTAAAGTGATGTGACTTTGAAGGAAAAAACTTCTGCAGAGCCAGTTACTTGGACTCAGGCACACATTTTGCCTCTGCCTGATTCATTAAGAGTCCTGAAAGGACAGTGCTAGATGAATGTCTTGAACTGCCAGTGCTCTCAACTTACGATGGATTTCCTGTGGATTATTACCTAGAGTGTCAAAACAAGATCCTTGGGGTGGACGGTCCAAAACATAATTAATGAGAACCAAGGTTGGTTGAGTACTTACCTCACGAGCTACATACTGTACATCAGATGCACTCTCACTGCGAGAAGCAATCTGAAAGGCATTTTTCAACCGACCCCAAATCACACATGCCAACACTTTGCTGTACACAGTCCAGAAACAACAGGCACATTGAATATCTTAACACTTCAGTTGAAGAGTATGCTTCATAGCTGTAAAGACCACTCCATGAACACCATTTCCACAGAAACAGCTACAAAAGTGTCTTACAGCTCTCATTCAATTTCTAAGACCCATCAACATTGCACACCTAAATGTATCAACTCTGTTACACCCTCAAACCATGATACCACCACATTGTACCTGTCAAATTGAGGTACCAAAAAGTCATGAAATTTTGTGAGGAATCACAACACAACTCATAAAGCTACCAGGAAGCCCATACCCCCCTCAGGCCAGTATTGCTTATCCCATACATGCCACTCCTAACCTTTGAACTGGGGATTAATTTTCACATCAATGTGGGCTTGGAATCGAATAGGTGAAAATAGCCGAGAAACCAACAATTGGTGATATCAAATTCAAAGTTGATAACCAAGTATCATATCCACACAGCACTGGTGTGAATACACACCTTACAATTCAAATGAGCTAGGGGTGAAATGACATGCCTGTGGCTGCTTGAAAGCATCTCAATGAGGCGACTGGGTGCTCGCTCCCGTTTATTTGGATCAACATTAATTGCAGCACCCAGAACCTGTATCCAATGCCCGCAGATAAGATACTGAGGACCAAAAGAACCACCAATGTCTATAAAAAACAGGACGTGAATGCATGTAAACTGTTTGCTGTATTGGCAATGGGCATGGGGTGGATTTCACACTTTTTATTTACTTACAAGGTTAACACTGGACAAGCCACAGGAATCATATCCCAACTCAATTGTTTGTTTATGTGAAAATATGAAGAGCACAAAGCAGTAAGGAGAACAGTTGAACCTGGTCCCAGTCATAATCATCTATGGTGCCCTTAATTTTGGGCAAGAGCTCCATCAACTGGTTTAGCTTCTTTCTCTTTGCCAAATTGGCTGCCACACCTGCATAAATAGGCACCGCTGTGTTTGCACACAAAAAACATGAGACCAGTCAATATGTGGGAAACCAGATATGTGGACTTAAAATAAAAATTTGTGCAGCAAATCAAAAAATCTATATATGAGCCGTCAAGGAATATCCATATCAAAGCATCCACAAGTTTGGTACAATAGAAAATGAGTTGTTTACAAAACAAAAGTGAGGACATTCCTACCTGTGAGATTGAAGTCATATATGAGTTGGAATGCCAGATCAAAGTTCCTCTCCACCATCTCCTCTGCAACTTCACACCTACGTCTACAGAGCAAGTAACAGGTAAAATGAATCGGAGAAATGAAAATGCTCACTTAAAGAAGAATGCCTACATGACTCAGTCTGTTCTCAGCTACAAGCTCCTGCTTCTAAAGAGGTCAACACTTCCTAAAATGAATGTTTCAGAAAATTACCATGGCAGTGGTGGGTGTTTGGTATTCCTAAAAAAACACAAAACTGCCACTCCAGGTTCTTGCAATTCACATGACTGGTTGATGGCACAAGCAACAACTAGCATGCACCAAGACAGCTTCAAGAATGACTTATGATGTGGGCCATCAGCCCTGACCTTCAGTATATTAACTTCATGCTTGGTCATCTGTCACCTTATTTATTGTACACCATTTTACCTGCTGGTATCTGCATCATTTGGGTTTCCAAATAATGAATGCTTCCATGGTGGTCCCTCGTTGTCGCCAAATGTGCGAACCACTTCTATCTGTAACACCAAAATCTCACCTGTAATGAGCTCTTCATGAGATACAAACCAAAGCCACATTTGCAACCACCCTATGAGTTGAAGCTTTTCTATGAAATTCACAGTGTCAGAACTCTCTGACACCTCTCAATTGCTACTTTGGGAGGACTCCACAAAACAGATCAGTAAAGGACACTTCTGGTAATTTTGAGCTGGAACCAAATCCTTTATCCTAAGACAGACCAGTACACACTATAACCTATATGAACCTGCTGGCACCAATCAAAATCAAGCAATGGGGTGGCTCCACCAGATCAGGGCTAAGTCATGCTTCATCTTGGCTATGTATGCAGTTTCTGAATCTAAAACTGAAAAGCTCATAACCTATGAAGTACTGTTTCATTGATTAAGCTTCCTGCAGGTATGGGTTTGTCTGTTAGTTCACCAAATCCTGGAAAGTGAGGTGACATTAGATTTGGTTCATGGGAGTTTTGAAAATATTGTGTCCATAACCTGTATGCCAACTCGAGCTGTGAACTTCATCAGCTCCTCTTCTGTGAGTTTCTGAGATGGTAGTTTTCCACGAGCAGCCTTGGTTGCCCCCTTAGCCCCCTCCCCTGCTTGCTGCCGTGCTAGTAAACCTTCATCAAAGTGCACCTGCCCCACAAATGGCACTCTCAGTGTTATGAGGTCAAGAGTAAAGACCATGCCCACCTGACCTCATACCAAGCCTTTTCAAGTTTCAGTTTCCAGTTTCAAATCAGACATTGACATCCCTAACAGGATCTGAAGAGAAAGCCATAATTTTTTGTCAAAAGCCACAAAAGAACCTAGAATGCCCTCCAAAATTTATTGCTGAGTCAGTGTCTTCTGGCAAGAACAAAGATATGCTACTATTGATTGTCATATGAAAAAAACTTCTGAAACCTGCACTGATTTGTGTAGAAAAGAAATAAAGTGCTAAGGGTGGTTGGATCAGTAATGTCAAATGATTGTAGACACCTACCTAAAACTCTAAGACCAGCCCAACACCAGAAGGCATGTCATCTTCTGTTTCCATAAACTCCCAACTACATTGTGCCATGAATCAGTCATTGGAACTAGGTGCATAAGTGGGAAGAATCAGAAAATGCACTGGTGCTGTCCTCAGTGTGTAGAATAGACATGTAAGGTCAGACCCGCAACTGAATCTGCATCTTCATAAGTAATAAGAAACTCTCAATGACTTCTTGCTTATGAAGATATATATTCAGGTTGACATAGTGAGCTTCTGTTACAAGACCAGCAGTAAAGGAAAAACTCAGCCATGATGCTGGCTAGCTTAACAAAACCTACAAGAGAAGGAAGACCAAAATACCTAAGAGAAAGAGAAGCCCAAAAAGAAGGACAAAGAGTAATTCAAGAGCAAGTAAAGACATGGAAAAACCCAAAAAAGAAGGGAAGGAGAAAAGAAAGAAACAAGATGGAGAGCTTTGAGAGAACTTTTGAGGACGACTGAAGCACCATGTTTATGAGTACACTTTGCAAATAAGGGCAAACCTTTGCATGTTCCAGGTGACGTAGAGCTTGATCCTGATGAGATGAATTCAAAAAGAGCTGAATACAACACAAGCCTGCTGCCACATAGTCTTTCTTCAGAACCTGCATAGACAAAATCACTCAGACTCTTATTTGTGTGGAGGCTCACATTCATTTCTTCTGCTTCTTTACAGATATCTCTGCATGTTAAAGAACACCTGAAAAAACAGAGAGAATACAGCCAGAAAATGCAACTAAGCCAAAGACAATCATGGAGGGAAAGTCCATAAGTAATGATGCAGAATCCTGAGAGCAGAGGAGCACAAAAGGAAGAAATAGGAATATGAGCACATATGACATAAGAAAGAACATTGAGCAGTAAAAAAGGACCCAAACTTCCAGTAAGTTACTGCCCTACTTTCGTATGTAAGCAGAGCGACTGACCTGAAACCGGTAGAGATGGTTGAAATGTCGGTGATTCTCAAAGTAAGTGCAAATCCGAGTGAGTGCTGCAGCTGTATGTTGGGCCACTGGTGAATTTGGGTTGCTGGACCCAATACCTCGAGAAGCTATGACCCGTTCTAAAGTGGGAACAGCCTCAAAGCTGACACAGAGGTCACAAAGTTCATCTAGTGAGCCATATTCAGTTGCTAGAGGATCTGGCCTTTGTGGTGAGGATGATGACACCTGTGTCTGGTAAGGAGATGGAAGGGGAGGTGGTGGAAGGCCATCTGGTGGAAAGAAAAGGCAGCATGCATCACTGTAGTGACAGTGCTGAAACATGAACTGCATAAGATCCCGCCGAGCATACTGCCAATCCAACATCACACCAGCAGGAGCATCATTAGTTTTCTCTTTCTATGTTTATCTGTCAGACACAAAACTTCATGGGAAATTGAAGAGAATCATCAGACTATCAATTTGATGGGTTAGAGAGCAGTTGACCTCTTGCAGATAGTACACACTTTCTTCATAGCGTAGATCATCAAGGTGACTCTGGGGACACTCCTCCACGTTGCCCTGCAGTGTTGGTGCTTGGTGACTGTCTGCTGAATCCTCAGATGACCTTCGAGATCTGTCCTGCTTGTTGAAGGAAGGCAAGTAGAGCACGTTCAGATATGAATCTGCTGAAAGAGAGTCATCTGAGGATGACGACACACTTCTTGTCATATGAACATACCTGCAGGGACAAAATTGAGGAATATTAAGCCTAAACCCCTCTGAAATGATGTACTGTACATGGCAGTGTGCAGTGCTTGTAATTATGCAGCTAACTGTAACAGGGCTGCCTAAGGTCAAAGAAAAGCTCACAAGGAGCGAGCAGCAAACACGTCAGCTGGTGGGCCTGTGTCCATGGCCTCGACTATCTTTTGCACAACTGGGGCTGGATCACTCTTGTATAATCGGAGGCACTGCCTGCCACACATAGAAGAATCAGCATCCAATCATGGACACACATAAAACTGTGAACTTCTCACACTAGTAAAAACCCACAGGAAGAAGAGCAAAAGCCTAACTCTCAAGCATCCAGATTCAATGGAAATCCTCATAGGTTGCATGCCGATTGTGCTTACTTAAATTTCACACGAGCCTGAGCATAGTTCTCTATACGAAGAAGTGCATGGCCCCACGCTTTCCAGACAGGAAATGCATCAATCTGCAGTCAGTAATCCAGTGTCTTATCAACACAATTTGAAGGAATTTCAGACAAACTCATAAAAGGGTAGGGTTTGCTTGGGCTCCATATGAGTGGTGAAACAGTTCATACTCAATTGTTCACCATGTACAGTAGCCACCCTAACAGGTCAGTCCCACTTTGAGTGGATTACTGGAGAAACCAGTTGCCCTCCAGTAGTCAGAAAATTATCCATCTCTGAAATTGATTAGAGGCAGCTGCAGCACTACCCGTTGAGGGACAAATAATCATGCTTGTGATCTGACTTAGGTCCAGTTGTCTTCATCTTCACACACCAACCCACAGAACCCTTCAAATCACAACATCAAGTCAAGGAATAACAGTCAATACCTTGCATTTTGTACATGCTTCGTTAGCCAGATTATAATGCTCATACTCAATGAGCCGGTCTCGAAGCTGTTCTGCTGCCCCCTCATCAAGCAAGTCATCAAGTGATGCTGGGAAATAAGACCCAAACAAACTTTGGAGAAGCTCCACACGATTCAACCAGAGTTCTGCTTGTTCTAGAACCGCAGATAGATCAGGAATGTTACTTTCAGTTTTTTCCCCACAGGCACCACCAGGAGTGGCTGTGGAAATTTTGGGTTGGCTTGCATATTCTTCATTGCCAATTCTTCTCCCCTCTCTGACTGCTGCACTGCTTGATAAGTTTCCTGATTCGCCCATGAGCTTCCGTAATTGTTCTTGTGCATGTGTAAGAGCCTGGACTGGATGGGGACAACCAGTTAAGCATAACCTAGTGCTCCTATACTGTGCACTGATGTTCACATGGATGAGAAAATTGCACCACCTAACATGCCCAGTGGTCTGGTCCATTGTACCACAAACTTTTGAGACCAGACAAACCAGACTGAAACACATAAACCTACAAAGCTGGTATGCAGGACCCACCTTTACAAAAACATTGGTGGCATGAAAAGCTCGCTCAGCTGATTCATGGAAAGAATCAAGGGGAAGTTGTTCAGAAGAGAGGTCTTGCTTTATTTGTGCAATACACAGATCAACAGCTGCCTTAGTTGCTATAGCTTCTCCAGAATACAGCTCAAGCAGTGACTGTGAAAAACCCACAGCAATAGCTTAGAGTAATACATCCTTGCAGGAGCTTCCAAATATCATCTTGAGCTTCAGTATAATTTTGTTCCCTTAAACATAGTAGAACAGCAGTGTGAAATGCATGGAACAATACTGACAAATGGTCAAACCCAAAGGAAATAACATAATCCATAGCATAACCCACAAACAGGAGATTGTTCAATCAAAATCAGACTCCCAAATATCTGAAACTTGTTCAGGGACAATTTGCTGTGGCATTAAAAGGATCTGCCCCTAAATTCAACCAAAATGTGAACATATAGAAGACCAGGGGATGTTAGGGTGTTTACACTCAGTCCACACCTTGAAAAGAACAAAGTTAGGGGCACTTTCATAGCAATGTGAGCTACGAACAGCATCATCTTTTTGCAAGTCTCCAGTCAACACCCACTCCTCTGTCATTGCAGTTGGGGAAGGCCGTCCATAGTTCTCAACAGTAGCTGGAACAGCAGATGGTTCTTCTGATAGACCAGCCAATGCTTCCCATGTTGCCTTCTGAAAAGGTGGGAGTGTCCCAGCAGATTTTCTCTTTCTGCTGCTGCTGTCGTGACTTATAATTTTGTTCCCTGTGTCACGTGGAGACCATAAAAAGGCCCGCTTTGGAAGTGATGTCAACCCAGTGCTGAAGTTGGACCGCACTGGGGGCACACTACGGCCAACGGGCTTGACAGAGGCTGTACTTGTCACTGGGGTTCTCCGCTCATAAGGTGCATTGCTACTACTAAGAGCTTTGGCTGCATAGATTGTCACAAGATCATCTTCTCGCAGAGAGGGAAATGCTTGCAACAACTGCAACAAAGACCAATCTCTTCATGAGACAGGGAATCGTCACTGGAAACATTGCTAGCAAGTGTCAGCTCCAGATGCAATCCACAATTCCCAATTTTGCCTTGTGATGCAGTAAAAGGTTGAAACTTATCAACATTTTCCTTAAGGGGAAGATGTATAGCAGAAGGAATTACGATTACTACATTTAAAATTAATTCTAAGTTCACTGCAACTTACACAGTAGTATGGCATGTTTCAAACCCTTTCAGGACTACTAGCTTCTGTTCAGATTGGACACCTTCTTAACAGCTGTACTTCAGACATCTTGGTTTGTCCATTCTTCCCCCCAAGGCTGAAGGCCCCTATGTGGTCTCACAGTTTAGAAGATCACCATTTTATCTTCAAGTTAGTGGCACCTACAATATACCTAGATGTGTTTAGGTCCAGCCCATCTGCAGAATGGTCATCCACAACCACAACATTTGCTTGATGCTAAGTAAAAATATACATGAAGGAGATGCAGATTGACAGTACCTGAGAGGCAGCCCGAAGTTGTTTACCCATCAACAGTGTTTCAAGGATCAACCGGGGATGCTCATGCAGTGCAGAACAACGCTGCTGCCATGGTAAAGGGAGGGCCCCAAGCATACGCAGGCCCAAAGCTAGCCGATCAAGCCTTGCATGCTCCTCTTCTGAAAGAGTGCCAACCCGTCGCTTCAGGAAGAAATGAACCTGTAGATCATAGTGGAATATGAGATACATGGTCCTCATATGTAACTCCTAAATGCAACTTCAAAGGCTTTTCTCTGCATTATATCCACCTAGACAATGAGGAAGTACCAGCAGCTGTTTTGATTGAAGATTTGGAAGCTGCTCCATTGCTGCCATAGCCACTGGCAATGCATCTTCTGGTTGAAGCAAGGAATTAAGAAAGCGTAAACCTCCTGCAGGTCCTCCACCATTGATTGGGTCTGTGGTCAATAGTTTGACCAGCTGTCGACCTTGCAATTCTCTCCTCAGGTCACTAGACAGCTTGAAGGTTTCAGCTACATCAAGTGCAGCTGATACTGCTCCCTTTCCTGCTAATCGGAGAGCCAACCCTTCAGGGTCACTTTGACAAAGTGATTCCACCTGCAGAGAGCAATGTAATGTAGGGGCATTAGTGTAGCAACCTTCAAAACCTTGAAGCAGTCCAGGATATGGACAGACAGCTGCTCTCAACCTCTGCACAGTACCAAAATTCCAGATACCGGCATTTCAAAATTGCAATAGACAAATACACAACCAGCAATTGGCTCAATACTTTTAACAAGCACACCAGTTTGGACATCAACCACATTAAAAATTGTTAGCTCTTTAATGTAAACAAGCCTGTTCATGCCCCTGGTCTCAACAATCTGCTTGTTTGAGAGCATAGAAGTTATTCACCCTCATACAAGTCAAGCAAACAAACAAATTGCTCTTTGACAAGGACATTGTCAACCATTGATTGGGTACATAGAGGTACCTCTTGCCAATGTGTAAACTGATTGTCAGCCTGCAGAATGCGACCGTACTGCTGCAGCAATTGTCTCTTCCGTGCCACCTACATCCAATGCAGATCCTGTGAGATAAGCCATCTTGCAAGCATCCTTGATCCAGTTGTTCTGTGGCTACAAAGCTTGTGGAAAAGTAGTCAAGTATGCAAACCACATGAAGCCATGTCATGAAACCATCATCTGAAACCTCTGGTGAGAATGTAGTGAAGAAACCAAAGACATTCAAGTCCCAATGACTAATCCATGTGCATTTTCTTACAGGAAACCAAAATTAGACAATGGGTTTCTTAACCTCAAGATGGAGTGGATTTGTGGAAGATAAATGACAGCTACACATGGTAAGCACATCAATTGCTGCATCAAGTTCCCACCGCTGCAAGTACCTGCCGATTTTTTCCCACAGAAAGGTGCCTCAATCAGAATCAGGTAAGCAAAACAAACCACATTCACCACAGAGACTTCACCACAAACATAGTCCTGGGTTTGTACAAGGAGCTCCTTGCAATTAAGACCATCCCAGTGCCTGCCACACATCTTGCATTGTAGCACCTCATTACTCTGCTGAGGATACTGCCTTGCCGTGAAAGAGCATACCTTCTGAACCAAAAACCAGAACTCAGTTGAACCAATTCATTCCAGGAACTCAGAAACCCTTAAGTGGCCACACTTTGAATAGCATGTTTGCCTGTTACCTTTACTACACCTGTGTTACCAGTAATAGGCAATACCTAGCATGCATCTAGGGATTATGAACTAAGAATCGGGTATAAAATAGCCACAAACCCCCACAACACACATACTGACTTCCTAGTCCTTGTTCAGGTGATTCTGAAGGTCTAAGGTGGGTAGCCAGATATTCTAAACATACATACTTTAGAGCAAGAGTGGCTGCCAAGGTCTTGTTATGAAGGCGGATGCAGTACTGCCAACTGCTGCTGTAAAGGTGACTACCACCATTGGCCTTCCATTGGCCAGCAGACTGGGATCCAGTCTCCTCTCCTCTCTCAATTAGTAACTGGAGCAGTGAGTCAGGTGCACCAGCTTGCAACCATCGGTCAGCCAATGCCAATGCATCCACCAGCTTCCCCTCCTCTGTTAGCCTGTAGAAGCCAGTCCCATGATGTTCAGATTGCTACAACTTTGATTTAGTTGTGACATTACAACAATCTGCTAAGTTCATATTTCCCTGGACTTCAACTTCAGAGTTCCCTCCCTCACCACGTGCAACACATAGATTAATGAAATCATGTGTGTGTACAATCCCACCTTTGAACAGCTTCTGCATAGGGGGTTTCATTCTCCCAATCAAACATGAGCAAGTACGAGCTACTCAGGTCTGGGTCTTTGCCAGCCTTTGGCTGAGTTGGTACAGCTTCTAGCTTATCTAAGCCAGGTGACTGGGAATTCCATGTCATCATGGAGCTTGGCAACCTTGATGATGCATCCTCCTCTTTGTTTTCAGATTGTGAGTCCAAATCTTCTTCATGTGGATGTGATCGCTTCCTTGACACCCTTTCCTCTTCTTTGCTCTCCTTGTCCTCATTAAGCTTCCGAGGGGACAACATTGTTGAATCAGATAAATGTTGTGAGTTTGCTTCTAGTTGGATCCACCTGTTCAGTGGTGGGTAACTGCAACCCACAAGCACAGTAGCTCATCACAGTGATCATTGAATCCAGAGCTTAAACAAAATATGCATCATTGACAGTGGTTACAAGAAAAAGACTCGGGCAGAAGGCAACACCCACCGTTCAGACTGCTCCAAAGCAAAATCATAAAATGAGTGATCTGCATCAATATCAGCACCATGGGAACTCTTGGCTCTTGCGATGAAGTGACTTTGGCCAAAGACACAGGCAAGAACTGAACGCACAACTGACAATGTGGCAAGGTGCTTCACAACATCCAGCTGCAAGGGGTACAGTTGTGTCTCTTGCTCATTTGGAGAAGATGCTGTTGAAGGATGTGCATCCCCCTGCTGACTGGCAGGTGATTGCACCTTGTGAGTTGGGATGATGCATACCCAACCCCTGCCAGAGGGGGGAGAGTAGACTGGGGGTACACAAGCTGAGATGATCTGCAATACATTCCACTTGTGAGCACAACTGGTGCATAACTGGAAAACTTTATGTCACCTGCATTTTGAATTGAAATCCTGTGCCAAAGCATCCCTTCTGTACACCTATGTATACTTTGGCCAAGCTTACAATGCAAGACTCCCCTAAGGTGGCTAGTGATGTCCCACTAAGACAATACTGTAACGTTTGGTTTGGAGAGTAGAGTACCTGGTGCACCAAATCTGCTCCCATGACCTCTGCAACTTTTCCCGCAGCATCTGCACTTCCTCGCTCAAAAACCAGCCTTGTCAACAACTGCATAACATTATGAGCAACATGACAGAGTTAGAAACAGATGTGCAACCAAGCCCTGAAAACAGTAAAGACCCACAGTCAACCTTAATCTCAAAGATGCAGCTGTTGATGGAATCTGTGGGATCAGTATCGTGAGGGGAAGCAGAGATACAGAGAAGACCAGACACAACAAAAGAGGAAAAAGAGACAAGCTGAGGCACTCTCTAGGCTCCATGGCCAAGTGAAAAAATGCAGAATTGTTTTGCGATTTTCATGACAAAGCACCTCAGCCCAAGAATAGTTGTCCCAAAACAGAAGGGAACCAGTTTCTAATAGGGGGGCAGGATATCCTTACATCACTTGGCCGCTCGTAGATAAGCTTGAAGAAGTTGAAGTCATGAGTAGTGTCCACACCATCCACAATATCACCAACAGTGGCAATATAAAGTATGAAGGCAGAGAGATATGCCATAGGCTTGTTACTCAATGACCCAAGAAACCGCTTTACAGTCCCTTTAGAAGCCACTGATAGAGCCATCTCCCCTGTGATGTCTCCTGATCCAGAACTGGCTGACAGAGGAGCATGTTTTGAGCTCTGTCTTGAAAAAGCACGGAACCCAAGCCCGACACCAATACTATGCTCTGGTCCAAGTAATGGCCTTCTCTCTCCATGACCTGTTGACCAGTCATCACTGTCCTCATCTGCCAGGGCCTTCACAAGGTTGTGAAGTTTACCTGCATCATCCATATGCTGCATAAGAAAGATCAAAGGAGAAATCTTCCTTCTCAAAAACAAACAAGAGATGATTCTGAGTAGAACAAACTCTGGACACATACCACTCAAAAACTGTCGCTTGCCACTGTTGGCATCCTCAATTGTCTGTTGCAATATGGCTAGTGCCCGCTGCCTTAGTACTTGCCGTGAGCTGTCTGTTCCTGATTCTGATACCATATCAGCACCAGATAACACTGCTTGCAAAGATGCACCTCTCTGCTGACAAAATGACAGTAGCTATCCAGTGTTAGGTTCCATGTTCCATCAGTGCTCTGAACTGAAGATCAAGAACAAAGTCTTACTGTCTTTATCATTGCAGGGTGCCAAAAAGAAAATTATATCAGTGTCATCATATTCCTTGTATCTTGTGAGCATAAAGACAAATGAGATCATGTCTGTGCAACAAGCCTAACCATACATCTCCTCACCTATAGGGCAACAGCATCCTTATCACAATGGGGGCCAAAACAGGCTTCACTGTTGTTCCTTACATCAATCAAAGACTGTAAGGCCTCTAGTTTTAAGCACTTCTAATCAGGACTTGACCCAATGACACCCACTGCAGCAAAGGTAGCTGTTAGTGATAAAACCTTGATGGATTTGAAGTCCATACACAGTTCCAAGGTTGCAATTGCCCTAACCAGTAGGCTATTTTGCTATATGCTGGCATTGACTTGGCAAGGTAGGTGACAAGAGAGATGAGAGACTCTGAGAGAGAGAGAGAGCATCTGAATTCATGTTACTGTTTGCTTTTGCCTTATGACCATTAATCTGCACCCAGCTTGGATGGAACAAGAGGAGTTTAGATGGTGTCTAAGGCAGAATATTTATGACATTGCAGAGAAGACTCCACAATAACACATTGAAAGTGTGTCAGTTCCAGCAACCAAAACAAACACAACAAGGATGAGTGCAGTCATGACCTTGTGAGTGTCACTCACGAAGTATTGGACCATCACCTTCATCATGAATGGCAACACAACAAGGATGAGTGCAGTCATAACCTTGTGAGTGTCACTCACAAAGTATTGGACCATCACCTTCATTGTGAATGGCAGTGATATCTGCAATTACTCCACACTGATTTCATCTCTGGAAAGTGAGTGTATACAATTGTGCTCAAATTTCAGGCAAAATTTTATACAAAAATCTGCATTCTGAGTTTCTGTCACATTTCCAAAAGTAATGGGAAGACTCAGTCATGGTTTTGGCCAACACTCAAGAGAAGGCAGGGAAAGCCACAGAGTGGTCATTGACATTACAACCTTTGTCAAACTAGCAGTAGATTCCCCTTAAGGACAACCCTACCAAAAGACTGAGCTTGCTCTAAGTTTGTGGCCATAAGACCCAAAATCCAGATAGGACAGGGCAACACAGAGCAAGAACCACACAGATAGAGAGGGACCTGTTCTAGAATAGCAAGCAGACGAAGCACCAGACGCTTTGCTACCATGACCATACATGCCTCCCAATGCTGCTCAAGTCCTTGGCCCTTATTTGCTGAGATTTGGGACAAAAAGGCACGTGCCTGCAGTCATTATCTAAAGATTAGAAGCACTCAAAATGTTACTGACCACAGAGGAGAGTGGGATATGCATTCGCACAAGGCACAAACAACTTTTTCAAAGATAGAAGCACATGCAACCCAAAGAGCTTTGAACTTGCTGGTCAACCAGCCAAATCTTGCTACTTCATCTAATTGCATCTGCTCTTACCCGATCTAGAAGCTGCCTTGCCATGTGAGCAGAACTTACAGAAGAAACAGCAACATCAATACAGAGAAGCGCCTGCAATGTTTCACCAAAGCAAACATAGTCAGAAATGTCCCTGACACCCTAAAGACATTGAGATTTGATACCTGCATCCTTAAGATCAGAACCTGTGCTTAACATGCATAGGAAAGGCCACCATGGCAGACACTCTCAGGAGGAGAGCAGCCCAAGAACTGAGTTGAGGACCAGAAAGATGCTTCCATAAGAATGTCCCCTGGGACATTGAGTGAAGATATGTGAGCAAAATGTACAAGTGGTGAGCTCATAGCACTGAGAGATATGAAGCTTTACATTGGCAAGAGGTGGTAGTGGCTGGCAAAGGGCAGAAAATTTAAGATCCTCATTGGTGCTCAATGACTTGTTTGCAGCTCCAGAGGCTCCATCATCCACCTAATGACACCAATTCAACTCAATGTTAATCACTAGCAATGGTCATCCAGCCTATATCACTTGAATACAGTAATGGTAGTGTTGAGAGAGGCATGTAAGCCATGCAAGCTGTTTGTTTAGGAATCTCAGAAGCAACAACATGAGCCTACATGTGACAAAAGGAGAAAAATGTTGGACTAGAAGGTTGAGGACCTACTGATGCTCTTGTCAAAGCACTGTGAACCCATTTAGCAAGCTGCAAGGTAGCTGCTTCCTCAGGAGACAATCTGAAGCGATTCACAGCCTCTGCTCCCAAATCATATTGGTTCTGCTGTACACACCTGTATCAGCAACCTCATGAGGATCAGCATCACTTCCACATGTTCTCCATGACAAAGAATAAATGAAGAGAGCACATAAACATTCCAGATAGGAGACTGCTAAGAGATTACACAAGGACATGGTCAAAAAATCAACAGCTCCTTGAAGTCAGCAGAGTTCAATGTTTGTTGAATCCAGTCCTTCAAAGAGAAATTAAACTAGGCAGAGTGTGCAGAACATACATGTTGAGCAAAGTTGCTGGAGATGCATGAAGGACTGCTAGGGCTTCCCTCCATTGCCATGGCTGCTGTGAAGATGTGGACAGGTGCTGCAAAACCCCAAGGCGCCATTCCCATTCATCTATGAAGCTCTGGAGACGTTCAACTTTCTGCATCCAAGTCTTCTTTGCTGCTCTTCCTGGGAATCCAAAGGTTTGAAGGGTGCCTGATTTGTTTGAATCACTTGTCCAGTCACTTGCTTCAAAATCTAGCCTAGCAACTGGCATGCACTGAGAAAGCATCTTGAGAATGTTGCTAACAAATGCTACAGCTGTTGGCTGCTCAGATTTCTGAGATGTTGCTGAAACATCTGGATGCCCTTCAAGAGTCTCCACTGTTTCTGATTCAGATAATCCTTTGCCTGCAGGTGGTTGAATATTTATTTCCTCCATACGCAAAAGAGAAACCACAATCTCCATCATCCAAACCTGCACAAGAGGCACCATATCAGGACATGCACTGCTGCAAAAAATGAAAACATGTAGCAGGTCCTTTACTGGTCTGTCGGTATCACTGACAGATAATATCTTAGTGCAAAAACATAAGGCAGACATACCCGGCGAACAGGAGTGGTGATAGCTTTCAAATGCTCATGAAGCTGCTCCAGAAAATAGATTGCTTCCCTCTGTCTCTTGTCATCTTTTGAGTCATCAGATGCACCCAGCTCCATACGAGCCAAGGCACATACTGCATCTTGAACCCCAAAATGCATGTGTACGAGCTCCAGGTCAAGAAGCCTTTGATGTCATAAGGCCCACCAGAAAGTCAGTTGGAAGAGAAGGTAAAATCTTAACCAGCAACTTTCTTCACATGTTAGACATGATGCAGTTGCAGAAGGAAACTCAAGATGTACAGTAGAAGGTGGGGTGTCAAGAGCTTGAGCCTAACCTTCGCCTGGCAGCAGAATTGGATGTGCCTGTGGGCTGCAACTTCACAAGCTTAAGAGCATCACTCAGCTTGATGTCTGGGACCATGTCAAAAATCACCTACATGTCAAACACATCCTCAATTACAAATATCACAATGAGATGTAAAGGGTGCTGTCAATTACTGCAGACATTAACCAGAGTTGGTAATATGTTTGACTCAGGTGTCAAACTGGGTATCAACCAGTTATTTTATGGTACCAACACTCTGCAGCATTCACCAGTTGTTATCCTGTTGGTACCTGAACCTGCATGGGCTTCAAAAGTTAACATCTAGCTGATGCCCAGAAAAATCTGGGTGGTGTATCTTAAGCATCACTGAACAGAGATGGCTGTGCCTCCTTGGGACCTCTTCTATTTCATTTGTGGCTTGTACATATAGGGGAAGTCCCTGCTGTCAGGGCATTGTGACCTGGGCACCAAGGGTGTAGGATGAGGATGCGATTTAATAACCCATACTGGCAGGTATTGATACAACACAGATCTCATTGAGGACTCGAAACTTGAACTGATGTCAGAGTTTTGCAATTTGACAATTGTACAGATGCACATGTTGAGACCAAGTTGCAGGAACCTATCTTTTTCCTGTGGAGAAAATCTGACCAACTGATGCTCACCTGCACAGGGGAATGCATGGCCAAGCGCTCAAGGACAAGATTTGCAGCAAATGAGCTGGCTGGTGCCCCATCAACATCTTCATTTGTAGCTTGGCTTCCCTTGCTGAAGATCTGAATGTTGCTCGCTAGACCACTCTTTCCCGAATTTACACGTGCAACAAAGTAAGCCAGCTCTAATCGATAGCATAGCTCCTCACATAGCTGCTCCACACACGACATCTGAAATCCACCAACTTGATAGTCAGCCCTGCAGTCATCCCTGAACCATAAAGAGATGAATGTGACACTTCAAGTAACAAGAAGGAAGCCAGTAGAGATTATGTTGTTCAGGGCACCATCATACGAGCAGATATTTGGAGGTAAAGTACAGGAAAAATTGGTTGATTAAGTTACATTCTCAGAGAACAAAGAGAAAATGCCAACAAGAAGCATCAGAGGAAACCAAGAGGAATTACTCCTATTACATTGTTGGGTTTCTTATTAAGCATCATTGTCACTCAATCTGGGCCCACCCTAATGATAAAATGCAAAGATTATGGAGACAAACAGGTCCATGCTCCAAGAAAGTCAACCTCCTCAGTTGAATCTGCATGCATGTGTCCCTCAGTTGTGTGTCTTCTGATCCAGAGAAGCTCCATCAGCTGCCGCCTCTCCTTTGTCTGGCCAGCTAAGAGATCCCAACCCATTACCGCCACCAAAGGCTTTAGTCGAGGATAGGGGGCCATCACATCTGCCACTCTTTGAAGCTGACCACCCTTGATGGAAGATAGTGCAGCCTTCATCACAGACTCCAATATATGAGCTCCATTGACACGTGCATGTTGAAAGGCCTCCCTCAAGTACATAGAAATTGCAAAGGCCTCTGTTAGTGAGCTGCCTTCTGAAGCAGACTGGTCATCCAAGCGCAACTGCTGAAGTTGTTGATGAAGGTGCTCAAGTGCTGGTGGATAAAGTTCATCTGGAGAAACTCTGGTTTGTTGTAGTTCTTCTCGAAGTATGTTGTCCTGTGCAGACTGGTCAAGTTCAAATGCAAGCATTGTCAACAAAAATCAGAGATCTGTCCATAGACCAGATAAAGGTAGGGACAAAAAAGTTTCCAACATCTTTCTGTACTTCCACCACATCTCTGGCCTACAAGTGTCCATCTTCAGAAAATAAGGTCATAGGTTCTGTCCACATTCTATTTCATGGTATTGTTACACAGTATGCTGCTGCTTCCTCTCCAAGGTGCTTATCATCCCACAAAGACATAAGGTTCTAACAGTTTTAGATAACAAACATGCTCAGTTAGCTCATTGGTGGTGGCTACAACTGGGGTTTGACACTAGGCCCACTGATAAGATGGTAGTGAGCTCTATAACAAGATTATTAGCTTGATGCTCTTTCTCAATGTGTGTATGCAAACACATCAGCTGACCATGGATGAGCCAAGTAACTATATGATCATGAACAGCATACCTCCACCAGCCTAGGGATCAGGCTGCTCCCAGAGGCAAGACTGCATTCATGTATGGTCATCATGATATGAGCATGTTCCTCTCCCACCTTGGATTTGGTCTCCCTGAAGATGGAGGTAACTGCATCACTGGATAAACATCCAAACAAAAAGACAGGACTGAGAAAGGCTGGATTGTATTGAGAAAGTTGTCTTCCCGACAATGAAGGGAATTGGCTTACCTTGATATCTCCCCATATCTCAAATTGTGACCAAGAGAAAAGTGGATGCCATGTCTGCTAACAACCATGAGTAAGTGACACTCTTCACCTGAATGGCTACTCTCCAGTCATTCTGAGACATGGACAAATTAATAAAGCAGACGCCCTTCTTTACATTATCACACAGCAGAGTAACATGAGGATACATGTTGACACATTGAGAATACCAATTGGAACACTACAAACAGGCCAGTTGCGGTGATGCAAAATGACGCTTATGCAAGACTGCAACCATTGCAAAACTGTGAATGAGAACCCAGCCAAGAAATCACAAAGAACCTGCATTCAGCTTCACTAGGTGCAAAATCTTCATGGAGGTACTGCAGGTGCTGAGCTGCCTTGACCAGCTGGCCTGCTTTCATGTCCTCCCCAATTTGCCAGAGATGTGCATGCTGTACTTCCCTCTGAATGACAGAACCCATCTGCATATAAAGCAACCACTTTTCCATGAGGGCTGAGCTGCCATGAAGCCCAACAATTCTCTTGCATGGCTGGGTTTCTTGCTCACAAAGGTATCCAGCTAGTGATGAGTTGAAAATGATGTGTAACACCTAAGGGGATTGTTTAACCTAATAACCAATTACAAAGTGTCCATAGGTCTGATTGTTGAGCTGCTGGCTTGATGTTAGCAACCAAGCACAATCCTATATCTCAATTGCACATCAAGATTGTGACAAGAAGTAGGGTGCTGGCAAAAAGTTTGAGTCTGACCTCAAAGCCTTCAGGGCACTTAAAAACTCTCTTCAGTTTTTCAACTGGATCTTCATTCCCGTCTTCTTCTTCTGCCCTTTTGATGTTATCTCCATTGACGCACCTATCAGACACCATAGTCAGTGAATCCAAATCAGCGCTACACTGTTGCCTCCAAATGTTCTGACACAACACATTCAGAAGCTGAGGATGACGAAGTGTCACATGGTGTAACCACTTTCTCTCCATGGCTGACAGGGTTTCCTTCCCATGTCCAATTGTTTGCAGTGACTCTGAAATGTGCTCTTTTCTATCTGCATCCTTCTCTTCAGTTTGTCTCTCCCTCTCGGTGTTATTAACTTGCTCCTCTCCATACCCTCCTTCTGATACAAATCCTGTGATAAATTGGAGTGTTCTGTTCAGCCGATCAAGACCTGCTGTCATCATCTTCTCCACAAGTTGAAGACCCACTGTTTTCACATTTTCAGAATTGTCTTCAGTTCTATTTGCACTTGCTTTACCTCCAAAGAGAACCTCTACTTCATCTCCCTCTGTTCCTCCCACCCCTACAAGACTCCACACAAAGTGACATGAAATGCACCCCATTAGTTCTTGCTACTTCACAATGCAATTGACTTCACCAAGCCCATAAACAAAAGGGCAAACAATCCAGAGACAAAGGTCTGTTCACACCTTCATCATCTGTTCCCAAAGAAAATCCTGGATACCCAGTTTCATACTCCCAAAATCACAGTTCAGTCCAGACAGGTGGAGAAGAAGATATCTATGAGATTATGAAGAAACTCCACAACAATTGAAGGTAACAAAACAACATGGTCATAACCTTCTGAAGGTTGCTCAGAAAGTGTCAGACCATCATCTTCCCCATGAATAGCAGTGATGAGCTGCCATGACTCCCCACTGACTTCATCAGCTTCTGACTGTAGGTGTAGATACGTTAATAATAACCTGCCCAAAATATTGGGCAAACCATGACACAAAAATCTGTGTCCTGAGTTTCTGTTGCATTTCCAGAAGCAACAAGAAGACTTAGTCATGACGTTGGCTAGCAATCAAGAGACATTGCAAAAGGAACAACATGCAAAGCCCTCACATGACTTAAAACTTGGTCAGCCACAAAAGAACTCCCAAAGCAACCCATAGTAGTCAGGAACACTATAGGATCCTTCTGTTTTTGAATCACAAGCAGCAGGAGGGATGAACAAGCCCATTTAGAATTGTTACTCTTGGCAGCTTATGAAACAGACACATTTAAAATATGCATCTTCCTCCTCTGCCTACCTAAATCAACAAAGCCCCTGTGCTTGATGTCCCCGGCAATCGCCTCCCCATTCTCAAGTATAAAGCTCTTCAGAAATTCCACTAAAAGAAGGAACTCGATTCTGTCATAAACAGGCTGGCAATTAAAGCTCCAACAATGGTCTCTTGACAACCTATAATTCAATGTCTCCCCCCCTTGTTGCAGATCATCATCAGCCTTGTCCAGAAGTTTCTCCTCCATTGCATGAAGCTCTTGGAGACACATCCATGCCAAATGTGCAGAGGATGGCACACTTTCAGACCACACAATGCCCTTGAGCTTCCAGACCTGCAGGATTACAGCGCGATAGATGTCACATGCTGCCTGTGGATTCCGCTCACCTAAGCTTAGCAAAGTTGCACGCATAAGCTCAAATTGCGATAGGAAGAGGTAGTTGGCGATTGCCCCCCCAAGCATGTGCTGCTCCTTTCCCTCCATCCTCAGTGTCCTTTGCAGCAACCTCAAAACCAAAACGCTCAAATCAACCAAGCTCTTGCCACCAACATCTTGTTGAAATTTGACCGTGCACAACCTAATTCTAGGTCTCCATGCCCAAGCTCAATGCAGTTGTCTGTTCAAGTTCAAACAGCTAAAGGAGGGAAGGTGGCGGGCAATCCCTGCCCTGAGCATCCCCTCTCCATCTCCTCAAGGTCTCTGAAGCAACCAAGCTCTTACATCAAATGCTCCAAGCTCTCACAATGCTTCACATGCCTGTGTCAGAAAGAGCTTCTTGAACACTCCGAAAATTCCACCCAACATGTTGCCTGATATCCTGGAGAGTGGAAACTCCAAACTGCCAGCACAAAACTCCACCTCTTGAGTGCCTTGGTCAATCTAAAAATAAACAAAAACACAAAGAGATCATTCCTCAGTGATCTTCATAGCAGGATGATATTGGAACACAAAGATTGAAACCCTACATAGATTTCGACTTGGGGTTTTGGCAGCAAAACCCACAATTCCATATTGTTTCTTCCCATGAGACAATCACCCATATCCTTCAACCATTAAGAACAAAACAGTGCACTGAATTGTTCAAACCCTGAAACCTAATCTCTCAAATCCAATTTGCAGAGTCTGGATTAACACAATTGCAGAGTTTCCAACTTATTCAAGCTCCTGCTCACAACAATCCACTGAATTCTCCCATCCTGAACATAAAACTGAGAACCCATTGGTGGTGCCACTAGTTGCAAAACTCTCAAAACTGAAAAACTCTTTGTGAATTCAGTCTTCGTGAATCTAAAGAAAACCTGACCACATTCTTCAAGATCTTTCCCTGGCACAAAACTGCTTGACCCTGAACTCCTGCTGATCGAGTCCCTTCAGCTACTTTCTGGCAACAAAACTCTGGAATCCCTTTCTCAATCCCCGGAGAAAAAATAATCACCTAGCAATCTGCAGTACAAGGTTTCCTTCAGGAGGTTGTAGGTTTTAGCGCCAAACCTGTGGGGGAGGACGCTATCATTCCTCTGTGTTGCACAGTCTCCAAACTCCACTCTCGATACGAGATTCTCGGAAAAAGCTCGAAATCTGTCGCAGGCAGCAACAATAACGGACGCCACAGGAATTTCGAATGCTTCAAGCTCTTTTTCTTGACAGCAAAGATAAACATATATTTTCACTTCCTGTGATCTGAACAAGATTCCCCCGAAACTTGAAATTCTTTCAAAACTTTTTGCCCGGCAACAAGTCCGATGGAATCACTATTTTCAATCGCAACAACCAGCTGCTGCTGATCCGTTCAAAGTTCAAACCTTTTGGCTCGTTCCCTGGCTTCTATTGCAAGCAAACTTCTCTACCGGACGCGCACTTCCGCACAAACTACTCAGGCATTCGCCGAAGAACGCCAAAGAGAGGAAGTGATACGATTGCTTACCGTATAGCTCGTCTTCTGTCACACAGTAGTATGCCATGAAATCACGCAAGAAAACAAAAGCTGCTGAAATTTCTTGAAAGCGCCAACTTCTGTCTTTTCCAATATGGAAATGCGCATCTCCGCCAGCTCGCTCCGGATAGACATATAGAAGAGCTTTTCTGGCACACCTGGTGCCTGAAATAGGGGCGTGGACGGTGCCACCTGTTTGTCTCTTCCGCGAAGAAGATCAGGGATACTGAACAAACACAAAAACGATGACAACGTGGAGAGAAGAATTCTCTGTTGCGGAACTAGCAAGCTGTGCAGGAAACAACAACAGCATCGTTGAGATAGTTTGTTTCACAAAACATCGGCATCATTCCATCATCATCATCATCACGTTGGTGAGTTCCTTAGCTCACAGAAAACTTTGATCAGATCATTTCTTACAAGCATTTTCTGTTGTTAAACTGATCATATAACTAAGCTTAAGTATGCCAATTGGAGATGCCGCTTGCGGAAAACAGAGAAAGCAACAGAGGAACCTGATCTGAAAACAAATGCAGTTCCTGCGCTCCATGAAATAAGCGATTCAGATGAGATCTTTCCAATAGATTCAATCTCCTCAATAAAATTGCATGATCACTAGAATGCATGTTTAGATTCAAAGATTGCTTCAACGATTGCTTCAACAACGGATTTCTTCAAAGATTGGTTCATAGACTAGTGCTTCGAAGATCGATTCCAAAACAGATTGATTCAGACGAGATCTTTCCATTGGATCCAATCTTCTCAATAGAATTGCATGATCACTAGAATGCATATTTAGAGAATGCTTCAACGATTGCTTCATCAACGGATTTCTTCCAAGATTGATTCATAAACTATTTGCTTCGAAGATCGATTCCAAAACAGATTGATTGCAAAATTGCTTCAAAGATCAATGATTACAAAAGTGCTTGAAAGATCGATTTCAAAGACTTGATTCAAAGGCTTGCTTCACAGATAGATTAATACCAAGCAAGATTTCTTCAAAGATTGATTCATGGATATTGCTCCAAAGATCTATTCCAAACATTGATCGCAAAATTTGCTTCAAGGATTATGATTCATGGATTGCTTCAAAGATTGTGATATCAAAGATTGATTCCAAAATTGCTCCAACGATCAATTCAAAGGAACTTTCTTCTAAGATTGATCCCAAGACTGCTTCAAAGTCAGTTGCTTCAAAGATTATTGATGATTCAAAGTTTTGCCTCTAAGATTGATTCTAAGAAATTTTCTTCCAAAAATCTAGTTTCAAAGATTAATTCCAGGATTTGATTCAAAGATTTTGAACTGCTTTGAAGCAAATTTCAGAAACCATTGTTGGAGTAGCTCCTCGAAATTGTGGACTATGGTATGAAGTTGATGATCTCTTTGCATACAATGGAAAAGAAACAAATGTGTAATGTAAAATCTCTTCTTGTTTGAACCTTTTAGAGAAATAATTCCTAGCTCGAAAACATAACAAGATGAATTTGTAGATAAATGTTTTAGCTCTAAAACATAACTAGATAAATTTGTAAATATATTCTTAGCTCTAAAACATAGCTAGAAATTGAGTATTCTTCATCAAGGTCAGATAAAATGGATGATCTATTTGCATGTTATCGAGAAGAAAAAATAAATTCTAAGTTTGTTCCTATATGGAATTTGTATAAAGATTCAAGTTAGCTTCAAAACCATGACTAGAATTTGAGAATTTCTTCATCAAGGTGTTGGAAATTTTGTTTTGAGAAGATGCTAGTCTTGAGTTTCTAATGATGATGATGTTGTTGCTCAAAGTCGTTGTCATTGACCATGTTGGTGATGAAATTGAACATTTTGAGTGCAAGTCTCAAATATTTGATAATTAAGCAAATGGGTTTTCGAGGCCTTTTGTTGTTTCTATCTCGATCTGAGAATTGCTTTAGTAGCAAGGTGTTTTGTTTCTTATCAATGTTGGATCTCCTAGCTCATAAAACTTAAACCACTTTCATGTTGACAAAGTTGTGCAATGAGTTGAAGTTAGTGTTAAAATTGGACAATCAAGTAATCTGGTAATGCCCTCATCCTAGGGCCTCCAGAAAAGCCTCTCAAGAGAGACACCAAGAAAATGGGTTTTCATTTTGCTTGACCAACCTTCGAAGCAGCAGCACTTTGAGACTGAGTTTCAGCTGAGGCAGGCTTTCTTCTCAGTAGGCAAGACAATGACTAAATGACCACCAAGTTTGCCACATCTGGGCAACCCAGTTTTTCATTCCAGAGAATACTTACAGCACAAGCTCGGTACATCTACTTCAATTCAATGCCTACACATACCACCTGTTTAGATTTTTCATAGAGCAGAAACATGGAATTTCTTAGGAGTGGGACTCTGGCATGCATCCAAGCAGCTCTGTTTCACATACCACCTTCATGCTTTGAACATGCTTTGGATCTCTATTTTTTTATGGGATAGATCTCAAGGCAGTGAGGAATCAAATTGACAAAGACATCACACTTCAGTTGCAACAAGTCTCAGCTTCATTGCCATAGGCTTAATTTTATGAATTTCCCATGTGCACATTAAGGCTATGTTTACCAGGATCTTGGCATCATTGGATGTAGGCTGCTCCTCAATCAGTCCATCTGCTTCTCCCAAGCCCAAGGGCTCTTATTGTGCAAACCGCCGAGTCCACTCAGCTGCAGTTTTGTCATGTGAAGTTCGGTCACTTAGATATTGCTGTGCAATGCTGCCCACCAGTGGATCATCTGCAATCTCCCCACTTTCTTAGTCTGAGAAGTTCAATGACTTGAAAGCTAACACCTTACATGACTGTCCCATTGCTACCCTTGTTCTCAAAGGGCATACTCAAAGAGGAAGGATGAAGCTTGACCCCTGGAATGTGCATAGACCAGTTCTTGAGTTGCATTGTACTGAAGAAACTCTATGAATACTTTGTTCTTTCAGTAGATCTACTCATTACAAACCACAATGCAGAATCTGCATCCTGAGTTTCTGTTTCATTGTCAAGAAGCAATGGCAAGACTCTGTGATGTTTTTGGTGAGCAAAGTTTTGACAAAGGCAAGGAGTTGTTGCTGTTGTATTTCCAGAAGCAATGGGGAATTAAGAAAGAGTGAGCACAGAGAGTGACATGTGACTTACGTGGATTTGCATCTGTCAGCAATGAACAGATGGACAGTAAGACTTTAGAGATGGTAAGCGCAGGGCTCCAATTGTCCTTGAGGATGTCGAGACAAATTTGACCATTGCTATTTACGTTGCAATGATAGATGCGTGTCCGGAATATCACCTGTCCACTCCCCCCACCATACCAAACATCTCTTGTTACCCTCTCTTCTTCCCAACTACTTACTACTCAATGCTGATTGCAATTCTTCAGGCACTCATCTAAATGCAGTAGCAGAGTTTAGAACCTGTCACCTCATCACAGGAAGGAGAATAAATGACAGATTCTCAAGCAGCAAAAAGATACACATCAGCAGATTCTCAGGTGGCAAAAGCTACACATCATCAGATTCTCAAGCAGCACAAGCTACACATCAACAAGTGGCACAAGCTACATATCATTCAGCTTGAGTAATAGCCTGTGAGTAATGTCTTCATCTCAAAACCTTTGATATGCACAACATGCAAGAAAGATGTGCCCCATCCATGCACTCACCTTGGAATGCATACAAGGAAGATGTGAGAAAAAATTGTGGCAAATAGCTCTTATAAAACCAATGATGGAAGAAGAAGATGAGCAGAAACCCCCTTGAAGATGCTGACAGAAGAGATTTACACACCTTTGGTGGCTTGAAAGGATAGTCAGTTGGGAAGTTGATATCCAGGAAGAAGACTCCTCCTTGATATGGTGAGCCTGGCAATGAAGGAAAAAAAAAAAGAATTTCAATCCTCTCCCCACACTACACAAACAAGCTTCAAGCCATTTTTCAGAGAGAAAGAAGCAAGCTAAAGAAATGAGCATGAGCTCATGAAACAACGGGAGGAAAACAGAAGAAGATGAAGAAGAAGAAGGCACAGTACTTCCGGGACCCATGATGGTGGACACCCACTCGTAGAGATTGTCGCCCTTGGGTCCTGCAGAGCAATTGGAAGGTGGATCCACACTGATCTCCGCAAGCTCCTTCTGTATTCTCTTGGCGGATGCCGTGAGCGAGGTTGTTGATGACCATGGTCTGCCCGCCACTCCGGTTGCTGTTGCTCCTGCACTCGCACTCATCTCTAACTCTGTGTCTCTGGATCTGTTTGTGGGTCTGTCTGTGAAGAATTCTTTCTGTTGTGCGGGTCACGCAGAATTCTCAAGAAGAGGACAAACGGTAGCAAGGAACAAGCAAGGACCCGATACAACAACAGCAGCCCTAATGACCTAATTCTTGTGAAACCTTTTTCTGTTTGCTTATAATTTGCTGCAGATCAGGTGTGGGTTTTGTCATGATTTCTTACAAATGCAGCTTAGATCTTGCTGTTTGCTTTGTCAAATAATGCTAGATTCCTCCTGTTTTCAGGTACCTATGCTTCATGAATTCTACAATTCTCAGCTGCAGTCCTATTTGTTCTGGTACTCTTTTCCTCCCAGTTCCTTCAGAACCACACCTCGTGTTTGTACCTCCTTCCTCTCAGTTCCTTTAGAAGCACCTCTTGTACCTGTCATGGCTAGGCACTGATTGTGTTCCAAATGTTGTGTTTATGTACAGGTCTCTGATGTAGTACCGTATGGGCTCGGGGAAGTTCTTTCGATTTTCATATGAGAAAGATGGTAAAGCAAAAGGGAAACAAAAGACTGGTGAGAAGAAAAGGGAAGCTGCAAAACTGGCAACTGATACCTAAGCAAGAGGAGGAGCTCACTCTCTTCTTCTCCAAGACTTCCAGGTGCAACTGAAATCCAGTGATGCCAATTTGTCTTTGAGCTTAATGATGTCACTGATGGATTTCTTTCACAGCTTGTCAACACCTGATGAGTGTCAGAGCAAGCATCTGTAAGTAAGAACGAGTTGGACAGCAATCCAAAGAGAGGTAAAGAAGAGTTCCAACAAGTGATTGACTTGGTATTTTGGCTCTGGAGATGAGGAGGATCTGGGGGATTCCAATGAAAGTGGGGAGGGAGGACAATGAATGCCTGGAAATGTACATCAGATTGAGGAGGATGGCAAAGTGTATGATGGGTGCAAGCTCGCATGGTTAACAAGATGAAGCTCTTTTTGTATGTTTGATGTCTCAGAGATGAGGATCTGGGGGATTTCAATGAAGGTGTGGAGGACTGGCAGGGATGCCTGGAAATGGACATCAGATTGAGGAGGATGGCAAGTATGATCATGGTTGGAAGCTGTGATGAAACTCTATTGTATGTTTGCAGCCTCCTTCTATGCATTGGGAGGATAGCAAAGCAAACAGAATAAGTTTCATGGCTGGAATGGTGTGCATGGCCAGGGAATTGCAAATCAAGGAAGTCTTAGACTACATGTATGACTGGCTCTTGGTACTAAACTGCAGGATACAGACAAGACAAGTCTGGCCTTGCAGACCTTTTTGGGAGAATCTGGAATCACCACATTCATTCTTTATCCCATGGACTTGAGGAAGGATGATTTGCAAGGGATTCCAACACAGTCAAACATAGTGGATTGGCTGCATTAGCTACACATGAGGTGCTTGCAATACCTCTTGCGCCATCTGCATGAAGAAATACACTCCAGCAACTCTGCAACATCCCTTGTTTTAGCAAGACATAAACTCACCCTTGATGAGGGTGAAAGCTATATGGTTCTCCTTTCACAAAATATTGAGGTATTCTGGTGGTTGTCAGCAATCACCTACCAAGCAAATTCTGTCTACATCCTTATACAATTTCCAGGTGCCACATTCGCAACGATCTTTCATGTGTTTTTCTTGTCTTCACTTAGACTTGCAAATTATGTATAGGGCAAGGATCTTCCTGGATTCGAGAGCCCAGCTGAGAGCGATAGTCAGAGGCAGGGCCCCAGAATCTGAGAAGAGCCTCAAAGAGCTTTTAAAATTTCATAAATCTTACAAAGGCATAAGGTACCTGCCTTCCACTTTTGTAAGATCCCTGAGATTTGAAACATGAAATTCTCTTGGGGAGGTGCATTCAATTGCAAAGATGAGGTGCTCCATTGTACTAGATCATGGCCTAGTATCAAACCTCTAAAAGTGTGACGGGACTAAAGATTTGTGCCATCAAAGATTGCTAAATACTACACATATCAAAGGACTCTACCAATAATGGAAGATGAAATTCTCCTTTCAACCTTTCCTTCAATCACCAAGTGGTGGTGATTGGTTCAAATGAAAGCTTGAAAGTAAACTGCAACGTTCTTAATCCTTTCTTAGTCTGAGTCACTTGACTCTGTAAATTGATGTGCATAAGTGGTGCATTTTTCGCTCTAAATTTGCTTCTTTTTAGGTTGAAAGAAATCTTTTTGATTTGAATTAATATTTCAATTTTTTATTCAATTCCTCTTTCATGATTTAACCATTATTTCAATACACCTCACTTTTAGTTCAAGTATTACTAGTGTGGCCTGTGCCGTTGGCCCAAGTGTTACCACGTCCTCAACTGATTTTTCCTTCCAAAACCTGGTTTTTTGGAATTTATTTGAATTTTCAGCAGCAGAAATCACTTCAAATCAATATCTCCCACATTCTGAATCCAAGTCTTACCAAATCAATTCCATTAAATCCTGCTCATCGAGATCTTTCCAACAACACCAAAGGCACGTTCCAATTCTTGTGAAATTTTCAGCTATGATTTAATTTAATTTTCAGTGAAGAAATCATTCAATATTCAAGAACTTTTGCATTGCAAGTCTAAACAAAAAAATCATTCAATATTCAAGAACTTTTGCATCACAAGTCTAAACGTCATGGAATCAAGCCCATGCACCCCTCCTCATCAAGAGCTTTCCAAAGACACCAAGAATGCAATCTGAAGCATCGTGGTTTAGTGGATCTCATTGGTACAAACAAACCAAAACAACACAAACTACCTTCCTTCATAGATAGATTTTCAAGATGTGGTATTATATTTTAAAGAAAATCTGCATTGAAATGTTCAAAAACCCAACACACACATTCTAATGATGGACATAATTTGGTAATTGATTTGTGGAGAGTTTTGGGAAGGTGTAAATCTTTTGTGTAGGAATTTGTTTGGTGTGATGGTCAATAGCTGTTTCTTTTGTTTAGGTTTTTTTTTTTGTTAAACTTCTAAACTTGAATTCAAGATATGATATTGAATGTTTATGTTAAGATTTCTAAAAAGTAAGGACTCAAATTGGTGCAAACACAATAAAAGGAGCAACAAGTTGTGTGGACAATGTTTAAGATTGTAACTTTTCATTTTTGAAAAATCATAAGGGGACCACAATAGTGGGATAATAAAAAAACAAATTTACAATACGTTCCATTATTTGCAAATTTTCAATGTTCCAAAATCGAAACAATTGATGAAAGTGTCTTTTTTCCTTTTACATGTGTTCCTTATAAAATTTGCAACATTCATTTTCAATGTTAATGATTTAAAAAGTTAAAAAAAAATTAAAAAATATATAACACATTTGAACACCTTTGTTTCAAACATGTTTTTAGCCCTAAAAGTTATGGATTTTGAGAGTGTTTTCATCAAAAGTTATGCATTTATATATTTTTAAAAGCATGGATATAAATCATACATCACATAAAATCAAGATGTAATTAAAATGTATTATATATACCTTAGACACAATTGTAAATTAAATATTAAAATACAAAATTAAAAAAAATGTCAACACATAAATGTTACATTTCAAATGTAGTTCTTGGGAAAGTTTTTGATTTGAGTGCCCTTGGTTTTCTTTAACGTGTTTGTACCTTAATGTTTGAATGTTATGGTCAACAATTGTGATTGATTTTTCATATTTGAATTACATAGTCAAACTTAAATTGATTTGTTTGAAATACTTAACACAAGGAACAATAAATAAAATATTGTTCATTTTGGATGAAGGATTTCTTTTTTTTTCTTAAAAAACTTATATTTAAAAATATGAAACTGAACCTTTAAAAACATTCCAACATTAACCATACAAGGTTTAATTTTTTAAGGTATAGGAAATAATGTAAAAATAGGAACACTATTTAATGTATTCTGAAATAATGTAAAAAATAATGTCACAACATGATTCAAGAGCCATTGATGGTTCCTTAACCATGTTATTATCTCATAACATTTGAGACTAATTGTGAGTTATGGGGATTTAATTGTCAAATGTATTAGGTGTAAGGTTCCTTTTGTTCAATTCATTTTTTTTTTTGAAAGGTGTTTTGTGAAATTTTTGAGATGCATGAATAAAATCGTTGTTTGTTGATGATGATGACAATGGCATATGTGGTCTAATAAATTGATACAAAATTTTCTAAAAGGATGACAACAATTATTTTGAGTTTTTTGGGAAAATCTATAACTCAATGGTTGTTTTTTCAACAAGTTTTGTTTGAAGGGTGAAAGCTAGTTTTACATAAATTTTATCATTTGTTTAGTTTATTGTTGTTTAAGGTTGAAATGAAAGCAATTTTTTTATAATGATACAAAGATATTGGAAGGTATATATGGAGGAAAACAATTTAGATAAAAAACAACAATTATATATGTGTGTGTCTGTGTGTTTTGTTGTATTTATAAGAGATGAAATATTTGAAAACAAATAGTTTAATGATGGAAAAGACATGATTTTTTTGATATATAATTGTGTGAATTTAATTGATTATTATTATTTTAATTCAAAGTGCAAACATGCAAAACATGAACCACATTTGCTTCTTTTATCATGTGCTTAAAACTAGTGGGTTAAATAATCAAAATAATGTGCCAAAATTAAAATTGACTTTTTAAAAAGATTTTTTCTTAAATTTTAAAATTTTAAATTGACATAATTTTTTTTATGATTGAAAAAAATGTTCCATTCCTTTAATAGTGATGGTTTGATGGTATTATGTTCCTATTTGGGATCCTAGGACCTCAAAAAAAGTTTTAAGTTCAAACCTATCTCTGTGTGTGTAAGTGAAAACTTCAATAACCTCTTGCCATTGAACTTGATTTTGAAATGTCAATAACTTGTCAATTCGATCTACTATTATGTTTTTAAAAAAAAAAACAAAAAAATTAATGTTCCATATGTAAAAGTGTAAATTATAAATATTCATGATTATAATGTTATTTTAAAAACATTTCAAGCATTTAGAAATGAAAAAAATGAATATATATAACACTTGTAATCAAATTATTTTATATTTATTAAATTCACGTCAACTTATCCAAATGTTCTCATAATATCTTAAGAAACTTGTTATATAGGTACAACAAGAAAAAATTCAATTCCGATGAGTATCAAAAATGAGAAATTCGAGGAATGAGATGAAAAGATATTGACAAGCATTGCAAATGAATAGATAATTGTTCAACTTGGACTTCCAAGCAAATATAAGTCACAATTCCCCCACCGAAAATGCTAAGACATACCATATCACTATTCAATATTGGCTCTATAATTTTTGATAGTGCCTTTTGGTAGATTTCATTTTGGTATAAACACTAGTCTTCAAAAAATAAAATAAAAAAATGTTGTCAACGAATGAAGGCAGCTTCTTGTTCCCTAAAAAATAAGAATTGCATGGACTTTTCAATCCTCCCCATCAATATTTACACATAAAAAAGTACAAGCTCCTTCATGATGCTTACCATTTAGTTCAGAGCCTTTGCTTTTATGGCCATGCATTACCCAAATTTGAATCGCTACTTCATGACAAAAACTAACTTCATGACGAAAATTGACTTCATGATGGTTGATAGAAGAAACCTGAATGATTTTTGATCACAAAGGCAAACCGCCTTGAATGTCACCTTGGCATTCAATAATGCATTAAAAAATAACTTTCAATCCAATCCTTTCCACACAATAGGGATCTCCTTGGTTGTGTGTGTGGTTGAAACGATAACAATAATAATTGTGGTGTCATCTTGCAAATATGAGATCGTTTCCCTTTTGTTAACAACATTTAGAAGCTTTACCATGTCATTGAATCTATCTTACTTGTAATGTGTGTTTAGAGTAATGAACTCCGCAATAATTGCCTCCAAAGTTGCATTGATTATCCATTTTTTTAGGGTAGTTGTAAATTCAAAAGGTCGCATAAATCAAGAAAACAAAATTTATAATAAATGTTAGTAACAATATTTAGCACACATTGAGATGGAAAGAAAATAAAAATGAATGAAATCCTATATTTGCTGCAACAATCATGTGTTGCCCACACATTATAAGAAATTATAAATTTTGAATCTCCTCCCAAGTCCTTGGTGCACAAGGAATAATCGAATTTGGTCTTGTCGGGTCCTTTGGAATTGCAAAAAATGGAGCCTTGGTGTTGAACTTGTAGATCGTGATATAAGTTTTTATTTCAATTATGTGTGTTTTTGACAAGGGACGATACATGATTTCTTGTAGTGCAATTGTTTTGTCCACAATTCTCCTCGAAACCTCTGGATGTTGCCAACTCTGCAGAATTGATTTCTAGCAGTAATTCCAAGAACGGTGATTCAGTCTTTAGAGACCCAGCCAAGTTCTCATCCTTCTCTCAGTCCTTCCAACCTCACTTTTCTTCCAAGCCTGTCATGGAGGTACACACTGTTCAGAGTGGCAATAATACTGCATATCAGAATGTTGGCATTGCCAGCCAGAATGCCTCTCCTTCCCTTCTGAGCACACCAGTGAAGCCATCCACAGAGCAATCTCATGCACACACATATGGTATGATCAACAATTGCTCCCCCTGTACACCACTGTATCTCTAGCCTGTTGCCATGAGTACTCTCTGCCAGACGCTCTTGTCCTCATCAGCTTCTTCTCCTTCCCACTGTCCTGATGCCTCCGGCACCCTTGTAAAGAAAACTGCTACAATGACAACCCTCACTTTCAAAGACACTGTGAAGATACCCAGCAGATCCCTTCTTTCAATCTGAGGGCTTTCAGATTTGAAGTGCACTTCAAGTGTCACTGATGATCATGATGCTTGCAAGCAGCAAGAAGTTTCTTGGTATTCAAGCATCACTGATGGTGCTGTTGCTCACAACTAGGAAATTCCTCTCCCTTCTGAGATGGAGTTGGTTTCAGATGCTGACATGAAGATTATACAGTGTCTACCAGCTGAACTCGTGCACTTCCTATGTGAAGCTCCCTCTCACTTAGTCTCTCTCCAAGTAAAATCACTGTAGAGAAACAGATTAATTGCACTTGTAGCATTTGCCATGTCTGGAGTGTTCAACATGATGCATTGTACATGAAAGAAAGCTAGGATCTAGATCCTAAAGATGGTGAATATATTTGTGGCAGGTGATAGATGAAGAGAAAAAGGTGTTGGAAGAGCGAAGTAGTGAAACTTTGAAGTGATGACAGTGACAACTAATGCTATCAGGTCTACCACAACTATTCAACCAGCTTCACCTCATCTTCCAATCCTGCAACTGGACTGTCATGCCTCACAACGAACTCATATCCAAAGTCTTATCCTCAAATGCTGTGACAACAGATCAAGGTAAATACCCACTTTGCCAGATCAAGCTGGTACCTATGCTAGATCAAGGTATCTGCTTTGCTAGATCTTCCCAGCAGATATCCACTACTGTGGAAGAAAGCGAGAAACTTTTCCTCAAGTCAGTCAGGTAAAAAAAACAGGAGAATAGATGAACCACAGAACACATAGAGTCAGGAGTACACTCTTGCAGTTGGTGTTCACAAGTTAACCAGTGCTAACCAGTTGGAAGGACTTTGTGGGTTGGAACAGGAGAGGTAGAGGAAAGATTGAAGCTCTTGGTAGAATCAAGCTCTTGCTAGCAAGAGCTTCAATCAGCCCCTGATTGGATCATTGTCAGGCCTGCCTTTGGCAGAGATAATTTTTACATGCAATGTTTCCCCTTTCCTTTGGAGTCATATACAACAAGATCATGCATGTCCTTGCAACTTCAAAGCTTGAAGGTGATAGTTTTGTGTAGATTGAATTTTTTGGAGTCAAAAATGCAGTTTTGGAGCAAAACTGTAAGACTTAAGCAAACAACAGTATGCTTGTGTTGAAGTGTTTTGAACATAGGAATGGTCAGCTGTTTTAGCAATCTGTTTTGTATAGAGATTATTTGGCTTTTCTTGTCAACATGTGTACTGGGAGCTGCAGATTTTAATGTGCAAATGCAGAATTATTATGAGCATGCTTGTAGTGGGTATTCACAAGAGGCTGTGTTCCACACAATAACATCCAGTCCATCCTCCAGCAGCAAGTTCCATAACAGAAGTATTATCATCACCCATTCTCCAGCAACAAGCTACATAAGAGAAGTAATAGAAATCATTGTTTAGTGTGCAGGAGTCACTGAGGACCTTAGTTTTGCTCCTGGAGCTTGCAGTGTGCCTCATTATTCACCTCAATCCAAGTGCAACCTGGCTGTTTCTTCAGATCTTTATTCCTTTCTCTGTGCTCAGAATGCTCACAGAGAAGCCTCTTGCCAGCACCAGCATAGATGTTTGACAACAGCACATACCCAACAGCATTGTCAGGTTCCATTTCAAGAATTCATTTGGCAATGCCATCTGCCACCTCCAAATTACCACAAATTCTGCAAGTGCGAAGCAAGCCACCCATGCTGCCACATTTAGTTTACAGGGCATTGTAACGACCATATTCTCTGCCTCCTGTAGATGGCCAGCACAGCCAAGAAGGTCATCCATAAAGGTGCAATGTTCCAATTTTGCACAAATCATATACTCTGTGACCATTGAAGCATACAAGTGCACACCTTCATCCAACAAACCTGAATGGCTACAAGCTGACAGAAGACAAATAAAAGTGATATCTTTTGGTTGCAAACCTTCTTACACAACTGTTCAAAATGTTTAAGAGCTTCCTTATCATGTCCATGCAGGGGCACATCCTCCAAGTACGGCACTCCAAGTTATCACGTCTTGAGATGGCATCCTCCATGCTCCTACATGTTACATTAATGTCAACCAAGCTACTCCCCACAAAGACCTCAGACTCCAAATCACTTTGTCTGCACATTGCTGCACATGAACACATCTGCTCTCTTCAAGCGCAATCATGCTGGCACATGCATTCAGCACCTCCAAAAAAGTCACAGAGTTTGGCCATTCACTGTCGTGTTGCATTTGTCGAAATTGCTCCAGTGAATTCTACCCTTACCCGCATTTTACATGTCCCAATGTCATGGCATTCCAAGAGACCACATCTCAAGATGGCATCTTGTTGAAAACTGTCCAAGCATCTTCAATGCTCCCACATTTTGCATATATGTCAATCAAGCTATTGTACACAGTGAATTTGTTGGGACTCATTCTTCTGGTTGCCTTCTCAGATTGCCCACCCTTCACCTATGTTGTAAGCTTCTCATTCCATGGAAAAATGTGTAATTCTGAACTTGGGCCTGGTGCCATTGCAGCCATCTCTGCTGCCACCCATGGTGGGTTTCATCAGCTCTCAAGCCAGAGTGCTTCTGCTGTGTCCTTAAGTGTGAAATCTGGGTACCTTTCCTTTGTCTACAACAAAGATCCAGGTCAAGCTGATCAGCCATGCAGGATCCACATACCAGGTATAAATGTTATCATAAGAATGAAGAACGCTGCACCGACCTTCTCCATCAGCATATTGCATCTACTTACCTTCTCCAGCCTACTACTATCATCCCACCAGTGCAAAGGATGTGAAAGAAGTTATGCCAATGTTTAGACCTCACAACAGGATAGCAATCAAGAGAGAGCAGCAAAATTGACATCAACAAGACAGGTGAATTCTAACAGGATTGATGTTCAGTTTCCTTCTCTGATCTGTGACCCCACCATTGGGAAGGATCCAAAGAGAACTCCTGCCATGGCTTCTCTCTCTCACCCACAGGGACTGCAGAAAAACTTCCTTTCAAATCATGTAGTTTGATCACATAGGAGCCACCATGAGGTTCTGTGCCTTGCACAGAAGGTGTCCAATTTTTTGATTTGCTATTATAATTATATATCCCCTAACTTAGGAAGACTCTAGATAATCTTCTGAATGGTCCCTTAGATAGCCCTTACATAACCTCATAAATTACCCTTATATACCCCCTCACTTAGAAAATCCCTTAATAACCCCTTAGGTAGACTTTATGTAACCTTGTAAATTATCCCGAGGTAACTTTAGGTAGTCTTTAAAATGGCCCTATGTAACCCCCCGCATGTAAGCTTTTGATAACCCTTATCCCGAATAAATAGGTAGGTAAGTAACCCATAGATAGGAAGGTGGGTAGGTAGGTGGATAGGCCTAACCTAGTTAATCCCTTACGTACTAGGTAGGCCGTTAGTCTATGTGACCATATTGTATTTATTTCCATCTAATTATTTAGATTATAAAACAATAACTCTTTAATTTCTGAATCTGAATGTTTGAATTTCATCCTGCCCATTTGGGGGGGGGGGGTGTTTTACAAGGGTTCAAAAAGTGTTCAAAATTGTGACCATGAGGCACAAGGACTAAGTAATGAAAAATCTCAATGCAAATTTAAGAGTTGGCTATTGTTTGGAGAAATGGAATAAATTTTGGTTCATTTGAAAAAAATCTTTACAACTGGGTAAATATCTGACCACCCAAATCTTGATCTCGTGTGCTAATGATATCACCGTTGTCATGAAAAAAGCTTGTAACATGACACCCCTGTGAAACAACAGAAGCAAATCTCATGACAATCCAGAGATCCCCAGACTCACCATAATAAATGACTGAAGAACTAGGAAAAACAAAACCACAGAAGAGTAGAACTAAAACTAAGTCTAATAATAAAACTAGAATTATGATTCTGAACAAACAAAATGTGAAGTCCATGAATTATATAGCATGTAAGAAATGCCACATTTTTCTTCCTGGATGGCAAGTACTTGTCTGAGATGATCAATGTCTAATGTGAGAGGGGGAGGGAGGGATATTCATGGACATAAGGTGCCCTCCAAATACATTTGCAAGGCTTCCAAATTCCCAAAGACTAGCTTCTCATTTACAAGAACCAACAATTAAAAAGTCTGAACTTATGCCGTATTACCTAGTATTGAGGTGGATATCCAACAACAAGAAAGATTATTGCACAAGTATACATCATTGCATGAAAGGTAGAGACTGTTAGATAAAGATCAAAACCAACCCAAGAAACTTAGAATTCCAAACTTTGCTGAGAACCCACAATGAACTCCAATGCAGATGTTTGGAGCACAACAAATATATATGAGAGAGAGAGCAAGAGAGAGAGAGTATATAACTACAGCCTGACATTCTTGGCATGACAATTATTGGGGCGTCATGGACGTACATCGCAAGACAGAAATGTACATGTCATCAGAGTGTTATGCTAGCATATGAAATGACTTAATTGGCAGTGTAAGCACAACATTCTCAGTCCATGTACGTCCTGACTTCTTCCCCCAATCTACTCACACAAACTGAAAGCTTTAAAACAAAAGGTTATGTACACCCTCAGTACAACAACTCTGACAAGTAGTGAGATAACAAAACAGTTCTCACTTTCTATCCCTCACCTAGTTAATCAATCATGCATGCTTCAGAAAAATTCAGTATGGAATGTGGCAGTGATTAACCTTAACTAAGCTTACGTGCTAAATCCTTTTGGTGTCTCTTGTCTCTACATTCTCAAATTGCTTGAGATCACCCATGACATAGAAGTTTTTCCTCATAGCCTATCTACATGAGGTTTCTCCTAATGCAAGCTCTGGATGTTCAACTGTAGCTTTGCGGCAGTATGTGCAGACCCAATTTCATTACTTGTTTTCTTCCTTCTCACTCTTGTAAATTCAAATTTTGCCAAAATAGTAAATGTTTCTACCCATGAAAAATAGCATTTTGGGCACAACTTTGCAGCTCGTCCTTGCAGATTTAGCATGCAACCACAGATGCTACAATTACAATCTGTTGTAAAAACTGAACTATGAATTTTGTCCCCCATTAAATGGTTAATACTAACCATGGAGTTGGAACAAATGCCTTGAGTGGAGTTCTTCATGGGGAATCTTTTTCTGTGCACTTATAAATCTGTTTTTGTAGTCACATAAATTTTCCAGAAGCCATTGAAATCAGTTTCCCAACTCTTATGATATCGAATTCCTCCATTTTCGAGGTGTTGCACGTTGAGGTGGTGGGACCATCACAGTCTCTTCCTTGTTGTGGTGATGAAAAATTTGCATTCTACTCAGCTTTTTCCACCCAGATGACCATGGTGATGATGAATGTGGTTTGGGTGGTTTCAAAAGCCTCTCAACCTGCCACAGTCCACCAGTTTCAGAACCAGAATAGTAGTATTTCCACAACCAGCAGAACCCACAAAACACCTGGATCAATTTCAGGACTTCTTAGATCAAAGAAAAAACCAATTTCAGAACACCAACTTCAGGACTTGCTTAGAAAGAAAACACCAATTTCAGACATCATTACAGAGAATGATTTTCACATATAGCTGGTTTACAGTTTAGGGTTCAGGATGAGTACTTGTTCATGTATGCCAGTATATTCTTTCTCAAGTTGTGTGCACTTGACTGTCATTGCATCAAGGTCTCGTTGCAATGCTTTGATGTCCTTCTGATTGACCTGCTCCTGTGCTGCTGAAGCTTCCACTTGCTGAGTCCCTGTGTGCAGTCCAGTGGCTATGGAGTTGTTGCCTTGAGCTTCCAGCCTTGATGAGGTATGCAATTCTGTCTCTTTCACAACCTGGTTGGTAATTACTGTGATAGCATCCCTGAGCTTCACTTGCTCACTAAATAGTACCTGCAGTTTGATAATGTCTCAGGTTTCAGTATATACCAAATGCTTGAAGGAACTTGATTGTTATGCAAGGTTCAGATCATGCGACTGCCTAGGATTCACATTCTGCAGAAACCAGTTTCGTGAGCTTGGTTATTTGGAAAAGATTTGTACTTGGACAACAGTACGGAGTGGGAGGCGGTCATTTTGAGCAGCATGCATGCATGCATCCATTGACAGTCTTTGGCAGTCCAATACTCGACAAAGCTTCTTCCTCTCATGCTCTGTTAACCCTGGATGTGCCTGAAATCAATCACCCAGCACATTGCAACAAAAAGATTTCCACATGAAGCCCATGAATGCATTGCAACAAAAATATTTCATGCCCCTGAAGGTGGCATTGCATCAGATGCAAAGCTTAGACTCTGTTAACCCTCCAGAGATGTGCCTGAAATTATCACCCAGCACATTGCAACAAAATTTTCCATGACCGTGAACTTGGCATTGCATCAGATAAAGATGTCTGAGAATCCTTGATTTACTCTACAATTTTTCCTCCTGCAATTCCTCTGCACCTGGGCTTCCAATAAGAAGAACAAGCTCATTGCAGAGAAATTAGCCTTGAGCTGAAGTTCATACCCTAAAACAAGTATTCAGGAATGAAGGGGATCATGGGGTGACAAGACCTGTAGAGATGAGTGTTTCTCAGCTTCTCACCTTAAGATAAGTGTCAATTGCTCGATATAGTCCATCATCAGAAATGCGCATAAACTCTGGCAGAGCTTCAGCAAGTGCCTGGAATTTGCTAACAGGTAGCTTCTTATCCCTTGCTACCTCTGCAAGATAGCTTTCCACCAGCTTTGCCACTTTCATCAGTTTGGGTGCTGCAGCAGCCTGAGCTGGAGAACAAGACTGCAGCTTTGACACTACTGCCATCTGATGAGCAGCAGCTGACATAGTAGCAGCACCTTCAAACATATTAACTGAACCAGTTGTAGTTCTGGTGCAGCTACTAGACTTCTCAGAGTTGTTCCTTGGGGTGCCTGGTCTCGTCTGGTCGTGATGCAAGAACCACCACATGCCAACAAAATCCAGAGACTCAATGAGGATCATGATCATAAGGAGTCACGTGGAAGAAATGATGTTGCAAGAATGTCCTTTTTGTGATTCAGTTTGCAATAGATGGAATATGAAGGTCCATGCATTCTTTTTGATTCCTTTCCAATAAGAAAAAAAACAGTGCAGTTAAGACACATGATATATAGTCCTCACCTGTTGCTGCAGTTGTGCCAAGTAGTGCTCAAGGATGCGACGAACAAGGTCGACATCATAGAGATGTTCACTGGTGTGGGAGAAGGAAGGAATGAGAAGCTCACTCAATGTAACTCCTTGTTCCAGGTGCATGGCAGCTCTCTTCTCCAGCTCCCGCTTGTATTCAGCTCCCGCATTCAACATACTCGCTGCACGCAACAAGCCAAGCACAAAACTACATGATACCGCATGATCATCCTTCTCATGAGGCGGCAGCATTCTCACCAGAGCTTGTAAGGTGTCTCTGTTCTTATCCTGCTCTGCTACAAACTCATGCAATTTTGTTGCAGCTTGTACTTGTGAATCTTCTTCTGCTCCTGCATGTAGCAGCTGCTGCTGCGACTGATCTGATCCTGCACCCTTTGTATTGATCGGCCAGAACTTGGTGGGTGATGAATCTTTGGATCTATTCAAGAAACTGTTACTTGTAGCAGCACATATGTGATCCTTGCTTGATGACAAATCTGTTGCAGCAGCTGCCTGCACTTTGATCGTGAATCCTGGAAGCCATTTGTGGGCATAAACTTCAAGAGCTGCTCCAAGCAGTTGAGGTTTCAAACTCCCCTTCGATTCCATTGCTGCAAGAACTTTGATGAAGTACCCAATACTCAAACTGGCAACATCTTGAAACCACCATGCAGAGTCCTGCACCGGCTGCTGGGTGCAGATGTGCTGCTGCTTGGTAGCTGCAGAAGCAGAAACTATGTGCTTTGACACTAGCTGCTGACCGTTCCTGAAGCTTGTCCTTGGGGTGCAAGGAGTGCTGCTGTATGAGTTCATGGACGACATGATGGGTCGCGGCTCTGAATAGGACCAAGCTTGAGGATCAGCAGCAGTGCAAGCTGCTTTGGACGCAATAGATTCCACGAGGCTGGTGGTGAGATGGATCTTGTCTGCCCATGGATGCAAAGTCTCACAGCACTGAAGTGCGGTGATGGAGTCCTGCCAGGAGGACAAAACGACGGAGCTGAGGAAGGCTTCCGATTTGGAAGCAAGGTTTCCTGGCTGAAGCTCCTCGCTCATCTCAAGGTAGTGCGCAGCACAGCGCAGGGCTGCGATGTTGGCGGAGTTGAACTCCACTGTGATGCCGTAGCAGAAGTTGGCTGCTAGCTCAAAAGCCTGAGCTCCCCCCGGCATGTCTTCTAGCTTGATGTGATCCAAGTCGTGAGAACTCGCGAGCAGACGTCTGATGAGCGCACTCCTTGACGACAAAGGCCACTACAATCACACGGCCACACATGAGATGCAAATCAAATCCCACTGCAATCCCGTCAGGACTAGCTGCTGCACTAGTCCATCACACATGATCTTTTACAGATGAAAGTCTAGATGATCAGCGACAATATTCTCTAGTTCTGGATCTAGTTGCGTAGTAGTGATCATGAGGATTTCATGAGACCTGGTATTTTTTACCTTGTGGAGATGGAAGTTGATGTCTGCAACTTCTACCAGGAGATCACTCTGCTGATTCTCCAGCGATGGTGCAAACTGGCGAAAACCTTGATCTAGTGCATGATCCGCAAGCTGATGAAGATCATCGCTGCTGCTACAGCTGCTGCTGCATGCTGATTCCGGCCTGTAGCTGCTGCTCTGCTGCTCAACGTGATGTCTAGTGCTGTGCATATTATTCTTGTGGTTGGTCGGACTAGTACGGTCGTGGCGCTGGATGATTTGATCTTTGGTCCAGCTCGACGCCTCCAGCTGCAATAGCGACAAGTTCGCGGGTACCCAGGACGACTGCTGCATCGACCTCGCAGCTCCCTGCACGGCACATTGTGCTGCAGCTTGGAACTGCATGGGCGCCACAGTCTGGCCCCCGCCGTGGCCATGCTGCAAGCTCGAGGTCATTACCGCCGACATGAATGCTGTTACAGCTTGATCACCACCACCACCACCAGCTCTAGACAATTCTCCACGCCCGCGCCGTGAGCACGAGAATAGGTATAAACTGCAAGTACAGCAGCCAGTTACACGTACACTACTGATTATTATGCTCCAGGTGATCAGATTGCACAAAATATAAGAACAGCTAACCTTAAGAAACCTGCTCGATCATTGCGCCTCTGGATCACTAGTCGAAGAAATCACAAATCTCCGCAATCTCAGCTCAGCGATCGCTTAGACCGAATCCATCAATTGGGTCTAAGCTAATCGCGGCCTGCAACTTTCAGTTTCATGCTAGTAGGCAGATCGCGGCTTGCGGACTCTCTTCACAGTGCAGGAATGGCGCTTCAATGTAGTATTCACCAGACAGCAATTCACTTGGAGAGCGCAACAAAACAACTAGGGGTCGACTCGACTGTTTCTTACGGATTTTGCCAACAGCAAAACTTTCGAATTTGCAAGAAAGCGAGTTCCTTTTACCTACTGTAGTAGCAAGCAAGCAGCAGCGAGTTTATGGTCTAGAAATATTTTAATTCAACAAAACCATGGTTTTTACACTAGTAGCATCGCATCTGCTAATAAGTGTTGTAGCAGCCAAACAAAACCATGGCTTTTACACTAGTAGCACGGTGTATATTAGCATTAGATGCTGATAATTCTAATAGCCAAGTAAGTTGGTGTCTTGAAAGTATTCAGTGCAACAAAACCATGGTTTTCACGCTAGAAGCATCGCTACTAGTAATAATTAATTGTAGAGTTCGGGGCTAGTTTCGGGCTCACGGGAAACCTGGAAAGGCAGCTGGGGGGGGGGGAGTGGAGAAGCAAAAGGCGCCAGAACAGGCGGCGCCAGTGCCACCCTCTGGAAGGCGCAAGAAGGGAAGGGAGAACTAACTGGGGAACTGCAGCTGGGAGTGCACGTGGGCAGTAGTGGTGAGGAAGAAGAAGAAGAAGAAGAAAGAGGGAAATTCAGAAACAAATTAGGAAGGCATGCAGCGAGCACCTGATGCAAAACCAAAACCAAATGTTGTTGTTTCCTTCACACAATGCGGTGGTAGTAAGTACATCATCCACTGCACGTGTCTGCGGACACTCGCAGCTGTGCGACTCGTCGCGACATTTGCTCCTTCGCCTGCTTCAACGCCATCCTGGAGCGATCCGTGCCTACACTGGCTGGCTGGCTGGCTGGCTGCTGCGTTTGGCTGGCAAGCAGCAGCAGCGCTCTGAAGCAACGAACCAAATTTGCGGCTTCGGGGCACCCCCGCAAACGGAGGCGACGAAGTTGGCGCCGACTCTCATGACGGCCGCAGCCCACCACGCTGTCGTCAATAAATTTTTTTTTTCTTTTTTGGCCTTTTTTCCCTTTTTTGGGGTGTATGAACCTAATAATACACCTATGTGTTTTGGGAAGGATAAATGTAATTTTAGGCAGGTATTTTGTGTGTTTATTTATTTTTCCAATGGATAATTAATACAATTAAAGAAAGGCGTTTTTAAAAGCTTTGGTTTTGGGAAGGATAGATTTAATTTTTAGGTCTTTATCTGTTTGTATTTTAGGAAGGAAAATATATATATATAAATTTTAGGTGTAAACGTTTGTTTGTGTGTTTTTGGGAAGGATCATCATCATGTAAATTATTACTGATTGGAGAATATATTACCAACTTTACCAATAGTGGACATCCATTAATTTATGTATTATTCCAATAGTTGACATGACACCCATTAATGTAACTTATGGATTTTAGTTGTCCTTTTCTGCATATATATACAAAGGTATTTTTTAATGTACACATAGTATTCCACTTTTCTTATCAAGTGCTGATTATGCACTTTCAAGAGTTGATTCTGCAATTGGAAAGGCAGTTCAGGCCAAGGAAAAGTTTCTTCATGCCAAGGGGAGTATGCCATTTTCCAAGTGATAATTCTGCATTGTGTGAGGCAGAAAGGGCTAATATAGCTCTTTCACACTAAGGAATGTACCCTTTGGGTGCATTATGCATCCTACTTATCAGCCTTGCCGTAATGACTAAAGAGAATGCACTGATAAATAGAACCATGATTCCTCACATAGATGGATTAAGAATTTTGGTTCCTAGTTTGGTTTTCCAAAAAATAAATTTCAATTTTGGTTAATTGTCTCTTCTTTTTTTTTCTCGCAAAAAATCTTTTTTTTTCAACAAATCTCAGTTTCAATTTTTCACACATCATTACAGCCCAGAACCAAATTTGAAGTCCAATTCTTAAAAGCTTTTGATTTCAATTCCAAAATTGATTCCAAAAATCAGACCCAATTTTGGTTCGGTTTTGACTAATTGGAATTGTTGGAACCACCAACTTTTAGCCACCCAACACTAGTTCTAATGTTCTAAAAGAGTATCTCGAACAAGATACCATAAACCCTCCACCAATAGTAACTTGTTGTAAATAATCATAAGAGTGTCATTAATATTAGCCTCATTAATATTAGCCCATCAACATCTCTAAACTACAAAAGACTAGCATGCCCCATCCAAAATTTCTCATGTATGCATAGTTGAATAGCAAGATACAAAGAGACCTTTGCACATCATTACATCAAATTTTGTGATGTTAAAAGCCAAATTTTTGATGCCACACTCAGAATCTATGATTTCACGTCTAAGAAATGAAGTTGAAATAAACATTTCAGAGATCCCATCACAAGCACATTAATCCAAGAAGGGGAAGAATTTGAAGGATCACCTTGTAAGGGAAGTCTACACACAATAACTAACCACCCAAGCTTTGACTTTCATGAATGCCCCGACTATCACAGATGGTTTGATTGCCATGGAAACAACAATAAGTCCAAAGTACCCAAATCCCACCCCTTAAGTTGTGAATGCAGTTGTTAAAACATGAAAAACAACAAGCCATGTGTAATTAAACTTGTGAAACAAAACACAAATACACCACAAAAATGGAGAAATGTGTACATTTATTTTCACTGATTGCCTCTCAATTGACGCAAATGTTTGATAAACTAATTGCAAAGTCTAGAATGCAAGTTTGAATTCTTTATGGTTTCAATGCCTTGCCGAAACATTACAAAAAATAATTCTTAATGAAATTGAACACCAACATTTGGCTCTTGGTCATTATGCTTATACTTGTCCGTGTGAGTGGCCTCTATGCTCCACCATAATTCCATTGTGAAAAAGAACAAGAACAATCCAAAGGAGATGACAGAAAACACTCAAGACAAACTCATGATGAATTCAATTTGCTCTAATTAGGAACAAGACTAACCAAAAAGAAAGTTGTACATTCAAAAAATGATCATAGGAGAGAGATGACATACTAGGAAAGCATTGCAATAGGCCACAATGATTTATCATTAAACCTAACCATCCCCCTTCAAAAACATTATTAAAAATATTTCAAGGGGTAACTTCAAGGTGAACACTAGTAGAGATAGTGTAACCCTCCTTGAAATGAACAATAGATACCCTCCAATTGTGAAGATAAATCACACTAAATAGACATGAGTAACATTCCATCCTTTACTTGAAGTGAAGACACATGTAAATGTTTTCCAGGTGATATGTGTGGGGTAATGCCTGAGGAGCAAGGCATTCCTCAAATAAGGGTCCACTTGAGACAAAGTTGAGAGGCTGTTCTTTTGGGGACTCCTTGCTCCAAGGGCATTACCCAACGTAACGAATGGCAAGGGACTTACATAACAATGGGTTGGACATATTTGATAAACATATGGGAACTAGAATGCTCCTTGGTAAAGTGAGGGAATGTTTTGGTCCTTGAAACCTTTCCCATGCTACTGAGGAACAAACTTGCAGCATAATAGGCTCTATGTGTACACTACAAAATTCCTGGCAGGTTTTTACTAGCAATTTTTTTGGGTAAATTTTTGCCAAACTTTGACCTGAAAAATAACAATAGGATTCTGATCTAAGTGATTTTTCATGGAAAAATGGCCCAAATTTCCAAAAACCAAAATCACCAGATTTTTATGATAAGTTCCAGTAGATAGCCAAGAATATAAAAAGATTCTGGGTTTTTCTTCTACTTTCATATATTGTATGTAGCCAAATTTAGCTAAATTATTTTCTGGATGATCACCACTTTGGCTGCATCACAAAATCCTTAAAAGAAACACAAGTCTTGTAATGAATAACTTGGCTCTATTGAAAGCTTGTATTTCTTTAGGGGTGAATAGGCTTGTCCACTTACCTACAAAGTTCTTTTTTCCAAATTTGTGATGTAGTTGACATGGTGAGCGTCCATAAGATGATTTAGCCAGATTTGGCTATATACTAGATATGAAAGTTTTAAAAAACCAGAATCCTTCTACTTTTTTTTGGCTACATACTGGAACTTATCATAAAAATCTAGCTATTTGGAATTTTTTTTGCTTGGAAAACTGGCGAATTTGGGTCATTTTTTCCATGAAATATCCTTTGCCTAGGTCGAAATCATCGTTTTCAGGTCAAAATCCAGCAAGCAGCTCACTTTTCCAAATACCCACTTGCAGATTCCAGCAAGCAGCTCACTTTTTCCAAAATACCCACTTGTGGATTCCAGCAAGCAGTTCACTTTTCCAAAATACCCACTTGCAGATTCCAGTGCATAATGCACCCTCCACTAACCTACATTGGCATGTGATTGATTGGAGAGAGACCCATTTGCCAGATCTTGTGCTCAGGCCTTCTCTTCTCTCCTCTTCTGCTCCTCCACACCCACTCACTCTTTTTCCTGCTTCTATGGTATTTATTATTATAAAAAGGATGTTTTTCTTAAGGCAAAAAACACAATATTCAAGGCCCAGTGACAATTCATTGCAGCCTAAAAAAAAACCCCAAATTAGCAAGAAATTAGTGAGCTAAGAATGTGGTCCCTTCATTAGTATGTTGTGAGTGCAACCAGGAGTGGCTAACTTTAAAAACACCACTCTCAGTGCTCACCAACAAACAGAGGGTAGGCCAAAGGGTAAACAGCAGCCATCTTCCCTCTCTAATTCATCAACTGGGTGCAAAGACCCACCAATTAGGTCTGGCTTTGTTGAGCTTATTTAGGCTTGATTTGGGGGGAGTCTGCATTTGTTAGGCTCCTGATTGGATTGCACTAATTTTTGGGGGATTCTTACAAAAAGGCTTATCTTGGCTTCTTCCTCACACCTGTGCTTTTTGTTGGCTTTCTATGAAAGGGGAGATCAAAGTTAGAGATAGTATTTCAACCTTTTCCCTTAGGGCCTTAGCCTACAGAACTCCTTGTCCCTTTGTCCTTCTTTTTTCTTTCTGTGGCATCAAAGCTTTGCAAGTGGATTGGGGTGTCTGAATTGGGGTGTCTAAGGGTTTCAGCATTTGAGGAAATGTTAAGCATTTGAAGTTTAAGTGTTTAAATGTTTATTTGACAAAGTTTGGAGTTTGGAGGTTTTTGTCATTTAGGGTGAAAGCATAATAAAATATAGAAAAAATAGTTATCTCCAAAGCAATCAAAAAAGGGTTTAGTTTTTGACACAAGTAAAAGAAAATAGATTGAAAATAATTTTTAATAACATAATAAAAGCATGGTGTTTTTTTTTGAGTTTATAATAAGGTTATTACAAAAATTTTAAAAAATTGGCACAATAAAAGTAAATAACAAATATGTTTGAAAATGACTAGTCAAATTCAATTTTAACCTATGTTTTCATTAGAAGTTTGATGTATTTTACTATAATATTTAAACATTGAGAACTTACAAGTACATCTTAAAACTACATCATGTTGAAAATGAAAAATATTCAAAAATTCATCCACTTTCACCTACTTGTACAAATTTGGACAATTAAACAAAGTAGAAAAAAATACATTTTTTTTCAAATTATTTGAATGCATATTAGATATGTGATTAATCAACATCATTGTGATAAAATTAAAAATTATCCTCATGTTGATCATTAAATTAAAAAACATTTCTATTTTCAATACGTTAAAACTTATTTCTGGTTAGTTGCGTTTTTTGGTGCCAAGGATCGACAATTGTTTACTTTACCATGCTTTCACCCTTTATCAAAAGGTTTATTTTTGGTCACATCTAAAAGAAGACACAAAACATTGAAGACGTGGAAAAAAAGGAAAAAGAAAAATAGGCAATGATGATGTGCAAGGTTTGTTAATTGTTTGTTTTTTTGTTTAAGGATTTGTGAAAGTTGTGGTTTTGTTGTAGTTCATTAGAAGTTGGAAGTTGGAATGTTGGAATTCAAAACCCAAAACATAACTTGTAAGAAGTTGTAGCTCGTTGGAAGTTGCAACTTGTCCAAAGTCACAACTTATTAGAAGTCACAGCTCATTGTTGCAATTTGTTAAACATTGCACCTTGTCAAAGTTTTGTCATTTTGTTGTAGTTCATCCAAATTCAAAACCTTGTTACAACAACTCATTCAAATTTTGTTGCAACTTGTTATACCTCACATGTCATTGAAATGTTGAAGCTTTTGTGACAAGTAAAAAGTTTTTAAATTTCTTTAGATTTATTGCAAAACTTTCATGTTTAATGCATGTAGTACTTGCAACTTGTCAAAGTTGCACTTGTTATTTCAAGTCATTAGTCATTTCCTTATAGGTCAAACCTAAAAGTTTTTTAATTCAACAATTTGTAGTGTGTAATGAACAATGTGCAATGTGAAATCATGTGCACCATGCTTACAAAAGACACTTGTGTTGTTGAAAGGTTAGTGGGGTTGATGGACCACGTACATTTGAAAATGTAACCACAAATAATTCAACCATAAATAGTGCACCTAGAAATCGAAAATTCATTGGAAAATGAAGTATTGCAACTTATAACTATAAAAGTTTAAACCTGAACTGGCAGTTCTCTCTGATTCTGAAATATTTAGATAACCGGATCCCATGGTTACCAATAAATCAAAATACCCACCCAACCATGACCAGTGCTCGGTGGGTGCAAGAAAATCTGTACCAGCCTGCAGTACTTGTATTGAAAGCTTTTTCCAAGAGTTTCATACCAGTCTGGTACCAATATAATTAGAGTATAAGGCTGATTATTGGTTGGTATGAGGTAAGTATGTACTTGATATTGAGATTTGCATACCCCTGATAAGAAGCTTGTATGGCAAACAACAAGAATGTACATAAGTGTAGTATAATCTGTTCAAAATTTTAAGGCAAATTATGTTACAAATCTGCACCCCGTTCTTCAGTGATATTTCAATGAACCCAAAAGGCTCAATCCTGATCTTCTGTGGCATTTCCAGACAAACCCAAAAGGCTCAATCCTGATCTTTTGTGGCATTTGCAGATGAACCCCAAACGCCGAGAGTCATGATGTTGGCCAGCACTCAAAATATATATATAGCTAACAAAGGTGTAAATTACAACAAGGTCCATGCCATGATTAGGTGTTTACATTAGTTTTGCTTAGTTTTAAACCGAATTGTGCTTGAGATAACTTCATTTACTTCATACACAAATAACTTGTAAATTGTTTAACATGAAATAGTAATGCAACTAAACTAAACTTGCACAGGAACCAAGCAAAATGAAATGCATAGAGTAGAATCTAGATCTTTGAAAAAAGTGGAATATTAATCATTCTCCTCCCTGTACCTACTTCTATAAGTACTTATAGTCTTTTTAGCTACTTCTTACCCACTTAGCATTTGATATTCTTGTGTGCTTGAAGATCACCTACTCTTCTGTCCATAAGGTCCAAGCTACTTCTAGTATTAAACTGTTATAAACCCAAGTGAATGCATAGTCAATAAAGAAAATTCAATATAGTATCCTGATTCAGGCTTCATGCTCAGTGTATAATTTTCCAGGAGAAAGAGCAGCCAGATTCTTGGTGACTGGAACTAAATACAAAATTAGGCATGCTGGTCATGGACCCAATTATCAGAATTTTGATTCACAAAATCAGATAGATACATTCCTGCTTTCAGTCAATTTTCATTTTATTGCTCCAGAGAAAAAACCCAATCTGGGGCACACCAGTATCACAAAGTTCAAATATATTACGAATATTGTGTTGTGCGTCTATGCCACAAACACAATGAAAATAAGCAAGAGCACAAGCAAGACAATAAATATCTTGATGATGAGCCAGCGATTGGATGATACGCTGGTCAAGTACTTATGCAATTGTCCTTGAGCACCCTCCACGTTTGACAATGTGTCATCCATGTTTTCATCAATCCTGTCAAGAATTCTAGTTATCAGTTTCAAAACAGGGATCACATAGATGGATTTTAGGGTTAGTGGTTGGAATGTCCATAGCATGCACCTTAACATAATACTATTAGCTTCTGCTTGCTGGGAAAATTACAGATGGAAAGTCCATTTGCTCTGCACTTGGGCCCATAATCAGATGCACTTTCGACCTCTTGGGGTCCAATTACCTGGCAGCATGTTCTGCATGCTGCATATGGTGTAAAGCACAAAATGGGCTCTCAAGCAAATGATGCACCTAAAACTCTACAAATTTACTTTTCTTCATCCAATTCACATACTGTCTACAGGGGAAGGGAAACTACAAAGAAAAAGTAGTGTTTCTAAAAGCATAAAGAGAGCTAGTGGTAAGAAGAATTACCTAATTGCTACATCACTCTGCTGGGCAACCATGGTAGCCAATTGCACAAAAAGATTGCTAAGCTCCAAAATGGTGGACTCAACATTTTGAAGTGTTGCCACCCTGTTTTGCACAAAGGTGTCTTGTACTGTTTGTTGTTGCATTTGCCCTGACATTGATGCCTCATCTGGTATGGACCGTCGTCTGTGTGTCAAACTTTAACAAACAAAAATGTTGCATTGAATCAACACCCCCATTTTTCAAGTATGCATATTGCACCCCCCAATTTACCGAACCTCAATAACACATCATCCAAATGACTATGGCCTGAAACTTGTGATTAGATTACAAATTGATTCCCTGATCAGCTTCAGTTCTGTGCAGGTTGAGGAATTAATTACCATGAGCTTTCGACATGTACCTTGAGTGAAATAGCTGTGAGCTTGCAGGCATCAAGTGACTGGCCCATGGGGCAGGTGAGCTGCTGGGGATTGGGTTGGCACTTGCACCAGGATCAGGAGTAGAAAGAGGCTGCTGCCGTGCAAATGGATTTGCTTTGTCTTTCAAAGATGATGCCGAAAATATCTGTCTTCGATTCTCATGAACCTTCAAATTCTGTGCAGAGCATAAAACAAGTAGCCTCTAAACAACATCAGAGCTTCTGGAATTTGTTGATCAGGAGCTTCAAAAACTCATAGTACTTGAACTGAAGTACCCACATTTTCATGATACCAGATTTTATTGAGAACCCTACTGCCCAAGAGCCCAAATCCCAAGACCCACAAGCACTGGAACATAAATTGATTAGATCCATCTTTGATGTCCTTCTTATTTGCTTTCCATCTCATTGTAGAAATGGGTCAGATGATGTGTACCTCAGTATGAAAAGTGAGAATGTCCTTGAAATCTTTTGTAATGGTCATGAGGCGGTTTTTGAGAGTGTCCACAATCATGGTCAAGTGTTCAGCACTGTGCTTTGAACTCTTAACCCTCTCATTCTGTGTAGCACCCAATACCTGTAAGTCTGAAATGGCTGCACTGAGTGCAGTGATGTCTTGTTTGATGACAGTCGTAAGCTGCTGAATTTCAACTGCAGGGTTCTCAAACATTGATGTTCGCTTTGCCACTGCAAGTGTTCAACCATTCCAGACCATCTAGATCGGGTTTGTCAAAACCATACTATCATCGTAATATGAACAAAATACCTTGATCTTCAACCACAAGTGTACAATTCTTCAGAGCTTACTACTTTCAAAAACTTAGACTGATGAGTATTCAATGGAAACCTAAGCTCCTAAATCAATCAAACAATCCCAACACATGTAATTTCATTATCAGATCCCCAAGAACATGCTTTATGCCATGACAATTTCTGATGCTGAGAGAAACTTACATTTTTTGAGGTTTGCAAGCAATTGGGATGTTTGATGAATGCTAAAACTGATCTGTGATGCCCTTTTACTGAAATCTGATTGACATGTAGCCCTGGAAGGTTCATGCGTTGCTGTTCCAGTTTGCCCATGTAATTCCCCTGCTCCTCTATTCACAGAATCTATTGTGGGTTCACCTAACACCTGACTCTTTCTCAAAAAATCTGCAATTGCATGAAATTCAGATGTGCGATCCCGATCTGAGGTTGATGGCAACAGTCCCACAGAAATAGGCATGTTTGCAACAAATTAATTCCTTGCGGCAGAATCCTCAAAACAGCCCCTTGGATCCTCAAATCCTCCTCAAGAACACGAACACTGTGGACTTCTTATTATCTCCATAAACTCCAACTTCTCAAATGCCTCAAATCGCATTTAACTCACAAAGTAGCAACCCATGCCCACAGCATGGTCATGTCCCCCAAAACAATATATCCACTAGTTATAATACTTCAGCAATGCAACCTTGCAACCCAATCAGCTCTCCTGATCAGAGAACTTCAGATTTCCAGCATCCAATACCTCAGACAGCTACTCTGTGAGCTATGGCACCACCCACAGACTGAAAAGAACAACTGGTGAATACTAGGTATTCCAATCCAACCTGAAAGATGCAAACTGCATTAACCCATATTGTCTTTCTTGGCCCAGTGAGTCTTGAAGATGTGGAAAGCTTGATGTTCATTACATTCCAACATTTGTCAGCATTTGGGGTTGTGAGTTCCCCAGTCTCCTCTATGCCTACAGTTGTGATCAAGACTGCCCCCTCAATGGTTTCCCTACCTGATGGATGATGTTTCAAAAGACACAAACCCTAAATCTTTCCCCATTTTCTAATCAAAGAGATCATGGACAAAGAATCCTGAGAGCAAAATCAATCTCCTCATGGCACCAAATAAAACTTCTGAAAGGCACAGATGAGCCTGAAATGAGCTATGAAGAAGAAGAAGAAGAAGAAGAGTTCAGAGAGTGATGCAAGATCCCACAATATGAACCCACCTATCAAAGCAACTCATCTAAGCTTTCTAGCTCCTCCTTTGTGCATCTCAAAAAAACAACAACAACAACAACAACAAAATGAGATTTTTGTACATAAAAAAATATAATAGATATGAATATGATGTAATCACAAAACTACAAAAAAGCCTTGGATGTGAGAAGTAGAGAGTATCTCCAAAAGGTTTTAGCCAAAGGTTTAGCCATATTTATTTATTTATTTGTTGAAATTGTTTAGAATTGAAGTCTCATCCCAATCATTGGGTTATTATTGTTTGCAAATACACAACACAAGGTATATTTTGCATACTTATTTCCTTTTAACTGTTGAAATTCTAAAAACTTAAATTTGAATTTGTCAAATTCTTTTAATATCTAAAATAAATAAATAAACATTTGACAAAGAAGTTCCAATTGTGAGTTTTAGATATGGTAGGTGTATAATTAGGCATTCATTTGCTTTGCTTCTTGGAGTTGAGTTGGGGGTCCAAACTCCAAACTCCCCAAACATGTGTTTTTTGAAAAGAAAACAAATGTTTTTTCTTGGCTTTGTTTGCACTTGATTCTCTTGGATAAGAAGAATCATGAAAAGTGTTAGAAAAGATGAATGCAACAACTAAAAAAAAAAACAAACTACATGTATTTGTTGTTGGTGTGTTTGTTGGCCTTGCCTTGGTAGGCACGGATATTGTGTTTAGATTCATTATAGAGTGTAATAGTAGCTTAAGGGATTTTGGCCCATACTAGGTAATAAATAATAATAGGTCTCTTTTCATATGAGGATTTTTGAAAGATGATGTTTTGGCTTGTGTTGAAACTTGAGATTAGTTGTAATAGAGTTATAATCTCTTAAAGGATTTTTGGTTTCTTTTGGAGGATTTTTTGAAGATTAATATATTTTTGCATGGTGAAATATTTGGGTTTATCCATAATTCTTCTTTTGCCTTAAGATACTTTTTAATGTAAAATGACAAGGCCACAGTGCGACACACCCCTTGTTGGGTTTTGTTGGGTGTCTAGGTAAATTGACTCATTGCATCAAGCTCATAAGTCTTAGTGTAATACCCAGAGTGAGGGGCGGGTATTAGAAACGGCACAAACCCTTGTTGGGTATCAGAGTTGATAATCATGGTTATCAGAATAATCAAATACCCAGTTACTATACATAATCACAATCCTCAGTCTTCTTTGAAAAAAATCAAATAAAATAAAAACACCTAGAAAACGGTCGGGTCTTTGCCAGTTCTTTCATGAAAGCTCACGGTTCTTTGAGGTTTTTGAAATACCCAGAACCAGCTTGCCCCCGTCGGGTATCACAGGACTACAAGAACAATTTACCCTGCCCGGTGGTTACATGGGAGAACTAAGTCTCAATTGCCATGCGGTGCTATTAGACATGTAGGCCATGCATCCTAACTTCGTGCCTTAGGGGGTAGCAAGTTCTTAACCTTATGTAGCACATCTTGGCATTGATTTGATGTTTTGGGCCTCACTCGGGCCAACAAGCATTATCCCATGCCTTTATGTTGTCCCTTACCTTGGCCAACTCATTTAGGACTTATAATGCACTAGGCCCCTTTTAGCACGGACCTACATTGTTTGAGTTTGTTTTGAGCTAACCCTTTTGGCATCGAGGGTGAAACCTCCTTGGCCTCATCTAACCCTTCGCATCGCCTTGGTGTGCCCACATTGCCTTGCCTTGCCTTGCCTTGCCTTGAAAGGCATGTCATGGGGCCTCCATGCAACCCTTCCCTCTCTAAAGGGGCCCAGTGAATGTTGACAAAAAACTTGTGCTACTATAGTTCATAACTTTACCACTTCAAGTAGTTAGTTAGCTCCACCATTATTTGTATACTCCTAGCTAGAAACTTGTCTTTTTCACTTGTTGGGTTTCATTTCAAAATTATTGATCCATAATGAGATGAGGTCCCACCAATATAATATTGTTCAAGTGGCATTTTTTTTTTACTAAAAACTAATAATTAATAATTAATGTGACTCGTCTAATTTAATTTAAAATTAAAAATTGTTTGTGGTTTCTCTATTTTGACTAAAAACTAGCATAGGTGCTAAGTTGATGTTGATGAACGGTGAGAAGCTAGACCACAAAGTTTGTTACTCTTTGTCGACCTTTGTTTCCATAATTGTAGTTTATTTAATACGCAACAATCAACCTACAAATGTCAATTGTTGCTTTCTCCTAAGAACACTAACCTCCATTGCTTGTGGAGGTCACCCATGTGTTGCAATGGGTAGGGCATTTTCTATCCGGGTTTAATTCCCCCACTTGAGACTTTCACTAAAATTTTAACTTAAAGGTCAACCAAATTGCTAAATTTCAAGGTTGAGTTCCTAGCAAATCACTACTTGTTTGACAAGTTGAGATTTTGGCATTTGTTGATTCCATTTGAAAATCAAAGAACCATTTCACATAACAATAGAGAAGATGTCATTTAGGACATTAGTTTTTTGTTCACCAATGTATTTGTTTTTTGGGGGAATTTTGCAATTTGGCAAATGTTTTTCAGAAAATGAAAATTTATGATTTTTGAAGGATTTTCTCACCATTTTTTGAATTAAAAAATAGTCAAATTAGCCACGTCTAAACCTAAGCACTTCCTAGGTTGCCACTTGCAATAGCACTTTTGTAAAATGTTGCAACCGACCTAGGACAATCACAATTTAATGTTAATTAATGCTAGGGATCCTCACTAGTGGACCTACTTGAGAAATTTGAAAAAACAAAAAACCATGTTCACCATGTCCAATGATTTCGTAACGTGTGAAATTCAAATATCTTTGGAGTCTAAGATTACCCTTTTAATGCCAATAATTTCAAATGTACATGTTAAAATGTGCATTCCTAAATAATAAAAATACTTTTATCATTTCAAGTGGTTGTTAATTATATTTGAATGTACCTAATTGGAAAGACTCCATTTATGCTAAAGTCCAATGGCATGTTTCAACATGCACTAAGTCAATGTATTATTGCATTATTTTTACTCAAATATATTTATTTTTACTATTCTAAAATAATCAAGAAGGAATCAAATTTATAATTAAGGTAAAACAACATTGAAGGTTGAACAACTTCAATTTTGAATGAGTTCATATTTATCTAGGTTTTGAACATCATTAAATGTTTATATTTTTCTAATTGTTGGTAAATTTTTAAATGTCTTCTCTTATCTTTGTTCAATATTCACACAGCTTTCTCCCATTCACAATTATTCAAAAATATTGGAAGAATATTTCCAAGCTATGATTACCAACCAATTTTAACTTCCTCGCAATTATCAATTTTGTATAGATTTAATTGGGTTCTTAACCAACATTTTTTTTTGGGGGTGAATTTTCCCACTAGATGACAAAAACAAATCCAATCTGATTCATACAAAGGATTTTTGTGGGAAAAAAAAAATGCACCAAAGTTGCAAGATTTAAAGGGAAAAAAAAATTCTGAAATCACCATATTTAGACAATAGGTTGTAGCAAGTCACCAAAATATAGCACAATTCTTATTGTTTTCTACTTTCCTCTTTGACCTGTAGCCAAATTTGGCTAATCCCTCTTGTGGATGATTGCCAATATGACAAAATTGAGATTAAAAAAACACACCATTGGGCTTATTTTGGTAAGTGCTGTGGGTTTTTTTTTTGGTGGGAAATTTTCGCCATTTTGCAATGTATAGATATTTGAAAAAATATGTTGTGACAAACTCTCTTCTTTTTTGGGGAAAAAAAAAATCATCAGAAAATGAAAGAAAAAAATCCCAAAAAAATTTGCCAAAAGTTGTCACAATTGCTTACAATGTGAAAGGGTGCTTAAGATTTTTCTACTTTCATATTTTGAATACCAACAAATTTGGCTAAATATAATTGTGAACAAAAATTCCCACTCGAGGAGCAACATCATGGGACCTAATCAACAAGGACACATTAGATCCCCATCTGAACTCGGGAGTTTAGTTGGTGTTTTTATTTCAACTTTCAAAATTCATTCTGAGTGAAATACACAAACTCTTCATTTGAATTGCCATGAAGCCCACTCAAAAGGGTAGAGGAAAACTAAAAGGATTATGGCAATAAAAAAAAATGAAGAATTTTTGACCCATGTTTTGCTTCAAGCACCCAAGGCTGAGCCCTACTACCCCCAATATCAGAATCATGATTCAAATGGGGTTGGTTGCTTGGTCGGTTGTTCAAGGATTTTTTTATTCATTTACTCATCACCTTGTGAGGAGCCATCATCATACACGGATTTGTTGTTGTTGTTGTTGTTGTTGTTTCATTGCCTAAAGCAAGAGCCATCATACACGGATTTGTTGTTGTTGTTGTTTCATTGCCTAAAGCAAGAGCCAGGCTCACTTGGTGCAACTCTCCCAAATGCATATGCACCTGAAAAATTTAATAGGGGTGCAGCTGCAATCCCTCGTTGATCTAGCAAACAACGGAAACTTTGAAGTCTTTGGAGTACATTGTCAGAGCTCCCTTGTTGTGTGATAGAGAGTGGACTCCATAACCGCTCTGCACCCCAAGAAGAAGTAAAACAGTAGCGAAAGTAATGAAGTTTTTTGACATGAGTTTTCTGAAGCAATTAATAAGAAGGCTGGAACAATAATAATGCCCACCACCACCACCACAGTCAATCCCTGGAACAGACTAGAGGTTTAGCAAGCAACCGTTTGAAAAAACCACTTTTCTTTTGTAGCAATGTTGAAAACTTTAGAGTTCAAAAATTCATGAAGTTAGTCGACAAAAATGTTGCAAGTTTTGAACTCTAAAGTTTTCGACATCACTAACAAAGAATGTGGTTTCTTCTCTCCCGCAAAAAGTCGCAGCTCATGACACTTGTGTGACCTGTGTGTGAGAGCTAAACTTTGTGGTTTCATCCATTACAATGTACAATAATATGTGATGTTTATTGTGACATATATATTACATTAAAACAACAATTTGGCATCAGGGAATGGCACATTGAAATATTAAAACCACATTCTCTCATAATACATGTAACGAATATATAATATTATTAGTAAGAAAGAAAGAAAGAAAGAAAGTTGTGTCATTTGTGTGCAGTTGTGTAGTTTGTGTATACCCATAATAGACCGGTGGGTTCAAATCCATCAAAGAACCTTAAATTCAAGTGCAAGGGGTTGGCAAGTGCCTAAGTAGACCTGCATGCACTTGAAAAGCGCAAAAAGATGCCTAAGCTGTTCATGTACTATTATGTATGGTATGTATATATATACACAGCATACCATATCATGAGTTGAGAAATTGTGTTGTACATACCAGCAGCAGCTGCAGCTCTAGGCCAGATGGTTTGCAAGATATCGGAAGCATCAACAGTTTCACCCCACATACAAACCTCGCCACCGATGAGAAGCTTTTGTTCATCAGGATCCGTGATGTTGACAAGCGGTTCGGTCATGTAAAATTGGTCCCATGTCACATCCAAATGGTCGAGGTACCAAGTTCCTTGGTTGCTCACTATACATCTCAGCCCGGCCTTGACTGCCCTTGGACATGTTCCACTTTCCAGCCTGCTCTTTCCATTCAATGTAGAGAAGTAGGTAAGAGTGTTTCTTAGGAAGAGCTATTAGTCCATGCCAAAAACAGTGGGAGCCAATATTAGGAATAGAATTTCCATGCAACAAATGAGAAGTCACTGCGTCATGGAGTGAAGGGACCTCCCTTTTGTTTAGTGAATTGCACTGTATTTTACAAATTCCAATCAAGACAGAAGTCCCTTTCCAGCACACAAAGTTTGAGAAAGAAACAGACTCCCGTCACACAACTGGTTTAAACCTCATTACTAGCACAATTATAACTAACTTGTAGCAAATTTCATATTCCAATTCTTGACATCCTATTCTACATTGAAATGGTCTATTTTTCATCAGTTGCACCTTGTACTTTTTTTTTCATGTCATTCCGAAAAAATTGGAAGTAACTTCCTTTGGGTTCAACCTCACTTTGATGAAACCCTGGCAAGCTTTATAAAACAAAGCACCCAACCAACCAAGGGGGAAAGGAAGAACAAAGAGAGAGGACTTGGACCCAAGAGTGGGTCACAAAGGGGCAAAGGAACACATTATGTTCTAGAGCCCCAAGGCAATGATGGGGGAGAAGACAATGAAGTACCAGTTATGTACAACGGTCTCTTTGCTTAGTCGTGATGGAAAAGTGTTGAAGGTTTCCTCCCTGTTACATGACACAACAAATTATCATAAGATCCTACATTCTTCTTGCAAAATACAATGTGCTGAAGCTCCCAAGATGGAATGGATCTTGCAAAAACTCCTTCACAGCTTCACCGAACTCATAGTCAGGGAACTAACAATTAGCTATCATGGAAGTGCAAATGGTGTTATAATTATTCCAAGTCGGATCAACTAATTGCAATCAAATAAGTGGAAAAAAGCTGACCAATTCACAGGCTCGTAGCCATGTTTGATTGCTATTTGCTGAGCACGGATGACAAAGCTAGCATATGCATCCTGGCCTGTCAGATTGTGAGAAAAAAGCCTGCAAAAGCACCCATTGTAGTGCCCACACCCATTGTTCCTTTTGTCCCATGCTCTTGAACATGCAAGACATCAATACTAGTATCTCATTTGCTTCTTCCAACCTTGACATAATTCTACAATGGAACAAATAGATCCAGGAATCTAAATTCCTCAAGTTAAAGAAGTGTACCATCTCTCGATCGACGGGGAATCTTCCCAGCAACCTACAACACATGGTAAACACATTGAAAGTTAGTGAATTCAATCAATTGCTCTTCATTTGGGTGTGATTCAGATCTACCTGAACTTGTACCAAAACATTGTCAGAAGGAACCCATGTTGGATGGGTATGAGAAAATGGCACCCAAGCTCCTGGGCTAGTTCTCAGAGTGGTGGTTCTTTCAAATTTCATACCCACAGTTCTCAAAAATTCATAAATCCAGTTCTGATATTATTCATTGTGGTTCTCAAAAAAATGAAAACTAATCCCATTATCATTATCATTTATAAAACTGCTATTCTTTGACAGTTCTTTGAAGGTTTTGAGATAAACAGAACCAGAGGCTCTTTGATTCTGAAAATTTTCCCAAAACACCTAAAACCAGAAGCTCTTGGATTCTATAAAGTTTTCTAATAACCCAAGTCAAGAGTCATTACAAATCCAAATACCCGCTGAATGCTGGAAGGAACCCACATGAGACAAGATTCTTCTTCTCACATCAAGGCAACAATCATGAAATGTGTACAAGTGTGTGGAAGGTGAGGTATAGAAACTCTAATATAAGTTAACGGAGTAGAGTGAAACTTTTTCCGACAAGTGCAGATGGATTGCCATCCTCATTTAAAAAACTTGTCAGTCACAACATCAAAATACATCAAGGCAAGAAAGGTATGGAGAACTTTCACTCAGAAGTAGTACTGAAAAGTTGCAATTTATATTATTGATATGGAATCTTACTAGTATTGACTTCATCCCCACCCAAATGAGCAAACTTGAATGGAAAAAGCGCCCTGAAATCTGCATGCAAAGGTTGAGAGATGTAGTCAGCTCATTGATCATCAGGCAGTCTATCCGATATTGGGTTAAAACCCTAAACCCTAAACCCTTACAAGAAACCAGCTTGAGTTGAAATTGATGAAGACATCATAAATATATGGCTATCTATTTGAGGTTGACTTGTTCTCAAATTTCAAGCAAATTGGGCTGCACAGAAGTACGAATGGGATCTCTTATTGTTTCCATGGCAGGTTGGAAAGAACCAGGGGGGGAGCCAGAACAATTATACTGATGGATTTAATGTAATAAGTTGGATATGGAACCAACACTAGAGAGCATGGCATGGAGTACAACCAATTCACCTTGAAGTATCCCATCAATGACTTCGAATGTGAATTCTTTGCTCACATCTAGGGGTTCATTGCACTGCGGTGATGGCCAGAGTTGTGGATATCCTATGCCCCTTCAAAAAGCACTCAAAGAACAAATAAGCCTGAATTACAATCACAAACAAACCTCATGTCAATACGTCATGTCAATATGGAAAGAGGTTTGTTTGTGATCATAATTTAAGCTTGTGACACAATTTACATAAGCCTGAATTATGATCACAACCAAGCCTTGTGTCAATAGGTCATGTTCACCATGGAAAGAGTTCACAAATTTACATTCTCTGTGCAAGATCATTGCCGAAGTGATGATGAATACAAACCTCAAACAGTCTTGAAGTTGAAGAGAAAGTTATGTACCAGGATGCACCATGACCAGGAACATCAAGTTCAGGCATGACATGGATGCCTCTTGCCCGAGCATATCTGACAACAATCATTTCAGGTATCACATTTCTGAAGACAATCAGACTAAAACTGGAATGTGAAAGTGAATTATACTAGACACTTCGTGTCTGTCTGTATCAGCAAATGCACATGAGCAACCATCTAAAGAACTACATACCCTCTTGAGACATGATATAATTCAGGAGAAACTAGTAATTGTATGGTCATAGGGTTAGATGTTAAGAATGTACTCCACAATTTCAGCAGCATCTTCTGTGGTGTAGCGCTCCTTATAGCTGTAGGCACCGTTCCATAGACGTGGATATGAAGGGATCTCAATTGGAAAAGCTTCTTCATCAACAATGTGCCAGTGTAGTACATTCTGCAGAAGATAACAAAGCCAACACCCAGTCTAACTCCAAAAGTAGATCTAAGCATCATTTTGTGACATGAACAGCAAGTAGAAAGGCTTGAATGCTAAGATGAACTTGTCAACTTATGCCATCATGCATCCAAGTTTAGCACTTTGTTGAGGAGTTGATTTTCGTTGGTCGTGTGCAACAATGCAGAGCCCAAGTATATATGTATGATACTCTATTCTCAGAATAGGTGTCCTGGCAATGTGGAAGGGAGCTTACAAGCTTAGCAAAGGACATGGAGTCGATCACACGTTTGATTGATTCCAAAGGTTGGTAATGCCGTGATGTGTCTGCATCAATCATCATGCAGGTGACATACAATGGTGTGTACAAATTTATTAGAGAGGGGAGGAAGGGGAGGAGAAGCTCATCACTACATTTTTTGCATTTGTAACTCTTGCCAGGCTTTGGCATTGAACCCAACACCCCATTTGAGAAGTTCAGCTTAACTTTCAGAGTTTAGAGTATTTTGAACTCCATGTGTAGCATGTTGAATACATTTGTACTTTCTGTAAGAGGAGGAAAGACAGAGAAGAAGTACATGTACACATATAAGATTTTCATAGGCATGTTTTGAATTGGCAGTAGAGACTACTTTCCAAGCAAAGGGAGAGAGAAAGAAAGAGACAGAAAATTTAGATAGAAAGCTTACAAACACTGAACACACAATGTCTCCCTCTCACTCAGCAGAATACAGAAATAAGGACCCTAAGGATTCAACTACAGTAATGTTCACATCCAGGCTCTAGCTGAGCAGAGAGACAGAGAGTAGACTACCAATCAGAAGTCCACGATATGGGAAGCGAGGATAGTCAGTGATGATCCAGGGTGTTCTTGTTATCTGCAGTGATCGTGAAGAGTAATGGTAGCTCACCAGCTGGCTGAATGTCTAGAACACAAAGACAACAATGCATCATGTTCACAATCAATCAGCTAAGAGGCCTTCTCAGAGCCACATGATACCTGACACTCAAAATGCAGACCAACCATAACCAGGTTACAGGGAATTCATGAGACAACATGCCCAACAACATGTCTTCACTGGAAATCACAGGGATGTTGAACATTCACAATAGACTTCATGTGTCCTTCATTGTACACACATGAAGCATATATATGTCATCGTAAGGAAAGAGTCTGACACTTGGATGTCCACAGTAGAACAATGAGCCTGTTCTCTGCTTTTGTTATCCCAAATGAGAAATTTATGTAGACTACATATGCCTTCTTGGTATTCCAGGAGAAAGGATTGGAAGAGAGATCACCTCAAGACCACGCAGTGCTCCGTAAACATTGGCAGCCTAAATTGAACCACACTCCCATCCGCATCATGTCAGAATAAACAGAACTCACTAAAGTTAAAAAGTGTACAATATTGTATAGGTGAATGGCAGGTCCAGAGGGTGTTCTGTTGTTTGAGGATATGGAAACGAGGGTGGTTAGCCTGAGTTCCAAGCCCAAAACAACAGAAAATATCCAATGTGACCTGCCATTCACCTACTTTAAAATCTGATCTAATTTGAAATTGTGCAAGAAGGTTGTGCTTGGTAATGCATGCCTCATTATCGATGACAAAGGTTATGCTTGGTAAGGTGTGCCTTGTTTATGTACGACAAAGATTCTGCTTGGTAAGGAACCTCCAAATACAAAGGAAAAATCAGGTCAAGTTTTTTAAGTAATTCTCAAGAGAGTGCTCAAATCGCATCTTACCTGCAGTGATGCAATGCTGGGGTTGGAAGGATCGGGTACTTTCAAAGTGTATGACTCATCAACCTCAAACTCTAGCTGCAACCCAATGTCCAAAAACAGTCAATTAGGGGACACATGAAATCAAAGCTGATAGAACAGGATTCCACACATTTGGGTGTTTGTCAACTAAGACTAATTTCAAGGAACTTGTGGAAATAATTTTGAATCAGAGCATTCATTAATTCTGCCAACACTTCACAGAGGTCAAAACTGCAGCTCCACTGCAATTGCTGCAAAAGTGCATCATCTGCAGGTCCTGTGCAATTCCTCAATCTGATGCATGTTTCATAAGAAAGTATTTGAAAATGTAAATTACCTCTTCAGTTGATGGATCCAGACTCACTAGAAGCTGCTCCAGTATAGGGATATTACTATCCTGAAATGAGGAGGATGCAACCTGAGACAGAGCATGTGGCCTATAAATGATATCAATATATCGGGAAAATGCTTGAGCAAGTGTTGCAGATACAATCCGGTTCCCATCTGCCTGGCCAAATGCAAAGTCCCTAGCCAATGTGACAATGGCATTGCCTTTGGTCACACTGGCAGGCATTGGCCAAATATGAACAGATTCATTGATGGAAACTTCCATGTTGTCAAAGTCAGCATTCAAAGGCCTACTACGGTCTGCCTGTGGGTCATTCAGAATTGAATATGGGTGGGTCCGGGGAATCCCATTTCCCACAACTCCTGCAATCACTTGCATGAGTAGCAAGCCAGCTAATATCATTACTGTTGGCTCCTCCCACTTCTTCATTCCCTGGTCCTGGTGATAAAACAACAAGCAGAGCATCAATCAGTGAAGTTGAACATGGAACATTTGAGAAATAAAAATAGCTCTTGAAGATCCCTCATTCATTCAAAGGCCCAGTCCCACAGCTAAATTTGTCATCAAGAAAGATCAGACCACAAGAAGTCTCAAAATAATAAAAAATCACCCCAATTTCAACAAGAGACACTGGTCATGGCCTTGTAGTCTCTTTGTCTGAAGAGTTCTACTCCAAAACATGACACAAACATGCTTTAGAACTTTGACAAGACATGGAGCCATTGCCAAACTGCCCTCTAAAATGGATCCAATTCCAATCCAGTCACGGACATGAACACAATGTTTGTACATTGTGCAAGTTGATTTGTGCACAGATTTACTTGTTTCTATATCTACATGAATTCTGCAGGAATGGAGAAAGGCAAAAACCACCCACCTCTAGCTAGCACCTGGATTGATTTTGCTGTTGTTGATTTTTGCAGATCTCTAATGGAGCTGCAACTCAAATTGAGTCTACTGGCTGCTATCGTGACTGCTGCTGCTCCTGCTAAGTGCATGATGGACCAGAATTTGTGACATACTACATAAGAATGATTATTAGGAGGGTGGTACAAAAAGCCTGCTGAAGTTGGAATCTTTTTGGAATTCCACCTACTTCCTTCCTTCATCTCTCTGGCAACAAATGGGTGTTGGGGGCCGGGTGGTGGGGAGAGCACTGGCAGCTGAAGTTGTTGTTGTTGTTGCAATCTTAAATTGGATTCAACTGGTTCATCCTTCTGGCAAGACTTGGGGTGGGGCCAGTGGCCAGCAGCTGAGGTTTGGGTGGGAGAACATCATCATCATCATCATCATCATCATATTCATCATGTGCAACTACAAAAGAACCAAGCATGGTAAGTTAGTCTGCTGAGTTTTGAGATCCAATTGGGAGTTACCTTTCATGTCCAAGTGTCTCAAATGCAAAATGCAAAGAAAGTTGCAAACAGAGTTCGTTGTTGACTGAATGTTGTCAACTCTTCACACATCTTTCACAAATTTTGTCTTCTAAACAGCAATGTGGAATCCATCCATCCATCCATCCATCCATCTATCATCCATCATCCATCATCCATCCCTCAAGTGGTCTAAGAGCAGCTTCACCCATACTCAGGCATTTGGCCCTACAACAACAATACTTCTCACATCCATCCAAGATTATTTATTTATTTCCTGCTCACCTAGCCTCACCCATAAACATGAAACTGGGACTATAAAAGGTCAAAAGTCCCCGGAATATTCTAAGAGTAGCTCCACCCATACTCAGGCATTTGGCCCCATCTAACAACAATATTTCTCACATCCATCCATCCATCCATCCATTCATCCAAGATTATTTATGTTCAACAAGCACATTTTGGTCACTATTACCCGTGTATGATCATCACCAGAAGATTATGTCATATAATGTGATTTTTAAAAATGACATAATCTGTCACCCCCCAAAACCTTAATGTGACCCACCACCCATCAGTGCACGATCAATTGGAAACCGATTATGACATTCACAATCGAGTTACCAAGGTAAGCTATCCTATAAGCCCTCCTATTTCCATCTCACACTACCTACTTAGGCAATGGCCAGGGTGAATCCAAAACTACCAATATAAGTGGCTCAATGTGCATTCACACTTGGTGTTAAGCTAAGGACTTTAGGGTTGAGTACACTAACACCATGCTAGTCATTTACGACTTAAGCCTAGTTGCCATGAAAATTTTTATGTTAAGCTAACATTCTCTTAACATTGAGCTATGGCCCATTTAACATTGTGTGCCACCTAGGATGCCACCTAGGTTTTCATTTAACACTGACTTAACATCAAGTGTGGATGCACCATAAGTATCAATTGTGGTAAGTAGGTAGGTAAAGTACAAGATTACAATGTATGTAGGTAAATAGGCAAAAATAAGCAAAGCACAATTGGTTGGTGCCTTCTACATAGGGAATACATGTGGGTGGTTAGTACATAGCTAACCATGGTGGTTAGATATAGGACAAGAATACAATGGAAAAGTGTTTTTTCTGTTCACACACCATCCATCCATCCTTCATTCATCCATCCTTGATGGTGCACTGATGGGGTGCTGGTTCAATCTAGCCTGTGTTGGGATCAAATTATGGTGGTTGAGAGAGAGAGAGAGAGAGAAGGCCCATGCACATCAATTGTGGCAGAGTGGCAGGGGCAACCTTGTGCATGATGCACATGCAATGCACGCCAACTATTAGCTTGTAGCTGCCCCATGTGGTGCTGCCATAGGCCCAGCAGCTAGTTACTGCCTCTTTTTGTTGTTCTTTTTTTTTTCTTTTTTTTTTTAAATTTTAAGTTCTAATTTAAGAACTCAATTTTTTAAAATAAAATAAAATTCCCCTCCTTTTCTTTTTTGCTTCCTTCCTTCTTTCTCTATTCTTTTTTTTCTTCTTTTTCCTTCTATATATTTATTTATTTCTTATTTTTATATCTCCCTCTCTCATGTGAGATCTTTAGTGAAGCTTTCTTTTAAGGGATCCATATTATTATTATTATTTTAAGTTAGTATATTTGGGAAATAGGAATTTAATAAGAAAAATTAGCCAATGTTATATAGAAGTGAAATGTGTGACATGGTGTTTTCAAAAGACACCTGAATTGCAAAATGGGATTTTGAAGATTTAAGGTGGCATGTGCAAAACAAAAAAAAAAGGACAAGGAAAAAAGGATAAATGAGAGGAGCTAAGAAAGTCCAAAAAGAGATAGAAAATGCATCATTTTTTCCTAAAACTATTTGGAAAGAGACAAAACTAAGGAGACAACAAAAGCAACAAGGGATGTGTCACATGTGGCCTTACCATTTACATTAAAAAGTATCTTAAGGCAAAAGAAGAAGAATTATGGAAATTCAAATATTTCACCATGCAAAAATATATTAATCTTCAAAAAAATCCTCTAAAAGAAACCAAAATCCTTCAAGATATCATAACTCTATAATAACTAATCTCAAGTTTCAACACAAGCCAAAATTATCATCTTTCCACAATCCTTGTATAGAGGCCAAAACCCCTTAAGCTACTACCTATTCTCTATAACCAATCTAAACACAATCTCCTTGCCTTGGTAGGCAAGGCCAACAAAATTAGGCTAAATTCCTCTTGTCCTTGGCCTAGCCATTAATCGATAGATTTGGTAGGAGTTTCCAAGTCTAATATTTCAGTTTTGCAGACACCCATATACCAACACTAGATTAGCATATACTTTACTTATACCCTACCAGCAATAACATTTATTAGTATTGGGTGGTTATTTAAATTTTCAAAGAATAATTAATTTGTGTGTAATTTATTACTTACATATGAGAAAAATTGCGAGAATCTAAAAGCATTGAAATTTTATTTTAAGTTCATTTTCTTTTCACCAACAATAGCTAATCACATGTTTGATGATCCTTGAGGTTACTAAACTTGGGTGTAGTCACATTAAAAGAAAGCATAATAAGTGCAATTAGTGTTTGGTTTTTCACATTTTAGTGTAAAAGATTATATTAATGTTGAAAGTCTCTAATATGTTTACATAACAATCATTCTAATATATTATGGAAAAATGTGGATTAATTTTATACGAATCTAATGAGTATAAAATAACTAATCAAAAGCATTTCTAAAATATTGTAACCAATGTTTTCATTGTTTTGTTTAATTTTTAAGGTACTTGAAATGCATGCAAAATGAAATAATCATGTACAATAATTACTCACAATTTTACATAACAATGTAGTTTGACATTTTTTATTTGTTTGGCCATGGTAAAAATCAGGGATTTCTAACCCATTGCCTTTTGTAACCAATCTTAGTCTACCACATCATTCTAACAAACAAACCAACCCATTGTTTTTTCAATAGTCATTCCAAGGGGTGACCTTGGCTCCTATTGACATGTTTGGATCAATGGTGGGTGGGTATCATATTTTTGATACAACAATCAAATCTAGGTTTCTAAATTTTTGTGGGAATTGTTATTACCATGTCCTACTAGGTTAAATTAAATTAAAATTTGATTTAAAATGATATGAATAGTTTGATTATTGGTGTAATTTTCACTATTATCAATAGTTGTGAATTTTTTAAGTTTGATACCAACCAATATTAATATTAGTGGGTGCAATCACATTAAATGGAGTCACAAAAGGTGTACCCACCAAATTTTTCTCATTTTTTGGGGTCGAAAATTAATCTATTGTGGAAAATGATTAATTTGTTTACACAAATATGTTGCCTATAAATTATGAATTTTACACATGATATGATTTGGATTGAATATAATGAAGATAAAATGTTCAAAAGCATTCATTAAATGTTACAGTTAGTGTTTAATAAAAATTGTAATGATTCTAATTTTTCGGGAGAGTTTTTTAATATGACATATTTTGAGAAATATATTTTAAACATATCTTTACCTTATAATATAATGCAAAATCTAAAAAGGTCCAAAGAAATTTTTGATGATTTTTTTCAACTTACAAATGAAAATATATCAAAAACATTCCACCTCAAGCACTCACCCAAAATCGTAGGTGTGGCTTCTATTATCCCATTTTCACCCATTTGGTATTTTCAAAGTCTTGAAATTTCACATCATCTTTCTTGAATGCATATTCTTTTCTTTTGGCCTCAAATCATTGCAATGAAAAAGCCATACAACATGCCCACCAGCTAGCATGCCTATAACAATCACATGTGCCCAACATAGTGATGTTAGTAACATATTGTTGTGTTCATAATTTCACTTGTCAAATAATTTTCCCAACTACTTGTTTATTAAATAGTCAAAATCTCATGTGGGAACCCTAAGTAAAATGTTGTTATTATATAGCACCATTGGATAACACTAATTTATGTATTAAAAAATGTATACCAAGTGGGTTGGGTATCAACCAAGGTATTAGTGGAACCCCTATGGGGTAAGAATGGTATATTAAGAGTATCACACGAAAAACATATTAGTTCAATTGGTTCCTTGATACCAAGGTGTAGTCACAAAAACACAAGCCATTATCATCATAACCAATCCTAAAAATTGTGCAAATGGAAACAAATCACATGAAAATTTATTGTGAAATGGGAATCTTTTCATTTGATATCACATAATATCTATTGATAAAACTTGTTATAAAGTTTAAAGTGTTCCAAAGAATTTTTGCATGTCCAAACAAACTCTTTTAACATTGTAGCCAATCCTAACAATCCTTTTATATTACCAAATCGACACAAGTTCTTTGAAGCTTTTGAAGGTAATTTTTTATGCTTTCAATTAATTATTATTTATCATCAATTTTGGTGTTTTAATACCATTTTTCCTAAAAATGTAATCATAATTCCAATTTTTAATCTTAAATCCTTATGGATGGAATAGAATTTAAAATTTTTTTACTTATCAAATATTTTTAAATAATTATAATGATTTGGAATATTCAATTGAACTTATTTTGACTTGTATTTATAATTTATTTAATAAATTTAGTTAAAATTTGAATACTTTGTGAAAAAATAAGTATAACATAATTATGTACAATGAACAAAGCCTTGAATCCAATGTTTCTTTAATAACCACACCACAAAAGGTTGTCGGTGATGGTTTACATGTTTGCACCCACCATGACAAGCCCAAGAATATACATATACCAAAGTCACATCCAAATACTTGCCCAACATTAATTTTGGCCCAAAAGACAATTAGAAAAAAGAAATAATTTTAAATGGTTTTTTTTTTGTTCAAATTTTCTTATTCTAATATTTGGTGACATGATTGTTTTAATGAATAATTGGGGTGGACAAGGTGAATACATTTAAAACCAAAAATCTAAGAAATCATGCACTCAAAATTGAAACTATTAAGTTTTGAAATTTGGTTGGCAATTTTTAGGCATACTTAGTTATTTCATGTTCTAACATGTGGTGGTTCCTATTGTCAACAATTATTACCTTCTACCACCACCTTTGGTCATTAAAAAAAAATCAATTTACAAATTGATAGTGTCACAACTCTAGCCTTGAGCTCACAATCAAAATAAAAGATGACAAAAGCCTAGAACAAGTTAGGAGAATGTCCATGAACTCAAGCACATTACTGCAAGAACATTACTGAGTCCTGACACTCCCAAGTGGATTCCCACTTTTGGAGTTGGAATATCATGGTGTTTCAAATATTGGGAACAAGGTTTGGAAAATTAAACCTTATCCAAATTGGGCCCCCTTTAAACCATTGGCAAGTTTTTCAAGATCCATAAATATCCAAAGTGGGGTCATATTCCCCATTCAAATATTTGAAGCACAAGTTATGGCCAAAAAAATGCTAAAAAGTCAAATTCATAATTTGACTTCTGACTACTAAAATGTCCTAAAAAAGGGTCAAAACATGGCCAATTAGAGTTTGCAATATGGTTTTTGAAAGGTCATTTCAAAGGCTACAACTTTGTTGGTTAAAGTTCTTAAATTGGAGTCCATATGAAGGATTTATGAACCCATAAACATTCAAGATTCATTACTTAGCACAATTTTAAAAATTTAGAATTCTCATTTCAAAATCCTATAAATTTTGCCAACTACGTTAGATTCATAAATTTTATGGTTGACATCAAAATGGAAACTACAAATACCTTGCATCAATGAATGTTATTTTTCCCACAATGCTTTAGGATCTTTAAGGGTTTAAGGTTTTATTTGCAACACATTAATTTCCGTTACTTTGTTCCCTTTGATTTTTCTTCATTTTATTTCAACCTCAAGTCCTCTTTTCACTTTTAGTTTTTTCTTTCGACTCATTTTCCTCTCCACCCTTTCTAACATAACCTTAGTTTATGAAGAGGTATTGGGGGTAAAAAAACATGCCAATTTTCAATTTTGAAATGAAAATGTGCAAACCTAAAGCACATTATGTGCCTCCCACACAAAAAAAGGCATGGGAGCTTCAAGATGGGACTAAAATGAACCCACAAGCATGAGCTCAAAGTGAAGTCAATATGCACAAATGAAGAAAAAAGGTTTTTAATGCAAATTGCAACCAAATTGATGCACATGTCTAAAATATGAACCCAATTCAAAATAATTACCATGGTTCAAACTTGCGAGGAGTTTATCACTCTCCTCCCTATATTATATTCTATGATTAGTGGCAAGGGTTTCATGAAAGTGACAATAAATCTTAGCACTCCTAAGGAGTCTTGAAAATTTATGATTTTGCTAAATTAAGAATCTTGCAACTTTGTGGGTTCATAGTTCTTATATACAAGCTCCAATTGAAAAATCTCTTAAAGGAACCAATGTAACCCTTGAAGAAACCTTTCTAACATTATATCATGTGTTCAATTCAAAAGGTCATTTGACCCTTATTTGATGGGTTTTAATAATTAAAAGTCAAATTGTTAGTTTGACTCCTAGCCATTCTTTAAACTAGAATTAATCTTGAAATATCTAATGGAAAATGTGACCCCATTTTCAATATGTACACCTCAAAACCTTTTTTTTTAATTTAAAGAGGACCAATTTGGACATTATGTGTTATCTACACTTTTATTTCAAGATTTTGAAACACTAGGGGACTTCAAGTCCCAAAGTAGCCAGAAAATGTTTGGGAATGTTGGGACTCATTTTCCCACACTTGTGGAAATGTGTTCAAGAATCCCAAAATACTTTCCCATTTTGGCTTGCTCCCCCTTTCATGCCTTAACTTTGGTCGTGAGCTTAAGACTAAAGTTGTAGCACTTTCCCTTTCCACTTTCCACCTTTTTTTTCTCTCTCTCTTTATCCTTCTTGGTGTAGAACTTTATTGTAGGTCAAATGTTTGTTACAAAGTTTTGTTGTCACAATGGTCATCTTGTCTTCATTGTATCTTAAGTAAAAATGTTCAATTCACCTTTTTTTTAATCCACCCTTTCCTTTTTCCATTCATTTTTTGTGTTTCTTTCCACCCCTTTTTCATTTTCTCATGTTTGGTGCAAAATGCAAAACTTTGTTATAGGCCAACTGATCTTTGCAAATTTTGTCAAATTACAGTGATCATATTTTCATCTTCATTATCTTTTAGGTAAGATTGTTCAATCTTGCATTTTTTTTGTCACAACCCTACTTTGGGCAAAGTGGGAGAATGCAACTCCCACTCCCAAAAGTGGAGACTTGGAGTTTTCCGGGACTCCCGAAAACTCATAAGACAATTTGAAGGGTCAAGTCTCCTCGCCTTGATGCGTTCTTTATATCAATAGAAAGCTCTTGAAGCTTAAATGTCCAAAATGGCCTCGCATTACCCATTTGGACATATGCAGCCCAAGTTATGGGCAAAAGAAGGGCCGGGAGTCAAACTGGCAGTTTGACTCCCGACCACAAAAAGTCAGGAATCGACCTGTTCCTGACGTCGCCTTGAAGAGTGCAACACGGCGTTGGAAAGCTCTCGACGAGAGCTACAACTTTGGTTTAGAGCTCGTCCCGATCCAAGCTCGGGGCGAGGAGCTGTGGCCGTCCAAAGTCCCGGGACTCCAACCCGAAACAATTTCGGGACTTCAACTTGGGAGTCCCGGGAAAAAAAGCCATTCGGATGTAGCCTCCGCGGTGAGACGCAGAGAATACTATATGGGGGAAGGTGGTGGCTTCCCCTGAATCCGGGCCGTGGTGAGTCAAATAGTCCAAGTTGCCCGTGGCTTGTCCCAACACCCAAGGGTGTCCCGGAATGTGAACTAACCCTCTTGTGGTTGGTTTTGGATGCAGATTTGTGCTTGATCTACTAGTTCATCTTCCTAGTCTAATCTCGAGACTTCTAACACGCCCCTCTACCCCTCTTTAGTGTTGGAAGTCGAGAACGCCCCTCAAGTCCCAACTTTTCGCAACTCAACATAGTTGGACCCTCAAGTGGGTTCAACCCGGGACTTGAGAGTGTGTCATTTTTCCCTTTCCATTTGCTTTCCACTCATTCATTTTCCAATCCCAATGCTTCCTCTTTCTTTTTTACCTTCCCCTTTTTCTTTCTTAGTGCAAAATGCAAAATTTTATTATGGGTTGAATGTTCATGGCATGCCCTTGGACTTGTCAAATGGTATTAAGGTTAAATACCTTGTTGATTGTTGAAATTGCAATGGAATGCAACCCAAGGCATAGTCCTTAGTTTTGTGCATTTAGGGGTTAGAAAGGTGTGCATGAGCTTTGATATGGGATTAGGACAAAAGTGTTGGTGCAAGCTCACAAACAAACTAAACCTACATAAGCCAAACAACAAGTTGGTTAACACAAATTGGAACCAAGTGGTGCTAAAACTTATTCATTATCAACCTAAACTCATTTGACTCACACAACCCAAGCCTTAGTGGGGAGGCACCATTTTCCTCCCTATAATATATTTTACGCCTCTCCATGACGATTACATTGAAATGGTTTATATTCCTAAGACCTGCAAGAGGAACTCCCAAAATTCTAAAGTTATGAGTCTCACAATTTTGTGGGTTCAAAATTTCTTCATATGAATTTTGATTGAAGAGCTTCCAACAACAAAATTGTAGGTTTTGAAAAGATCTTTCAAACCATGTTGCATGCTTCCATCAAAGTTTATTTGACCCATGTTTCTTGAGTTCTAGTGGTTGGGAATCAAATTATTAATCTGATTATTAACCTTTTTCTTGGCCATAAATCCTAGCTCATAGCTCCAAATGGAGAATGAGAGCTCATTTTAAGTATTTATGCTTTGAAAATTTTCTAACAATATAAAGCGTGCTTGATATGGATAAGTTTCACCCCCCTACACTTTTGTCTCAAAAATTTAGGACATTTCAAAATTCCCAAATCCCAAAGTGGGAGTTCATCCCAAGCGTCCCAAGAATGTTTCCTTTCCATTCCCAACTAGACTTGTTAAGGCCTTTGATTTTCCTTTAGCTTGTTCCCAACCCATTTCCTCTTTACCTTGCCATGGCTTTAATTACAAGTCCAAGGTTAAGGTTACAACAATTTGTTATAAAACTTTGACATCATAGCGGTCATCTTCTTATCTTCATCATGTTCCAAGTTGCTACAAGTTGAATGTTCTACAATGTCTCCTTTTCATTATTTTCAAGGTTCTTAGTTGCTATAAAACTTTGTTGTCATGATGGTTATTTTTTCATCTTCATCATTTTCCATGTAAGTGTCTTTCATCATCACCTTTGTTTTTTTTTTTTTTTTTTTTTTT
>Ga0116231_10000321_pt1 | contig 76894 bp, 64 predicted proteins | sample S1TSphgellanicum_2_FD_89695 | JGI IMG/M metagenome (GOLD analysis project Ga0116231, IMG submission 89695) | Host-associated microbial communities from peat moss isolated from Minnesota, USA - S1T2_Fd - Sphagnum magellanicum MG | ecosystem: Host-associated > Plants > Peat moss > Unclassified... | reverse complement strand
TCAACCCCTATTCTAACACAAAGTTGTTAAACCCCCCTAATAACTTCACCACACTCACATATTCCTAACCCAATTTTTAAATATTGAGACTACTAGCCATGGCCATGTCGGTAGAGCTCACAGGGGGATACATTGCCAAGGATTGTGTCGAGAAAAATGTGATTATGGGCCTAATGGGATCCAAATTCTATCCTGTAATAAATCAACAAACCCCTTTAGGAAAAGGGAATTGGAAGATAGTTCAATTCAAGTCCTTGTTTCATATTCCTTTTCATGGCCGCCCTACTCTAGAATATGAGATGATGTATGACTTGTTTGCCAACTTGAAGGTCCCCAATAATCCAAACATGCATTGGCCCAATGTTGCTACTAGACATTTGTTAAATTTATGTACCAACAAGTCCAAAAAACCACTATCCAAACCATACAATCTGCCCAATTCTTGGGTTGCTATTGTGATGAGGTGATAACCATAGATAATGGTTCTTGGATATGTGTCCATGCCTACGTGGTTGATGGCTAGACCAAAGTCCCTATTTTAAGATGTGTTGATTGAATTGTTGATGGATTAAGCAAGGAGGAGCTATCCAAAAAGCTCTTGTGTTTTGGGGCAAATGGAATGAACATGTTTTAGGGAGGCAAAACTAAAGTGACAAAACAAATCAAAGATTCCTAGGCCCCCTTTTCCATGGGTGTGCATCATGTTGCACATTGCACTACTTTGATAGTGTAAACCCTAGGAGATTTGACCCTCTTTGCTAAGATTGAGGGCTTTATGTTGAACATGTATGGCTATTTTAGCCATTCACCAAAAAGACATTTGGAATTCTAGACATTTTCTCAAACCCTAGAGACAAAGGGGAACAAAATCCTCAAGAATATCACAACAAGATGGATGTCCATGCTTGATCCATTGAAGAGGATCATGGTAAAATACCCCCCTTTGCTTGCGGTGATGCAAGTTGATTATTCTATAGTCCATGTGGCAAAGGTATTTCTATCTCCCTAAACTGCCATTTTATATCTATGTAACATTCTAGTTTCTTTATTTTTATGTTGTTGGTCTAGGTGATTATCATGATGACATGGTCTATCTTTTTTTTTTTAATTTTTTTTTTTGCAAATCCCAAAAATGATGTATATTGGCAATTTAGTATTGTGTGGTGTACGTGTAGACAATCTGGGTTTTCTTTTTGATGTTCATATGTTGCTTGGGTGGCATAAATTTTGCCGCTTATGGAGAGCATGTAATCCTTGTTCAAATTTGCACAACAAAGGGATATTTTCATATCCAATTTCATAGCTACAATCAAGGTATGCAAAGGTCAACTATATAGTTTGTATTGTGATGCCATTTTGTCATTTTAGGGAAATGAGTTTTGGTCCTTCCATGGACTGTTACAAGGTGACCACCAACAAATCCATACAAAATGGGTGACTAATTATAACACATAATGCATTGAACATCTTGCATTTGTTATAAATGGTGAAAAGATATGGGTTCATGGGGGTGTACTATGCCTTGATACAAATGTTATGCTACCAGTGACACAATTTGCATTTGCCATAGTGGTATAACTTGTGAAAGTTGAATGTAAACGTAAATCCTTCAACCCTTCTTATTTTTGTTGATATAGATTTTGTAGATTTGGTTTCATTTGGGTATTTTTAATGAAGTTTGATGGTCTTTTTATTTTTTTGCTTTTGTCACATCCCAAAACCATGAACTATGAAGGTCTTTTTAACTTTTTGCTTTTGTCAAATTCCAAAACATTGAATTTAAATGGTCTTCACCTTTTTTTTCTTTTGTCAAATTCCAAAGGGATGAACTCAAATGGTATTTATATCTTTTTGCCTTTGTTAGATTCCAAAACCATGAACTTAATTATGATGTTCTTATCTCTTGTCTTTATCAAATTTTATAACCATGAACTTAAGGTTTCTTCATGTATTTTTTGCCTCTGTTAAATTCTAAAACTCTAAACTTAGATAAATCTCCTTATATATGGCCTTTGTTAGATTCTGGAACTTTGAATTTAGATAAATTTTCTTATATTTGGCCTTTGTTAGATTTAGGAACTTTGAACTTAGATTAATTTTCATATGTTTTGCTTTTGTTAGATTAGATGGAATTTTGAACTTAGATCAATTTTCTTATATTTTGCCTCTATTAGATTTTGTAACCATGAACCTACATGATCTTTATATGTTTTGCCTTTATCAAACTTTGGAACTATGAACTTAGATGAATCTTTTTATATTTAGCCTTTGTTAGATTTAGGAACTTTGAACTTAAATCAATCTTCATATGTTTTGCCTTTATCAAAGATGGAACTTCAAACTTAGATGAATCTTCTTATATTTTGCTTCTATTAGATTCCATAACCGTGAAGTTACATGTCTTATTATCTTTTTGCCTTTGCTAAATTCTAGAATGCAAAATTCATATGGTCTTTTTTTCTTGAATTGCTTTTGTGAAATTCCAGAACCATGAAATCACATGGTCACATATTAATTTTGTTCCTTTGTCAAATTTCCATAAACATGAACTAGCTTAGTCTTTTTATCTTTTTGCCTTTGTTAGATTTCTAGAACCATGAACTCAGTCTATGGACCTTTTATATTATCTAAGTTTTGCTTTTGTTAGATTTCCATAACCATGAATTGTGGTTTGGTCTTTTTATTTTTTTACTTTTGTACAATTTGTAGAACCACTTGAATTGGCATGGTCTTATAATTTCTTTTTGCCTTTTGTAAAATTTCCATAACCATGGACTATGGTTTAGTTTTCTTATGTATTTGCCTAAATGTTAGACTTTTAGAACCATGTACTTAAATGGTTTTTTAAAAATCTTTTTGCCTTTGTCATGTTTTGTTTTATGTTGGATGGCAGAGGTTGTGGAAGGTTTGATAGCAAAGTTGGATGCATGATTTCTTGAACAAATAGTCATGGATGCTATGGGGATTGTTTATCCCTAATACTAGTTACAAGTAGATGCAGATGTGATATTTCCTTGACATCTTGAAGTGCTGAATTTTTTTTATTATAGCTTGCGTCCATGTGGACAACCCAAGGACAACAAATCTGCCCCTTTCTTGCCATCCTCTCATGTTGGGATTTGGATGCTCAATAAGGCTTGTTTAAGTTGACCATGAAATTTAATGCTGCTCAAGCCATGGCTTAAATTGTGGCTCTTGCATCTAACAAGGTTAGCCTTACCATCATCAATCCTCTCACACACATGTGGCGAGTGATCCATGCATCACAATTGTTGTCTAATGCTTATCCTGAATACTTAAAAGTGGCAGAGATTGCCATGGTTCATGTGCTTAGTTTTGTTGAAGATGAATGATGTTTCAGTTTTGTTGCATTCTTAAAGAACAAAATGTGGAATATATTGAACAACCATCTCTAGTTAGTTGTTTCTATGTATGCATAGAAGTTTTTTCACACTTCACAACTTTCCTTATGAAGACACTATGAAATGTGGTCTAATGTTGAATCAGCAAATGGCCAAGGCTGATATGCTTAAATTTTATTTGTGATTTCATGCCCCTCTTCTCACATGCTTGTTGCTGGATAACATTTCTTAGCTTAGGTTTATATCTAGATTTTTTTGCCAACATCTAGTGCACATAGCTAGATATTGATGGATTTGAAGCTTTAGTAGCCAAATGATATATAGCCAAAAAAATATGCCTCATTGCCACCATGGACTCTGTGGCCTTTTATGTAATCCTCCAAGGGTCTTTTTATAAAAATGCATTTGCCAGATAAAGTTTGGGAACACTTTTTTATCTTCCCCATATGTGCTTTCTGTTGATATAATTTTTTGCCACATTCACAACAACCCAGAAATGAAAAAAAAAGGCTGATACCTATACAGCGCACCAAGGGAAGAACCCACAAAATTCAAAGCACGTGCTCTTCAATACATGAGATAGATGCGTCAGATCTAGTGGGAACTGCAAAGATTAAGGATTTTTGCATGTAGGGTACGAAAATTACGATTATCAATGACGGTACTGCAACAGTGTGCTCCCTGGGAGAAATACAAGACTTTTGTACAATACATAAGTATAGATTCTGATAATATCAGCAGTAGTGAGACAGATCAGCCAGAGAGAAAGCAGTAGCCTAGTATGGAGAGATTCGACATAATCAGCAGTTTGCAACTGTGAGGACTCAGGACGCCTCCACCTGGACACAGCTGGGACAATTGGGTCGAGTTCCCAGATTGTTCACAGAGGGCCAATAGAGTCTAGCTCCCAGAGTGTTCACATACAGGGCAGATTGTTCACGGATTGTTCCCAGATTGTTCACACAAAGGGCAATAGGGTCTAGTCCAGATGTGCACGCAAGGACAATCGGGTCTGGTTACCAGTTTGTTCACAGACGGACAATAGGGTCTATATTCCAGATTGTTCAGACAGGGACAATAGTGTCTAGCTGTTACCAAGAACGACAAACAACGGAAAAACGACAAACACAGCTTTAAGTTGTTTACCTCCAAAATTACAAATAGTAATGCTAAACGTGCTATATACTCACTGCTAGTCGTGTTTTTCCCTCTTTACCATTAGTGGCCCCGGACGTGTTGCACCACATTTAAATTTTTTTTCTTTTCTGTTTCTGTTGGGTGGCGGACATTGTTGTCTATCCCCCGCCCCCCCTCACCCCCTTGCTGACAGCTTGCTTCAGAACCCCAATCAACTCTCACCAGGACATGCTGTGATGAGAGAGAATCATGAACTCCAGACTCTGGAATATTAGTCTGTAGAAAAGTAATTAATTAGCTAGAAATCGAGGAGAATAGGTAGTGGTAGTATAAGTAGTAGTGTCAGCGCGGTGTACGTAACCGAATTAATAACACCGTCTTAATTCATTGATAACACCGTACCCGTGATAGCCACGCCAATGAGATTATAAACATTCGCAGTTAATTTAATCTGGAAGAGATTGTCATTAGCTCCCCTTATTAAGGACCGACACTTGATCTCCGAATTCAGTAAGTAGTAAAACCTTTCTGAACGCAAAAGCCGACTGCGAAAGAATATAACAGCCCCTGCTGCCAGACTGCGGTCCATCACTCCCCATAGGTCCAAAACTCACAGATCACTATTGGACCAATTACTTAGTAGAATATTATGCTTCAGCAGCCCTACACAACGGTAACGAAGTTCAGTTGACAACAACTCGCTGTTCAACTCTACTTCTAATTCATCTAGCTAGCTAGTGCACAAACCTCAGTTAGAAAAAGTTACAAAGTCTAGCGTTGATCCTTTAGCAGTTGTTAGATCCCTAGGGTTTAAGAATAGGGCAAGTAGTGCATTTAAGCTGGGGGAGCCATCGATCAACGTCACTATCATCTCAGATCTGTTTTTCAGTTTCCGGCGGAACTGGGATTGCCAAATGACAGCGGGGACGTCTCTGAGAGAACCTATAATATCACAATTATTATTGCTAGATAAAATCAGCTCAACTAATCAGGTTCGTCCAGCAAGAAATGAAACCCTGACATCTGCAACTTATATGCAAGTACTTGGCAGGCAATCCGCTACAAGTCCACATTAACTAGACTGCAGCAGCAGCTTATACTTTGATCGATTTAATCGTGCTGCTGCAAGCAATCCTTGACCACGATTCATGACCAGTTCTGAAACATATGTATTTGTATACACATGGAAACGAAGTCATAGCAGCAAGTAGACATCCTCGTTACATACCTGAACTGAGCCAGTTGCTTCCCTCCATGCTTTGCATTTATTGATGGTTGATAGCTGAAGCAAAACGATATTAGACATATAGCTGTATATATATACGAAGACCTGCCTAGGAATAAAGCTTGCAGAAGATACGAAAGCCACTTATAAATGGTACAGTTATATAGACTGGCCTGCTGAGTAGAGCAGTTTCCATGAGTGGCTCCAAGGAGTCTACAACCAGATATCATAGCAAGGAATTGAACCAAACCCAATTGGCTCCTACAGAGATCTCAAGCTCGAGCGGTACAAGGTGAAAAGGAGTCAGGGGACATGGGGAGTACAGTGCCTCAGTACTCACCCAAGGAGACTTGATCTCCAAACTGGCTTACTGGCACAGGCAGCCACCAGCAACAACCCTGAATCAAAATTCCATGCATTTCAGAATTGCATCAATCTTAGTATAAGTGTGGGATCAAACCAGAATCTCACTAATCAACTTAGACCACATCTAAAAGACAGGACGAGCACTTGATATGTTTCCTCTAATACCAACCAGCTAGCGGACATTGAAGACTGAACAAATTTCTACAAATACTTTGCAGCTCATGTATGTTGCAGCAGGCTGGCAGCTGCTCAGCAAGTTATAAGCAGGTACTTGAGCCTTCCAATAATACCTTCCAAGATCTTCCCAGTTTCGTGTTGAATACTAATTAAGATCATAGTTTTGTAATTCAGTTAATGAATACAAGTTCTTAATCCACACCACAAGCTGCAGGGTCTATTAGTTCGGTACTGGATCTCGCATCTAGCTAGACAACGTCAGTAATTCACCATTAAGTCTTGCATTTTAACTGGGTTTTAACTGTGAGTTTCTGTTCAATCCTCCAAAAAGGAAGTCATCAACTTCCTGTATATAATAGCATACTAGATCACAGGAGTAATATGCTTTTGTAAGTCTGACATACAGCTGCAGCTTATTTACCTGTACAGCTTGCAGATCGAAAGTGCCACCAGCTGCTGGTTCTAGCTAGTCTGCTTTATAAGGGAATGCCAAGTTTGCTGAGCTTAGTTTGAATATTCATCTTAGATGCACCAGGCAAGCTTCCAGTGCTCCTCCAAGGTTTGTCTTGATTTCGAGAGGAGGTTCAAGGTTGAAGGCTGTTCAACAACCAAAAATCTGATCGTGCACAGAACATCATCCACCGGCTGCTGATCCAGCTGGTTGTTAGACAAGAAGCTTTATAAATACACGTGAAAGAAGATGAATAACATCACAGCTGATCCAATTTTTGTAAGCTTGCACCAGCTTCAGAGCTCATGATACAATGAAATTTGATGAACCATTTTAACCTCCTGTCCGTCTGCCTGAGTCTTGGGACTATTTCAAGACTGGACCCAAGGATTGCAATAGTATATAGAAAGTACAATCGAGAAAGCTGCAAACTAGTAGAGCTAGCTGCTGCTTACAAACCGGTACTATTAGTCAAGTCGGGAACTGCTTGTCATGAGTGCGTGCGTGCATTGACCCCGTGCAATGCAAGCACGAACGTGAGAGTGAATGTGCTGCTGATCAGTTTTAACTGATCAGTCAGTATGAAGGTTGACCGAATTCCATCGAGGCTGAATCTACGCTGTTTGGATAGGCAGAGTATCATGTCCTGAAACCTTAGTCTTTTGGAGCGAAAGATAAGAGAATATGTGACTGGGTTCTCTAACAGCATCAGTACCCGCCCGCTGGGGCGAGGCAGAAAAGAGCGGAAACCGGTTCAAGTGTACCAAGTAATAAATATATTCTGACCCCAAGAATAATCACATCGGACACAACCCGAAAGAAATCATACAAAGTCCTACTCAGTATAAAAATAACTAAATTTGATCGGTTTTCTTCAGCAGCAGCAGCAGCTCAGGACGAAAACTCAGGTGGTGGGCTTTATAGGTCGTGTTCAAACCCTGTATGTTTTGTGTCTGCTGAGTGTATGAGCTTAAGAAACTGGGGTCGTCGACCTTACAGAGACGTTTTCTCTGGCAGGAAAAAACTACTTGAATAGGGGAAGGATAGGCGGGGAAGGACAGGGGGAGCATTCGAGTTTCTTAGTTGCAGCAGTTTTCAGTACAGAAAACGATAAGATCGATGAGCTTTAGCGAGAGAGTGAACAAATCTTGTCATGGGACCGGGTGTATGATAGAAAATAGCATAGTCGGTCGACGGTTACTGTACTGGACATGCCTCGAGGACTCTATCCTGCACCTAGTCGATATAAATCGAATGTAACCGGGAGGCGGCCTCACTCCTCCGATGAGATCATGCGGATTACCGGTCTCAACTCTCAACAAGCTGGTGGTGGTGGTGGAACAAGAACTAAAAACACCTTCATAGTGTTTGCATCTGCTGCGGCCTCTAGGCGCCTGCGCCTCCTGATCTCTATACCAAATATCTCCTCCCTCCTCTTGGAGGTCTCATATCAGCTCGGAACTTACTCTCTGCTTCATCATGCAACCCTACCTAGGGCCTAAGCAACAGCTGACGTTCAATATGGTACAGCAGGTGGACAATTGCTGTGGTGTATGCATCTCCTAGACAATTTCGGAAAGCAGTACTGCATAAGTACAGACGAGTAGCTTACATGCCTTTCTGAGTTGGTTGAAGATATGGTGGCGATCGAGCGAACCGCTTTACAGTTTTCACTTTGCTTCTTCCATCGACAGTGACCCATTCATATTCCCCGCCCTCTCTAGACTCGATGCACAAAACATTCCGGACGGCAAACAGCTGTTCAGTGCAGGGCTGGGTCGAGAACTTCGACCAGCCCACGAAACTAACTCGTCAAGAATCAGAACCTGGATCTCTTACAAACACACACACACACACACACACTCTCTCTCTCTCTCTCTCTCTCTCTCCTTACCTCTTACTCTTCTACCTGAGCGCTGGGCTTGGCCATTGTTGTGTTTCTGGGTGTCACTTTCATTGTGAAACAAAACTTTCAAGGCAATACGGTAAAAGACTCGTGAAGCTGTAATTGCAAACCCTAGGAACGGGACTTGTAGCACACAGTAGTCCTGCAAGTAAGACAGCCCAGCATCCTGCACATGCGTAATAAAGTTTGGCAGGCGATAATTTACATATTCAGCATCGGCTTCTTCAACACTTCCGCATCGTCTCGACCTACTTACTCGCCAACAGCAACAACCTCCCCACACACAAGCTTCTTCGAAAAAACAGCAATATTTTTCAATTTCCTAAGCCTGCTCAAACAATTGCAGTGACAGAAATTACGTGCCAGATATTGTATTTTATTCAAGACTCGATAGGACCGTCCTGATCAAAGTATGACTATCACTAGGCTATAGTTGACGGATTATTACGTGCATGCGATGATGATGATGGTGGTGGTGCTACGTACTTGAGAATGAGTGCGCCCCTGACCATTGTGTCAGTCACCGGGCTCACCTGCAGGCTTACCTGATTTGACACAACGGTCAGGGACGCCCATTCTCTTACATAAAGGAAATTTTTGCTTCACCCTTCTGAAGAAACGATGATTAGGTTTTCGAAAAAGGAGGATTATGTTAAATTATGGTGCCAGACAATGACATCTTCCTATTATTTTAAATTAAATTACAGACAGGAGATAGGGACATATAATTAATGATGAAATTGAATGAGATTTGTGTAATTTTAAAAACCTCAAAAGTAACATAATATTTCCTCAAAATCCTTATGTTTTTCTTTTTGGTGATTTTTTTCACAGTATGGAATTTGAAGGCAAGTGAAAACTATTGAAGCCCCTTGCAACAGAATGCAAAATCCCCTCTCTAGCTTATTGCATCCATCACATTATAGGGGGGTTGAAATAAGGTTTTTATCTAAGTAGAGAATTTGAAGCAGGGGAAAACTGTTGAAGTTCCTTGCAACAAAATGCAAATCCTTCTCTATTTTTTTGTCTCCATCACCTTGTAGTGGAAAATAAGGTTTTTTCAAAAGTAGGTAACTAGAAGGGGAAAACTACTGTCAAAGTCCCTTGCAACAAAATCAGTACCCAGTCACAAAGCTTTGAAACAAAATTTTTATGCTCGAGCATAAACTAAGAGAGATGAGCTAATGGGATCGAAATATGTGCTAATAACTTGAAAGGTTTTGGATGAGGTCAGTCCATTCTACATCCATCATTACATGGAATGTGGTAAGTAGAACAGTCTCAGAGAACTCTTCCTTGGGCCCCCATCATAAATCACCACTGACAATGAGAAAATCAACAGTTTGCCATTTCAAATGTTGAAACTGAAACAGTTTGCACAATTGACATTTCAAGAACTTACAATCAACAGATTATATGTTATATTATAAATACGAATACTGAATACTGAAAGATGAGATATGTTTTGCCTGCAGTATGAATATCAGTTGAGAACTTACCAGTATCTAGTCAAAGAATCACAAATTTTGCCCCATTTTTGGTCAAAGTAAAACCAAGAGATTTCTGATTGGCTTGCTTCTCCCTGTAATCCCCTTATCAAACATCCATAGTGTGTTTCTGCAAGTGGGTCAAAAGTTCACTTCATTAGTCTGCATGCGCATGAAGAACCATGAAGCCAACTGGTAAAACAACATCCACTTGTCCTCAATGGCTTTGGGGTTCAAGGCTTGCTTGCATGCTTGATGGTAACCTTGTGTCCAAAAGGAGGTGAGAGTAGGTGAATGCACTTTCATCACCGCACATACAAGTTATAATTACAATATATCCCACATGGAAAGGCTCAAAGTGGGTATTAGGGTATGAGGGACTTTACTCGATCTTCCAAACTGGCAAATTCATGCATCTCACTCCTTTGTTTGCTTTCGCTCTATTCAAACACCAAAATTTCAGCAGACTATTCTACTGTAGATCTGGTCTGGTAATTCTTTCAAGAATAGATAGGTGATAAAAAGTCTGGAAAGTACCTCTCCTCCACTTCTTTGATGTGCTGGTGATAGAGTTCCTGGTTGTCAGTGAGAGATTTGTTCGACTTCCCAAACCCAGCATGCTATAGTACAAGTGATATATTCAGGGAACTTCAGACTGCATATTCTCCCAATGGAATCATCAGCTGAAACTGCCTCAGTCTCTTTACATGCTAACATCACAGGGCTGATTATCTACTGCTGCTGACAATCAAAGTCTCAAGCAGCTTCACATTCAACAGCCTTTCAGAACCTTGTACAAGTTCATCAATGACAGCACACAATTAGTCTGAGCTAGACCTCTTTGTACAAACCACCACAACAACTGATTCAAGTACTACATAATATTGATCTGCTCAAAACCAAGGGCAAACAATTCAACCACAACCTGAAACTGAGTTTCTGTTGTATGATTTCTAGAAGCAATATGGAATGTCAGTCATAATCTTGGCTAGCACTGATCAAGAGGTGCATAGATGATAATAGAATATATATTCCTTGTTCAAACTGCAACAAGCTTGTGCCCATTTCATTTTAGCAGGCACTGTAGTACAAGCCACAAGCATCTAGTGATGCCAAAGGAATGGAGAGGCAAGCGATGTACATGGAGGGTCTAAGGGCAGCTGTCCATTGAGTAGCTGCACCTTCAGCTTTGGAAGGTCCAGTTGCTTTCCATTAACATTAAATTCCCAAGCAGGAGGTGCAGGTACAGTTCCATAATGCAGGTCTTGCAAATCTCAATTGCAAATCTAGAGCATCTGGAGTCAAAACTGGTAAGTCATACTTGCAAAGCTGAAGGTGCAGCTACTCAATGGAAAGCCACCATAAGTCAATGGGTCGGATAATCCCTAACTCCTGAACAAATCCTAGATTAAGCACACAACTGTTGACTACTTGGATCATGCAAGCTTGTACCATGTCAGCTATGGAGCCAAAACTAGATTTGCTTGAATATACAATTGCAGTCTTCATCAATGACTCATCCTATGCATTGGCCACATACAAGGGTTGCATTGACAAAGAAAAGCACCAGCAAATTAACCACTTGTGAACTAAGAGCACCTTGAACCTCCATTCCACAGTGCTGATCTGCATCATCTCCCTCCTCCCCCATAATTGAATCTCTTCTCATAAGATTAGAAACTGTTTTAGGACATCATCATTGTGACAACTAATTTTGAAGCAAAATGTGTCATGTGGACTGAACCTTGTAACCAAATTTCTCTGTTGTTTTTTTCACCTCCCTTGGATCAGACAATACTTCTCTCATTAGCTGCAACAGCAAAATGAGAGAGACACGAGTCAACCCAGAGCCCAAGGGAGTCAGGCTACGCTGGCTCACTGCGGCAGATGACAAATTCTGTACTTCAGTAAACAAAATGACTTCACAAAGAAGAGAGCAATGTCTGCTCAATGGGTATCTAAACCCTAAATGATTCCTCCAGAATGTCACAGTGCCCATTCTCAAGTTCATACTGCCTGATCTGAATTCTTTGCAACATCTTTGCAACAGCATCCAACCCAATGATCATGTACGAGATTACCACAAACAGTAGCTCCCAACTACTCATCAAAAAAGGATCCATGATCCACAAGAGGAAACATGGAAAAGGGTTGTGCTTTTCTCACTTTACCAGCATGGCTTGGTTTGGTTTGGTTTGGTGGGAACCCTAAACCCTAAATCTGGCCACAACTTCAACACAACGGTTGGGAGGTGGGTAAGCTCAAGAGAAGAAATGCAGCTTCTCTCAAGATCATAGGCCATCTAATGGTGGTCACAAAATGTCAATATGAAAACAAAATGATGGAGGCACAAGCCTACAGCTAAACAGGGCCCAGAGTGAGACCTGACCTTACAAGACAGCAGAATTTGTGGACAAAGAGAATAATGGAGTCAACATTTCAAACTTCACGATGTGCATCAGAGTTGAGAAGTGCATCAAGCTCTGTCCCAACCCTTTGGTCTCCCACATCTGATGTGTCAGTTGTAGGCTGCATCAAGTTAAGTCGTTTTCGACCATGGGTAATGACACTTGGCACTAAAGCCTCCAATGTCAACACCTCCCACCTTCCACCTGTGATGCCCGGTGCATACGGGGAGAGCCAGTTTCTCTTCTCTGGTCCACCCATGTAACAGAAACAATTTAAACTCAGTGCCAGCATGATAGTAGAACCCTAAAGTGCAGCAGTTATGGAGCTCTGATGCTCTTTGCCAGATGAGTTACACAGTGGAGCTCTCATGATCACACTCTTTGCAACATTCTAGCAGACACTATGTACATATCATTGCATCAACGGGAAAGCTTTCCATCACAGAAACTTACAAACAAGATAACAAAACAACACATGGGAGCAATGTGGAGATGACACTTCATTGCACATTGTTGAATCAGCAGTTTCATGCAAAGAGAAAAACCTTCCATCGAACAACTTCTGCAGTGATGAAACCACCACAGAAGAGTGGAGACAGAGAGAGAAAGGACTGTGCCTTCAAATTTAACAGCCCGAAGATGAAGGTTTGCTGTACCCAAGCTACCAATCACAGAGAAAGTGCAAGAAGCTGAGTGCCCTTCATGGTCCAAACCCATAGTAGCCTCATACCAAGGTCCCTTCTCAATATGCTCTCCCAAAACTGCTAATAGTTGGGGATTGTTTGCAGCCTGATCCATAGCCTTTCTGCACACAGACACACGTTTTAGGACAAGCCAGACATCATAAATTGCACACAGTCCTCATTTCAATCCCCAATTTGAAGCGGCAAAAGACTCCAGGAGCTTGGAGGCCAGATTGAAAGACTTTGTTCAACTCTCTTTTTTCAATCCATTTGTCCCATAATCATAATAACAGTGGAGATGAGTGCACTAAACAAAATCTAATGCTGTCAATATCCTGTTGATGATACATGATTGCTTTTACTTGATTCTCTCTCAATACAATTGAGCTTTTGAAATCAAGGATTCATCATGAATAATGACAGCATGCATCTGGTAGGAGGCCAGAGCCTTCTGGGTAGGATTGCGAGGAAACATTTTTCACATGGAGAATGATCTAATAAACCCTAATTAGGGTTTCATTCCTGTGAACAGACAGTATGGACCTGCCATCTGGTTCTTCTTCTTCTTCCACAACAAACCCATTCTTTCATAGCATCACATTCTTCTTCAAATAAATCCACAACAAAAAAGAGAATTGGCAAATTCATCCCCCTACTACCAACAACCAAAACCCAAATATCATCAACAAAAACATCCTACCATCACCAACAAAACACCCAACTGTGAAGAAGGAATTTGAGGCATGAGAAAGGACATGGAAATGTTTTACATACTTGCTACATTGTTGATAAATTAAGTAGTCATCGTAGATGCTGACACCTGCCAAGCTCATAAGTCCAAGCAGCAGCCCAGACGTCACCTTCTTCCGCATACTCATTTTTTTGTTGTTGTCGTCGGTTCCTAATTCATTCCCTCACGCTTGAGGAAGAAGAAGAGGAAAAAAACCAACGAAAAAATCCTTCATACAACAACAAGAAGGACAAAAAACTTCCTTATACCGTAATCCCTGCTGCAAATTGATTCCAGCAACAAACAAGCCGCTCCTCGACTCGCCATACTGCTGTGCCCTTTAAAGGACATCCATAAGGATGATAAATATTCAACGTACCAAATTGGAAACACATGGTGGTCACTGGTTAGCACGGTGAAGCTCAAGTGGATCCTTCAGTTATGCTGGAAATGTTTCCCATACGACCCTAGAATGTAGGGATACCAAACTTTGGCCGGTTTCTGGGTGCATCCCAATGTCTCTAAGTACCCTGAAGGGCAGAACCAACAAAGGGCAGGGCCGCTGCGATCCCCTTCTTCATCACACAAAGGCTAAAACCCTTAACTCGTCCCTACCACTGTCCTTTACTTAGGGCTCCGACTGCTGCTACCGTGCTGCTGTTAATTTCATCGCCCATATCTGGCTGCTGCTGCTGCTAATTGCATCTCCTACATCTGATGCTCTTGCTCTTGCCTGCTGAGGAGATGGTTTGTTGTTGGAATTTGCATTGGAGTAGACTTGCCTGGCATGCACAATGGAAGTGGCAATCTCGGACACGACCAAGAGTTGCTACCTTTTTCCAACTCTTGTTGCTAATTCCATCTCCCACATCGTCCAACCATACTGCTGCTGTTGCTCCTGCCTCCCACACCCACCAAAATGTGTGCAACTGGGTTTCTCCTGTCATTCTCAGGCTGCATTGGAGCCAAGGAAAAAACTGTTCACATTGTCGGGTATGTATGCTGTATGACCACCCATTGGGTGGAGAGGAGAATTGGGAGTTTTGTGAGAGTTTTCCTCGTCAAAAAAAAATCTCTCTTTTTGTTGCTTCATCATCATCATCATCTCCAACCAAAGATTCGGGGGCAGTAAAGTCTTGGTGGTGCTTGCAGTGGATCGAGATTCATGAAGGAATCATGTCTTAAGAAGAAGAATACTGCCTTGTTTTGCAACACAAAACGGTCAAACATCATGGCCAAGAACAGGCCAGGTTCAATAGCTCGAACCTGAGAGTTGTGGGCGATGCAAGTGGTTGGTAGAAGGAGTTCACACACTAGCAGGAAGGAACCTACCCAGTCAGTGAAGAAGTGGAAGTTTCAATGGAGGATAATCCCCCTCCTGCTGCTGGATGTGAGGGAAATAGTGGTAGTAGTAGTAGTAGGAGGGAACAAGACATGAACCTGCTGCAACAGCAAGCAGCAAGGAGGAATTATCGATCCAAGCTTGGAATCCTTCCTTTGGTTGCACTCACATTTTATGAGGTATCAGGAGGACCATTTGGGGTAGAAGATTCGGTCAAAGCAGCAGGACCATTGTTAGCTCTTCTTGGCTTCCTCGTCTTCCCTTTCATTTGGAGCATCCCTGAGGCACTAGTGACAGCAGAATTGGCAACAACTTTTCCTGAAAACGGTGGATATATGTTGTGGATTTCAGCAGCGTTTGGACCTTTCTGGGGCTTTCAAGAAGGATGGTGGAAATGGATCAGTGGAGTAGCACAATGCCTTGTATCCTGTCCTCTTCCTTGATTATCTGAAATATGCCATTCCAGTCTTTGGAGGTGGACCCATCCAACTCCTAGCTCTCCTTCTCCTCACCATCTCCCTCACATTTCTCAACTGCAGAGGGCTAACCATTGTGGGATTCACAGCTGTGACGCTCACAATCTTCTCACTCCTCCCCTTTTTTGTGATGGCCATTCTAGCAGTCCCAAAGATCAAGGTCAAGAGATGGCTGGTAGTGGACATGAGCCATTTGGACTGGCGAATGTACCTGAATATACTCTTCTGGAATCTAAATTACTGGGATTCTGTGAGCACTTTGGCTGGGGAAGTGGAGAATCCAAGCCAAACCTTTCACAAGGCATTGCTATGGGCTGTAGTATTGGTGATACTATCATACGTCATACCATTGGCAGCAGGTACAGGAGCATTGGAGCTTGACAGACAGAAATGGGAAGATGGGTGCTCTGCGGATGTTGGAATGGCGATTGGAGGCATATGACTCAAGTGGTGGATTGAAGCAGCTGCTGCACTTTCCAACATGGGTTTATTTCAAGCTGAGATGACGAGAGATTTGTTCCAGCTTCTGGGTATGGCAGAGATGGGCTTGCTTCCTAAGGTATTTACAATCCGAACCACGTATGGGACACTGTTGGTGGGAATCATATGTTCAGCATCAGGAATTGTCCTCTTATCCTGGATGAGCTTCCGGGAGATTGTGGAGTTTCTCACCTATCTCTATTGCTTTGGCATGCTTGTTGAGTTTGTGGCATTTGTTTGGTTATGCATCAAACAACCTGAGTTGGAGCATCCTTTCCAGATTCCAGTTGGCACCTTTGGTGTTATCCTCATGCTTCTACCACCCACAATTTTGCTACTCCTGGTGATGTATTTAGCCTCCTGGAAAACTTTTGTCTTCAGTATCACAGTCTCAATTATAGGTATCCTTGTATATCTGGCACTCGAGTATGCAAAGGCAAAGAAATGACTGCAGTTTGTGGACACAGATCAACCTAGTAGACTTCATGATGATGATGATGATGATGATGATGATGTTGCTGCTACTTCTTCTATGTCTCCACATCATGAGGTGCTTGAGGCAGAGGCAAGGCTTTTGTCTGCACAGCACCAGTGGTCAAATGAAACAAGACCTCTCCTTCAGTAGTCCCTTTTAACTGTATTGTGGGCTTTTGAAATCATTAATTTTTGGGCCTTGCTTAGATTGCAAATTGGGTGCTATGATTTGGTATCAAATTTTCTTCTTCTGACCACACGTGCCTTTCAAAACAAGGGATTGATATCTCTTGGACTGTGCTTAGATTGCCATTAGGTGCTGTGGTTGTGGTATCAACTCTCTTCTTCTAACCACATGTGCCTTTTGAAAGAAGGGATTTTTCTCTCTTGGGCCATGAATGAGGTCGGGAGGTGAATTGGCTTACATGTACGGAAGTGCCACACACAAACATGTACAATACTTTGCTCTGTTATGGGTGCTTCTTTTTCTTCAATTCCAGACGTCAATGGGTAGAGTAGCCATGTTGATGCTTTGCATATTCTGTGGGCAATGCTCTCTATTCATTCACTTGTTGAGTTATATCCAGGTGCGCATGTATGGTAATCACTTTCAGTGGCAATATGCAGCTTGCTTCTTGAGTGTTGAGTTTCCTTCAATTTGCTCATTCCTATGTGCCAAGCTTTGCCCTTGTGAAAAAGGCCAAGTTGTATCATCATGGATTAGTCCACCTTCTGTTGCTGAAAATACCAATATTTTGTGAATCTTTTGTGAAATGCTTGCTTGGTTAGAAAAAAAGTGTTTTGGGCATATTGAACTCATAATTCAAATTCATCCAAATAACATGAGTGAATATAGGTGAAATGTGCCATCCTTGGATCCCATTGTCAAAACTGATGTGATGTGCCAAACTTATGTTGGACGTCATGTTAGTGTTAGGATAGATGTGTATTATATATACTCCCCCTTTTTGAGCTTGAGGAAGTGTGCAATCACTTGAATGTGTGATGTGCTATGGACATCATAGAGAGTTTGTGTGACTATGTTGCATCACTATTCAAAGGTTAATAATATTAGAACATCACTTGCACAAATCTCAACTTTTGGTTGCAAACACAAGGCAATTTAGATTGCCACAGCCCATTTCCTTAAGTAATTATAGATTTCTGCAATAACTACTGCACATCAGTGGAAGGAATAACAGGACAACTTCAATAACCTTGCAAGTTACTGGTAATCTTCAATCTAATTTCTCTAGGCAATTATGGATATCCTGATTATCATACAATGTGATTGTGTGGTAATTGGCATTCATAACGTCATGTTTAACCTTTGTTAATTGATATTGTTTATCAATCAAGTTAGCCAAAACTAAAGATTGTGAAATTTCAAACTTCAAATGTCTAGTTCTTTCATAACACAAACGTCATGGGACAGATGAGTGCAAATGTTTTTTTTGAGTATTATAATTTCATTTGGTTTCCCACATGGTGTGTTGACATGATAAATGTAGTTTTCTTCCTTTCATAAGTGCTACAGTTCTCATCAATTTGGCTCCCTTGTATTGTAGCCCATGATTTCAAATGGCAAATTAGGAGATGTAAGTCTAGATAGGGCACAATAACAAGCCAATTTCATGACACACATATGAGGAATTCCACGAGGTCAAGTCCTTTTTTCTCCACAATTAGGTTCAATTATTACCAAAAGTTCTGATCAATTTTGAGCTCTGTTAGTTAAATAATAAGGGAAGTAACGTTCATGGTCCAGATCGCATACTTCGCGATATGGCATGGTTGTATGAGATGCCACTTGTGGGTGTCAATTGAATATTGCATGACGAATATTGGATCAAACCCTAGAAATTGGACGTCAAGACAGCGATGTTTTTATGTGTTTTCTCGTGTTCAAATTGGATACCACGATTGCTATGGTTAATGTGATTTTAGTGTTTATATTGGGTACAAATTGGACGCCAAGATTAACCCATCTTTTATGTTTTTTTCTAGTGTTCAAATTTGTTACAAATCGGATTGTGCCAGGATTGCTCTGTTCGATGTGCTATTTTAGTGTTCAAATTGGGTACAAATAGAATGCCAGGACTACTATATTTTATGTTTTCTCTAGTGCTCAAATTGGGTGCAATTTGGATACCAGGATTGCTGTGTTTGTGCTATATTAGTGTTACCATTTGGATGCCAACAAGATGTATACATTTGACTTCTGCTTCTTCAATTCCTTGCCATATGTTTTCTATGGTGTTTTTTGAGTGTAAAAAAAATTGGAATTACAAAAAAGAAAGAAACAAAGATGGCATGGAATTTCTGCTTCCTTCAGTTTGCAGTTTGATGATGTTCAGATGATGTTGCTTTATTGTGAGCTACTAGTTAGCTGAAAACTCCACCATGCCTCTCTCAGCAGTCAAGATCAGTCTGGTGATGGCTCCAGTCTCTTCTCTACTGAAAACATACATAGCAGCAACAGCAGCAGCAAAACATCCGGTGCCACAATTTCTCTCAAAAGAGATTGCAGATTTCCTTGCAATTGAAAACCCCTAAACCCTAGACCTTGTCTTGTCTTGTCTTGTCTTTTCCCTTCACCTGGTTTTTGAAGGTTTTTTTGTTCTTCCCTATCTAGTTTGCTGTCCTTCATTTTTGTGAGAAGATCATAACAACAGCAGCAGCAAACATCCGGTGCCATAATTTCTCACAAGGAGATTGCAGATTTTCTTGCACTTGAAAACCCCAAAACCTTGTCTTTTTTTATTTTGTCTTGTGCCTTCTCTTGGTTTTTGTAGGGTTTTCTGTTTGTTCCTATCTTATTGCTGTTCCTCAATTTTCTGAGAAGATCATAACAGCAGCATCAAAAATCCGCTGCCTCAATTTCTCGCAAGGACATTCCAAATGTTCTTGCAGTTGAAAACCCTAAACCCTAATCCTTGTCTTGTGCCCTCTCCTGGTCTTTGAGGCTTTTTATGTTTCTTCCCTATCTAGTCTGCTGTTGTTCATTTTTCTGAGAAGATCATATCAACCCAGTAAAAGCTCAGCTCAGAAAGAAAGAAGCAGCAGAGAACAATTGAAAAAACTGAAGGAAACCTCCCAATCATTAGGACACAGAAAGAAGAGGATTTTTCTTCTTCTCAAGCTATCTTACTTTTGGTCAGAATTTTCTTTCCTCAAATATGCAGATCTTAGGCTTGCCATCTGCACATTTCTTGTCAACAAATAGAAGCAGCCACAATAATGCGGCCATCGTCATCATGAATGAGGTTGTGGACATGCGTTGCAGCAGTTGGAGTAGTAACAGTTCTAGCCCAATTAGTGCAACAAGAAGATTTCCCACTAAACAGTTCTTTGCCAGATTCTTGGAGTTGGAAACTGTGAGACTTAATGTCTGGAGCAAGTTTAGAGGAGCTGCAGCAGCTCCTGATTTGTGGCAAAGAAGAGCTTCTCGGGGAAGAAAGAAAATGGGTGCAATGAGAAGTAAGTGCAAGAGTGGAGGAGATCATGAAGAAACTCAAGGAGGTCCAGTAACTGAGTCCTGTCCGAGCTTTCCTGGAGATATGGGTGAGGTTTTAAGCAGCCTGAGTTGTTGGAAGCAGAAGAGAAGGATTTTGGAAATTGGTTTTGTGGGTCTGTTGGCAACTGCTGCCTGGTTTCGCAACTTGGGAGCTGCAGGACTTATGGATGACACTGAGCCTCTCTTTGTTGAAGCTGCACGCCAAATGTATGTGTGTGTGTTTCTCTAACTTGCTATTCCCTTTCTGTCTCCCACCATTCCTGTCACTGTGGAAAGTTGGAATCCATTGGCGACTACAGATCTGATCTAAGTCTCTCTGATGAATTGAAAAAGAAATTGATCAATCAAAAAGACTACAGATCTGATTTAAGTCTCTGATGAATTTGGAAAATTGATCACAGGCACTACATATCTCATGAAAATTTCTGATTAATTGAAGGAAATTGAACACTAAGACTGCATATCTCATGCGTGTCTTTGAAGAATAATTGCAGTTCATCAGAGACTTACATGAGATCTGTGAGATCTGTACTCTTTCTGATCAATTCCAGTTTCATCAGAGAAGATGATTAGGGTTTGGGGATTTTGTGTCATGACGAATGGGTGGTGGTGAATGGGAGTGATGATGATGTGCAGGTTATTGACAGGTGATTACATTACACCACAGTTCAATGCACAGCCGCGGTTTGACAAGCCCATTCTTGTCTACTGGCTCATGGCACTGTCGGTAAGCAGTTTCTTCCAGCACACTTTCCCAAACAGCTTGTTCAAGAGCTCATCATGATGAGGCTCATGAGGTTTATTGCAATAAACTCTTGTCTTTGTTGCACATGGGGGAAATTGGGCTGATGAACAATTTCATCAATTTCTTGGTTCTCTGGATGTGCCACTTACAAATAAAATAATGTCAAGGAGGAGGAGAATTTTGTCTTGCTCTTCAATTGGAGTTGCTTTTTCCATTAACCCCATGCTCTTGATGAACAAAAAAAAAGTAGTTAGGGATGGGTAATTTCAGTAGAGTGTGTTGTCATGTGTGTACAACAAGCCAGACACAGTAGCTGATTTTTGGTGCCTTTTGCATTTCAGATATTAAGGAGAGGATGTCTGGGCATATGACTTGTTTTCTACAGGCAAAATTATTCGGATTGAGTGTTTGGGTCTTCAGGCTGCCTTCAGCTTTGTGTGCCTTAGGACTTCTTCTAAGTCTTCTTCTTACTGTCAAACACTTTGGCTTGAATTTTCCTACTGACTTGCAAAGCCAAAGTCAGGAGACACAAACTGGCAATTCCAAGTCCTTCTATATACCAGCAATCATCACTGCCGGAGCCTTTGCTCTTAACCTTGAGGTATGTTGCACAGGATACACTAAGGTTCCTGTTAGTTAGAGATGAAGCAGACACTATCTATTTTGTTTGTGTTTGAAGTTGCATTGCCAATTTTGTATGTGTTTCATTAACAATATGGTGGACTGAAGGTTGTAGCATGGGGGAGCACAGCATTATCAGATATGCTTTTGACGAGCACTATTGGAGCCACACTTCTGACTTTCTTTTGGGGGTACGCCAGACATGTCAAATGGGGCTACCCAATGTCAGCAGTTTTCATGGGGCTTGCCTGCCTTTCCAAAGGACCCATTGGAATTGTTTTCCCTGTAAGTAGCCCACTAGGTATAATGACGGAAAGGAAGTCTGTCCCAAGTCATAGATGTTGGACATTGCTCGATGTCCATGTAAAGCAAAGCATACAACTCTCATTTCAATAGGATGTTCCTTTTCATGTTTCTCTCTCCATCTCTCTCTTGCTCTCTCCTTGTGTTACAGGACATTATGGTTGGCTTGTTGGGTGTGGATACAGGTGTGTGTTTGTGCCCTCTTTCTTTTATGCAGAGGGGAGTTGTCAAGCATGCTATGGTAAGAACTCTTGGTCTCCACCCTCATCTTCAGGAATTTCAAGACAAAGATACTGCACACTACTCTTCCAGCAAAACTTTGTGAGATATGTGTGCAGGTTAGGGGTGTCATTGTTGCCTGCTACTTAGCTCAAAGATTGATTTTTTTCTCTTTCTGGCTTGGAATTTGTTAGGAGTGTCTTGATGGGATTCTTGTTCAGCAGGGCAGAGCTGCCGTATCTTGAAGGTACCCTTGCAATTCTACTTATCAACCTACCCTGGTACGGATTCATGGTTTCAAAGCACGGACTGCTCTACTTATCCACTTTCTTTGGATACCACAACCTTGAGGTGGGATCCTGTCAATCTTGCTCCACAAGGTCAAACATGTCAATTTCCAAATTCTCTATGCAAATTCTTCTTCAATGGTCAAGCAAAAGGAAACAAGAAGAAGGTCATAAAGCTGGCTAGGCTCCTGCAGTTTGAAAGCAAAAGCTGATGTACCCATTTGACCAAAAGGAGCAACAAGCTCTGTCAAAGTGTTTGTCCAGGAACCTTGTTGCAGTAGTATCAGGTGGTCTGTATTTTGTGTACTGAGAGATATCATTTTGCTGCAGCGGTTTGTGAGAGGTGTAAATCATCACTGGGGAAGGCCTTGGTGGTATGGAATGGCTGTGGTGGTTGTCATGTACCTACCATGGTCTCTCTCTTTGCCACCAGCACTTGTGCAAGCTAATCCCTGGAATCCAACATGGAGGAAGGCTGAGAGATGGCAAACACTACCTCTTTTCGCTGCAACATGGTTTGCTGCTGGCTTTGGAATTTTTGCATTGTCATCCACTCAGGTGTGCACCACTCCATCTGTATCTTCCGCGCTGTCATCTGATACTATTGTGTATGTGTGTGCACTCTAACTTGTGCACTTGTTGGAATTTGAAGCTGCCATCATACTATTTGCCAGTGGCACCAGCAGTGGCCATGTTGGCAGCAGTCCATTTGTCAAAGAAAGTTGGAGAGCGGAGGGTGGGAGTGTTCACAGCTCTGACACCCACTTTCCTGTATCTGAGTCTGGCTGTTCTTTCATGGTTCATTCCGGTGCTTCTCCAATCATCTGGTGATCTCACGGTAGTTCTTCGTCAACTGTCATATTCTCTCCAAAGTTCCTGTCAGTGCTCCCAAATATTGTCTTGAGAGAGTGTAATATCTTTTACTCCGTGGAGAAAGTCTGAAAGTTCATGGCTTTGATGCTTACATTTTTGCAAGAATCTGCACATTTGAGGAGTTGTTTCTCTTCTGGTCATCAAGCCTGTTGTGGGATGGTTTGCTCTTTTAGGCTGCCCAAATCGGGAACCTCTTGTGTGAGAAACAGCTGCATCAGGTTGCGGTGGTCATTTTTGTAGTAGCTGGAGGGCTGGCAATGTCAACTGCAGAATTCAGAGCGTTCCTTGGATCACAACCACAAACACATCCTTCAACAAAAGAAAAGCAGAGCTCTCAACAAAGAAGATTGCTCCCACTGTGGGTTCTTCATACAGCATCAATGCTGGCCTTCTTGATTATATTCATAACCCCTGTCTATCAGGCTGCTGACACTGTCCGTCAAGCCCCTCTGAGAGAGTTGGCATCTTTGGCTTCACAAGTGCAGGTAATGCTGACAACTGTCAAGATGTGTTATCTCGAATAATGTGTCATTGTGTTGTTTTTCTCTGCAATCTCACAGAAGTGTCAGTTTTGGGTTTGGACAGAAAGCTGGGGAGCCTTTGCTAATGGTGGGAACTCGGATGCCAAGTGTTATATTCTACAGCAAGTAAGCTCCCAATCTCTCCCTCTGGCATCTGAAGCTTCAAGATTTTTCTCATGGGTGATCTAGCAATTCTGCACACATGGAGCTGTCTGAATCTCAGAGCATGTCTTTGCTACATGTATATATAGATTTTTTTAAATTATTGGTTTCGCATTCATTCCCATTAGTGGATTGCTTGCAGGTTGCCCACAGCCTTCTTTGACTCATGGCAAGAGGCCTCCACAGTATTGCAACAGCAAGCTCCTAGGTGACTCATTTGTCTTTTGGCACAGCTGCTCTCTTGTTTCTTGTTCAAAGAGTTTCCTATGTATCATTTTACTTCTTCTCAAGGGTTGATAGAAATAGTCTGATGAGTCTCTAATGCTTTCAACCTGGGTTTCCTTCCCAGCTGTGTACTCTCATCACAAGAAGAAGCCAGTACAATGCCAGTCAAATAGGCTAATGTCACACTGACATAATGAAGATCTCATATTGATGACAATGTTATTGATTGTGTTAGCAGAATCAGATCAGCACTTATCATTTCAGAGAGACTCAAGGAAGAAAGTTCACCATCGAAAGAAACCATAGCTGTTGCAGGTGATCATATGTTGATAAGGGTTCTCAACGATGTGCCAGATTCTCAAGTTCCTTGAATACACAAGCAGACCAACTGATTCACAATGGAAAAAGGCAAAGTCTTGACAATTCTGGCATTTCCTCAGCAGTTTCATCAACCTGAGCTAGAGTTCACTTGCAAAAGAGGTGTTTGAACATGTCGAAAACTTGGCACACATTGTGAGCAACTTTCATAAGGTTATGACCACACTTGTTGTCTTACCTTCAAAAATGTTGTTATGGAGACTTCACTGCAAATCTCATAGTGTATGCATCATTTATCTGAGGCACCACCCTGTTTGTGTTTATGCAACAGCACAATTGAATCATGGGAGAAAGTGATAGGATCATGTGAGGCACATGATGTGCGCAAGTTTGGGCTACACAAAGATGGGTATATCTTCTACTAGTTTTCTTGAGAAGATGGTAAATTCCCATTTGTCCTACATTGTTTTGGATCTGGAAAATGAGATTGTTCTCTTATCTGCATGTTTGTCATGATGCTGCAGCTTGCAAGTCCACACTTCATTCAGTATTGCAGGTCATTTTCATAGTTTCTACACTAAATACTTATTTGTTTTTCTTTGTCATTTTAGTTTGTTTACGGTCTTTGCGCACCCTTGTGCAGAAGTCAGGTGAATATATCAATCAGTAGATGCTAGTAAAATCACTTGAAAACTATCTTTGAAAACTTCAAGTTCATTTGAATGATTAGATGTAAGTTCTACATTCTTGTTTTTGAGTGTTTTTTCAAAATTTCAGTGTTGTATTTACTTACATTTAACTATCAGATTTTTTGTTTAGTTTGCTGGAATATGCAGTACATGTGAGGACATCCTTAATATGAGTTTATATCATTTTTGGCTTGATTTTCCCAATGTGGTTCAATTAAATAAATGATGATGATTAAGCAAATATATCTTTTTATTTATTTATTTTGTTCCCATCAAATGACATTGGACAAATGCTCAAATCTCCCTAAATTGAATAAAGATCAGAATCAAGAATTTTATTTTATTTTATTTGCTTTTTCAACAAGTTCAAAAATGGAGAATTCAAAATTATGGTATTTATGATAATATTGAGTCCTAACGTTTGTTTTCCTCATGCTCCAGATTCTGTAACTATCCTCCAAAAGGCCTTTATGAAAGAGGGAATCTGCTGTTGTACTGACAGGACTACAACAGCGTGAGTGGAAAGAGACAAATTACATGCTGCAGAATGAGCAGATATATTGGTTCGCAGCTCCAAAAGGAACTCTGAAAGATTTCCTTTAGGGTTTAGGGTTTAGGGTTCAGAGTGATGTCTATGTTATAGAGCATTCTGTTACGGATTCTTTTCTAGTTTCTTTTGGACACCCATGGACTGCAGAATCCCCTGCAGATTCTGCAATTCTGGTGACTGCAACCAAAACAGGCAGATTTGAAGTAGAAAAAATCTGTTAGATAATGGTATGGAACATCCAGGGCATGGCCATTCTGCCGGTTTGGGTCGATCTGCCTGTTTGGGTAATATCTCGGGTCTCATGCTGATGAGCTAGATAGTAGATTCTGCAATTCTGGTGATTCTGCAAATGAAAACACGAGCAGATTTGAAGAAAAAAATCCTGTTATGTAATGGCATGCGACATTCCAGGCATGGCCATTCTGCCAGTTTGGGTAATATCTCGGGTTGATGCTCTAGATAGCAGGTTCTGTATTCTGGTGATTCTGAAAATCAAAACATCGGCAGATTTGAAGGAAAAAAGTTCTGTTAGATAACGGCATGGAACATCCCAGGCATGCCCATTCTGCCCGTTTGGGTAGATCTTCCAGTTCGCATAATCTTTCGGGCTGATGCCCTAGAAAAGTACAAAGTTGCATATAGGTACATATTTTCTCCAGAATTCCAGGTGGTATTATATAGTAAAATGGACCAAACCGATTCTGACCAGCCAGAATCGCTCGATCGACCTTGTGTGGAGGTTTTCTGCTGGGGCGAGGGTTTTGTGTTTTGTTCCTCTCTTTCTCTCTCTCTCTCTCTCTCGTGCTCGTGTGTGTTGTGTTTTGGGGGATCGATGGCTTCCGTCGTTGTGATGCCAGCAGCGGCTTCGGTGGGGAGTGTTGCGCATGATGTGATTGCGGCGGCAAGGGCGCAGAAGGAGCAAGGGATGACGAGCAGTGATGCTGTTTCGTCTATGACTTTGTTTTCTCGTGCAGCTTCGCACAAATGTTTGCCTTGGAAGTCGGCTTTCTGCTCACGGCTAGTCCCTGTTCCTCTCTTCTCGGGATCGTCCAACTTCCGAGCAGGTATGTCCTTTATCACGTCTATTGAATTTTGCATCGCTAACGGAAAGGGTCCGATTTTCAGACAGGCAAATTGGAAGTGAGACTTGACCTTAGACAGACAGATTGAAAGAGAGAATTGGCTGTGGATATGTCTTTGTGGTTCTCTTTCCTGTTCTGTGTGTGCAAGTTTGCTTTTTTTTCTTTTTTTTGGGAGAAGCGGATCGGAAGTTTCAAGTACTGAACCTGGAATTTTAAGATGTGTAGAACGAAGGAGGGGTCTGGCTGTCGTTTCCAAAGTTTCAGAAACGGAGACGAAAACGAAGATTTCTGAAGCTGCTGAAGCAACGGAATCCACCGAAGAATTGCAAGAGACTCTTAACAGTGCTCTGAAGGGTGTGCAAGAGGCTGTGAGTTTTTTCTTTTTCTTTTTTCCATCCCCGGATTGGCAAGGAATTTTTGTTGACGTCCATGTCTTCCCTCACAATACCTCAATCTAGGAGCTGCTTTTAAGTTCTGTACTGAAGGGGATTTTCTGGCTGATATCTATCGTTTGAGCAAATCATGATGGCTTTGGAGGGCTTAAAATGCTCAGCAATTTCATGATAAAATGCTTGGTTCTGAATATCTGTGATGGAAACCACAAGTATGTTCTTCTCACAGATTAAGAGGTGCAAGTGCTGTATTAATGTGATGCAGTGGGACAAAGTGGATGATAAGCTTGCAGTTGGTGGGTTGGGTTTTGCTGCCCTAATTCTTCTGTTTGCCTCCAGTGGCCTCATCAATGTAAGTGTCATGCACTTTGAAACATTCAATCTGCTATTCTTGCATGGATTAAGGTGATGGTTTGATGCCTTTTGAGTGAGAAACTCTCATAAGGTTATGACTTTGCTCATTGTCATGTTTCCTCAAATTGTCGTTGTGGAGATTTCTCTGCAATTTCTTGGATATATGTTGTTAGAGCATCTCCAGCAGTGGTCAGTATGTATCTCTGCAAAAACATTTCTCACATCCAAGTTTAGTTATTTACTTTTTTCCAACCCCACCCATAAAATCAAAACTGGGACTGCAACTAGGTCCGAGACTACAAATAGCAAACTACCTAGACCAATCATATGATTGACTAATTAAAAACAGGGAGCAGCAGTTGGATCATGTTTATTGCACTCTTCTCTGGCAGATGTTAGGCTTTGCTATGCCTATTACCAGCCTCAGCAAACTGTGCGAAAAAGCTGGGCCAAAACCATTTTGTTGAGCCAAACCAGCATGTTTTGACTTTTCTTCACCCAATTTTAATTTGAAGGGTCACATACTGAGCACCAGTGGAATTGCTCTTAGTTCAGAACTCAGACCTGTGAATTGCTCTACATCTTACGTTGTGGTTTGTAATGCATTGTGCAGGCTATTGATAAACTGCCCTTAATTCCAGCTGTGTTTGAATTTGTTGGCATCCTGTTTTCAGGAGTAAGAACCTCACCTCATTGCCCAATTTACCATTTCATTCTGAGCTGTAGTTGTGTATTATTAGCAGCTAGAGGAGAGTACTGTATTGCACTTTCATTTCCTAGAGCTGGGACAATGAGATTTCTCTGTTTTTCTAATCAAAGTCCTTGTGTATGTGACAGTGGTTTGTGTATCGTTATTTGCTCTTCAAGCCTGACAGGTCAGTGTATTGGGCACTTTTATTCAACTGTTGAAATGTTCTCAATATTCATCTGAAGTGCAATATTGTTTGTTCATTTTTGTATGTCAAGATGTTTGGGGATGTATTAGCACAAGAATTTAATACTGCTGGTGCTGTCCTGTTACTTATGGCACTTTGTCACTGTAATGGAATTCAGTACTGAGAAAGTTCACCCTGCAGGGAGGAGTTGTTGAAGGTGATTGATGATGTGAAGTCAAAAATCACCGGTCAGTGAGGTGCAACATTCCCCTTTTTTCTGTTCGGTGCAGTGGGTGAGCAGGAATGGAGGAGATTAGTGAGGAATAAGTAACCAGACTAGCTGTTGCCAGGAATTTTTTTATGGTGAACATACACCCCCAGCTTGTAAAAGCAAGTGTGGTCATGGAATTGAAAGAGCCTTTGATTCTCACTAATTGCTTCCAGATCTGTTGTGTCAAAGTGTAGAGAAAGCATACCATTGTGCCAGATGCTTCAGCAGTGGTAATGTCGAAATTGTGTCATAATGTATTTCAACTCTTGAAGACAAGTGGCAGCCAAGCGCACACAAGTTTATATGATGTGAGCATTCTGCTAAAAAAATCATGATGGTCTTCTCCCTTGTTGTGGAAGAATTACATGTTTTAAGAGATGCGTCTTACTTGATTGTTCCACTGGGAAACCTGACAAGATGCCCTTAACCTGAGGTTTGCTGAGGCTTTTTTCCTCCATCACCACTTTCTTCCAAGCTTGTGAATTTGCAAGGATGGGTTTCATTGTACTTTGGGAGGAAGTCCTTCACAGATTAGCATCCATATGACAAAGTTTATTGGATTGCTCACCTAGTCACATGCAACTTATGAGGTAGGCATCAAAGTTCTAGCACAGGAATCTTTTGTACTTCACAGATTGAAACCACTGACATTTGACTCTTCCTTTTAGACTGAACAGAAGACATGTGAGTGTAGTCATTATGACCACAGAAGGTCCCTGACTTGTTTCCAGCTCTTCAAATTATGTAGACCAGTTTCAGCTGGAGTCTAAAAAATTGCATAAAGAATAAAAGCTGCATTGATCAAGGGCACTTAAGTCCTTGAATAGCCAACTCTAAGAGGGTTCTGACTCAAGCTTCCTGCATTGTAGTTCTGTTGTAACTAGCCCTGTGTTAGAAGGTTGAGTGTTTTATAAAGAGTCCTTTGTGTATACATAGTCATCCCTTACCAATGCCTTCAGGAAATATTGAGGGGGGCTTGAGGCATTGGCCTGATTCCTGATTGTGGGGAAGTGGAAATAGCTCAGTAGTGACTATCTGAAGTCCTTAAAATGTAGGTACAGATGCAGTTCCTTAAATCCAATTTGGGCAGTTTGATCAACCACTACAAGATAGATTGGCTAGAGTGGATAAAGGTCTGTCAAAACTGCCAGTTTTCCTGAAACAGTTAGTCATTTAGGGTTGAAGCCCTCAAACTTAAAACTTGGGTAGAGATTTCTTTCACTGTGGGTGGTAGTCTTTCAGTTCAAGTGATTGCTTTGGATTTGGATCTGGTTGCCTAATCATTGTGAGATGTGATAACTTGGCTTGTCTATATAACTGCCACATGACTTGGTTTTACATGGTTCAAGAAGTCTAGGTTGGTGGTGAATCATGGGCATTTCACCCCAAGTCTGTACTTATTTTTCTTCATGATTCAGAAAACATTATCTTTTGTGATGCCATGGGAACTTTGAAAGGTTCTCAGTATCTTTGTTACTAGAGGATGTTTGTTTGCCCTTTTCCTTTCCAGGTCTAATGCATTTGTATCATCTGTGCTGTATTGGCCTTGTTAACAGGTGGATGCAGGAGAATCTGTAGACTAATTGTTCTTGTTCTGTCAGTAGATGGGCATGTACCAATATTTGAGATTGTGCACTTATGTAGAAATGCTTCATTGTTGTCAACTAAATTATGCAAAACAGATGTCAGATTCTTCAGGTTAGGAATCATCCAACAAACATTGTTTCACAGATGTTTGTAGTGAATCTTAGCCATCTTCTATTTTGTGTATTGTGCTTTCAGTATGTAAGCACTTTCAATTTGAGCACCAGTTGCACAAGGTGTTTTCATTCTGGAGGAAGGATTAAGTCATGTTCCTTGTTTGTCTGCATCAAAATGTGCCCCTTCCATGATATGATTGGCGCCAGGTTTCTTTGAGATATCAATCTATGTGCAGTTTACTTTGGTGAAGACTACTCAACAAGATGAGAGTCAACTGTTAACATGCCTTGGGGGTGAGGCATGATCCTGACCTTGGTTGTGTTGGTGGTGGGAATTGCAATAAATTCAACTGTGATTGCTGCGGGGAATACAGATAGACGTCGGTTGGTGGGTGATGCTCTTGGGGACATGCAAGTGCTCCTGCAACTAGCACAACTCTCAACCAATGACCCACAAAATGCATTGGGTTCATGGGATGGCAGCAGACCAAGTGCATGCAGTTGGCAAGGAATCAGATGTAATGCAGCAAATCGTGTGACAGCTATATTTATTGTCAACAAGCAGTTGGAAGGGGTTCTGCCCCCGAGCTTGGGGTTATTGACATACTTGATAACTTTAGACCTCAGGTTTAACAAATTCTCAGGGTCGATCCCTCCTTCCCTTGGTGCATGCCAAATGCTCCAAACCTTGAGTTTGAGTGGCAACCTTCTCACAGGTGATGTTCCTTCAGAGCTTGCCCAGAACACACGAATGTCTACATTTGCAGTGAATCTTAACATGTTATCAGGTTCCTTCCCACTGCAGATCCTTGCTTGGAGAGAACTTTCAGTTTTGTGGCTTGACAACAACATGTTCACTGGTAGCATTCCAGATTTGACGAGCCTGGTCCAATTGAAGATTTTGGACCTGCAGAACAACCAATTTACGGGAACCATACCTAATGTGGCGGGGCTTCAGGCCCTGCTGGACATAGACTTATCCAACAACAAGCTTTCTGATTCCCTACCTACTTTCTTGGACACCCTGCCAAAACTCAGGTACCTTAATGTCTCCAACAACCATCTAACTGGGCTGATTCCAGACACATCTGTTTTTCTTCGGTTTCCAGCATCTGCTTATGCAGGGAATGATGGTTTGTGTGGGGCCATCATAAAGAGAGATTGTGCGGATATTTCAAACATGTCTGGCTCCAACTCCACCTCCACCTCTGCACCCAAGATGCTGTCAAAAACTGCCATCATTGTGATATCGTCTTTAGGGGGTGCTGGAGTATTGCTGGGCATGTGTTTGGGAGTGAGATGTGCATACAGAGGGTCTCAAGACATTCTCGAGGATCTGAGAGGTGGCGAAGATTCCACCCTTCTCTCTGGCTCCAATGTTAATGTCGGATACACAGTGGCAGAGCTCACTAAAATGACAAATGGATTTGTGAAAGCCAATATTATTGGTGTTGGGAGCTCGAGCATTGTATATAGAAGCATGTTGCCTGGTGGTGCCATAGTGGCAATCAAAAGATTAAGTGAGGAGAAATACAGTAGTGATACCCAACAGGCCTTTGTTGCAGAGTACCAAATCTTGAAGCGAATCACTCAACATGGTAGCATGGTGCGGGTATTGAACTGCTGTGCAACTCCAAGTTGTATGGCCTTGGTTCTTGACTTCATGCCTGGAGGCACATTGGAGAACAAACTGTATGAGCAGAGCATGAGTTGGCTGGATCGGGTTGAAACTGCTGTTAGTGTGGCAAAGGGTCTTGTGTACTTACACCTTGATTGTGCGGCACACAAGGTTGTGGTTGATTTGAAACCTTCACATATTCTTATTGATGCAGATTCGAAGGCACATATTACTGACCTTCATATTCCACGTTTTGCCACTAGTAAAATCCCTGGAACAATTGCCTATTGTGCACCTGGTGAGCATATATCTATCCTTTTCTGTAGAGTTTTTGTTTCTGCAATGATGCTGCTTTTGGACAGCTTATTGGGTAGCATTGTTATGCATCAGAAGCTTTTCATAAGTCTCAGTTCACATTGTTCTGAATCCAATTTATGAATTTTGGGGTGCATACATACAATTAATAAGAATATGCGTACAGTCAAGGAACAACAACACATGGCGATGTGTACAGCTATGGCATTGTCCTCTTGGAACTGTTGACTCGAAAGAAACCAAACAGTATTTTGGTCACTGAGCGCATGAACATGTCAAAGTGGGTGCGCAAGGCACTATTGAAGCCTGAATTGACTGTGCAAATGTTTGATATCACACTTCTGTGTACTTTGGGTATTGATGAGCAATTGCTGCAAGTATTGGATGTGGCCATGTTGTGTACCCATGAGATTCCCACAAAGAGACCATCTATGCCAGATGTGCTGAAGGTGCTTATGAAAGTTAAACATGATGCTCAAAAGTGAGAATCCAACTTCAACTTCAGACCTTTCCCTTGGTGCTGGGATCTTGAACGCTTGGGAGACATCCATATTCATTGAAAAGAAAACGCAGCATGGGTAAAAATCCAACACCTTCTACTTGATTGATGTTATTACTGTGACCAATTATGCTTTGTTTCTCTTTTCAGTTCCCTGTGCAATAAGAAGCTGTTTCTCAAAAACATACTTATATATCAGGCTGTTGCATACTTGACAGGTTCAGACAGAGAGTGCAAAATGCAGTGTTGTAAAACAATAGATCCAATTTGAATCTTCAAACCACCATGTCAAAATTTGTAAGAATCTTCTTGCCATGCATGATTTGCTGTTTTCTCTATCCCAAAACTGTTGTGTATAAATCTCTTAAATTGTGCGGTATACAAATAATGGTGTCCTGAAGAACCACCACATTCTGATTGTAAATGGTTTGACCTTCAATGAGGCAGAGAGATTTGAACTCTTGTTTATCTACATCCAAAAGATTGTATATTTTTGTGAAGCAAGAAACATGTCTTTCATACCAGCAGATATCTGTTACATGCATTGGATGAAATATTATCTCTCTTTCAATATAAAATATTATCGTTGGAATTTCCAAACCAATACCAGATTGTAAAATTTTTATAAGTTATACATTATTTTGGAAAGTATAGAGTGTTAATTAGTTTTTTTCCCCCCCATTAACAACATGGGATATGAAAACTGTATGAACAGTTTCAAACTTGGTACAGGAATTGTTCATTAGTGCTTTCATGATGAAAGCCACACCTTCCTAAAAGAAACAGCATCTCTTCTTGGATGTTATATTCCATCAATAAGTTAACTGGATGATTTCTCTACTAACAAATTAAATTAGGAAATTGTGTGCTAGCAATCCAACTTGTATGATATGATGGTAGTTTGTTTTTTTTGTAATCTTTCTTTTTTGAAGGAAAAAATAAGCATGGTGGGTGAGACTTGGCCTAAATTATTGGAACAAACGAGAAAACAATCTAGCCTACCTAGGAAATACACTATTGGCTAGAACCATGAGATCACCCCCAATGATTGACCATATTCTCATCATTGTCCTACTCAAAAGTGCAGTCTTATATACTTGTCTAAATGTTAGGTGTGGTTGAAACTTGAGAGTAACAACTTTTGCTAACATTTAGACCTATAAACTTATAACATATGGAAAAAGAAAATCATTGAAAATTTTCTTCATATTCCCAAGTAGGCTAGTTAGTAGGTTATAATTTATCATTTATATAACAATCAAATGTTATTTCTCCATCTTTCACAAACTTAAATTGCATCAAATGGTGTGGAAAGATCTGTGTTTAATATGAGCCTAGAGTGCTTCTAATTTTAAAAATAACATCTATCTTGGTAATTAGAAACACATTTATGAATGAATATATGAATTTGGAATTGAGTTGGACTTGTAAAAAACTAAATCACTCTAACAGTAATTTATTTTTATTTAAAGAATTTAGATTTTTTAAAAATCATTTGGAGCTCCTATTACAACAGTTATGGGATTACATTACCAGGCGGCATGCGGCCTTCAACGAAACGAACTCCGTCCGAGGCGGCATACTTCCTTCGCTCCCGTATGTACGTGTGCGTTGTAGCGGAGCACGAGCGTACAACGCAGACGAGACGGCGGGTCGGAGAGTCGGAAGATCGTAGGAGGAGGGAGACGAGAGCAGAAGAAGAAGGATCGGAAGAACAAAATTCGTCGTCATGAGTGTGATCGACATTCTCACGCGGGTGGATGTGCTGTGCAAGAAGTATGAGAAGTATGATCTCGACAAGCAGTGGGCCGGGGCGGACTCTATGTCCGGAAATGATCAATTCCTGAGGCTCTACACTGTCGTTGAAGCCGATATCGAGGCTGCTCGCGAGGTCCGCTGCCTCTCTCCTCTAGCGTGTGTTTATGGTAGAAATCTGGCTCCGCTGACGTTCTCGCTTGAGCTTCGTGGCATTGCTGCTGTCTTGCAGATATGGTGCATTTGGTAGCTCGATGTCTCTGATGTTCTAATTGTAGAAGTGCGATTTGGCCTCATTTTCTCGACCTCTTCTTGTTTTGTAACATCTGCCATCGGCTTTATTGTAGTTCTGGTTGGGGATGCGTTCTTGTCACCATGTGTACGATGTCGGTGTTACTTGATCCTTGATCCTCGGGAAATCCTCGCAATTTCGAGAAATTTAGATCTAGGAAGATTCTGCCGAACGTGTTTCTATTGCGGCATTTTTCGCGGCATTTCTCGCCCACTAAAGGAGAAACAGTAACGTTGGCATTGCCTGCTCAACTTCCACTGCGATCTCCAGGATTTAATTTCTCGCTTTAGCAATACCGGCTGAAAAGCACTGACACGGACGCTCTTGCGTCTGAAAGAACGTGGAGCTTACAGTGCTCTCGAACTTTTGCAACCTGTGTCTCAAGCTCTGTCACTTTGTGATTTGCTGGCAATCGGTGCTGCTTGGATTCATCTGATCGATATGTTGTGGAGAGACTTGAATTTCGGCTGAAGCGATTATCTGGCCTGCAGAAATCTCAAGATGCACAATCTGAGAAAAATAGAGCAGTGGTGGCCACCTTGAATGCAGAAGTGCGGCGCAGCAAGGCAGCCCTGAAAGCTGAAATCCCTAAGCTTGAAAAGCTTGCTGCAAAGAAGGTATCATGTTGTTTGCTTCTGAAGACTTTGGATTCAATTCTCGTTGTTTGAAGCAGCAGTAACTTGATGCATCCAATAGACTATCTCATAAGGAGAACGGAAGTGCATATTCTCATACCATTACCGCCTTTTGTGGATCCAGGTGAAGGATTTATCAAAGGAGGAGATGGCAGCCCGACCAGACCTTGTAGTAGCACTTGCACAAAAGATTGAGGACATTCCTGATGGTGTTACTGTTGGTCGGCGTGGTGGCACATGGGGTCGAAAGGCAAGCAACCCCTTGGAGATAAAACTTGATGCAATGCATCCAGGTAAGGTTCAACTGTGAAGCAACACAAATGAGCCATGTGTTCTGTACATCTGATAATCAAGTAATTATGTTCCTCTATAATATCACTTTGCTGTAGGTTATATTGTGGGTTTTCCTTAATAGATGATTTGATGCGACCTGAGCACTATGAGCAAACTGAGGAGTCCCTAGCATTGAGGCAAGAATATGAGATGCGAAGAGCTAAGCAGGTGCGTGATCCAGGTTGATCTGTTCTGAGATGGATGTGGGAAATCACAATAGTTTGTTTCTTCATGTTAGTGCAATTCAATGGTGCCTTTCACAATTCAGAGATAGAATCAACTATAGACTTTGTGGAAACAAGTGTACCTATCAGCAAGGCATGTGGCATGCTCTCTTATAGCACAGCTTGCTGGTAATATGAGTTTTCAGCTTTCTCCTGAGAAAGTTGAAGAGTATGGAAAACCTGAATATCTTGGAGTCTATCCTAATTTACAGTGTGAATTCCATCATGATTGCACTGAGTGTCAGCTGGTGCAGGCTCAAGAATACTTCTCCACAGCCTACTTTCCTTCTGTTCCATGTCTTTTGGCATTATTGGATTGGACTGTGAATTGGCTGTGTGACTGCATGATGTTCAGGATGAAGGTCTGGACATAATTGCTGCAGGCCTAACCACTCTCAAGGACATGGCTGGGGACATCAATGAGGTAAGACAGTCCTGGTAAATCTGTTAAGCATGCATTCAACTTTCAGACAACTGAAGGCATGTTGAAAGCAGCTGCTTTCACATTGCCCCCTGGATGCTAAATTGTTGTCCTCGGACAATTTGCAGGAATTGGACAAGCAGATGCCTTTGATTGATGAGGTGGACACCAAGGTTTGTCTTACTTGAATCTACTTAGCAGGATGTTCAGTGCACTTTGGCAGGTCAATCTCCTGGCAAATTCTTGTTGAAGGCATCAGTATCTTTTCATGTCAGTCTGCATTGTTGAGAGATTATTTCCCAGCATTCACAGTTCTGTCAGTTCTTACAGCTAATGTGTCAGTTTTATATATTTCTGTCTTCAGCAGCATACAGCTATTAATAAATGAGAAGGATAAAGCATTGTGCATTTTTCTTCTTCAGCTAGAAGAATATATCTGGTTTTTCTTGATGAAATCAGGTGGATAGGGCTGCAGCTGACTTGAAGAACACAAATATCAGGTTGAAAGAAACTCTTACCAAGGTCATTACTATAACCTTGCCCATCGTTTCCCAATTTAGACTCCCATTAGTGTTTTGAAAACATCAAAGCAAACAATGTTGGTAATTTGGGTATTGAGAATTACCGCATATTAGAGGGGTGCATTCCAAGTATGTGTGCAGCATTTGGGTGATGGTGTGGAGTTAAAAATCAAAATCATATAACTGGCACATGCATGTGTGGTTTGGTGGGTGCAGATGAGGTCCAATCGTAACTTCTGTATCGACCTCATTCTTATAGTTCTCATCCTTGGCATTGGCGGAACCCTATACACGTATTCCTTCTCACCATTTACACCTTCTTTTGTCTGCCTTCAACCACTCCTGATGTGCCAACAAGTAAGAAGTGTGCACATGATGGATGTAGCAAAGCCACTGAGAAGAAATAGAGAATTACTGTTCATGTCAGGGTGGTCCTCTGATTAGTTGATAGTGAGACTCCCTTGCTTAGAGATGATTATAGTATGAGATGTGACACTGACTTTGTAATTGATATTGCAGAGTTTTCCAGTAACAAGGGAGCAACCTTCAGTGTTTATACTAAATGCTATTGTGTCATTCTGATGTAAGTGGCTACACAACCTACCATATGGAAACTGGTGTTCCAGCAAACTCCTGAGAGACTAAAACAAATGAGCCATAATATGCAGTCACTCAGTTGTGGCTTTGCAAGATCATCTCAAGTTTGTTTCTAATTATTCTTGTGTGCATAGCCTATCAGATAACAAGTTCAAAAGTTCTTAATGCATTCCTTCGTATCCAATCTAGTTTCTTAAGACATTCATCAAGTGTTGGTTCCCATCTCAGGTCTTAGGGTTCCATGAGGCAGTAAAAAAGTGGACTTCATACAAGGATTCTCATCAGCAGTGTGATGAGGTTCTTGTGGTGTTGAGATAATTGGTAATAATCACAGTATTTTAGTGAACATTCTATGGGTCTATCTAAATTTGTGGGAACTTAGATCCAACCCATGGATTGTGAGATATTTTGTGGCTACCAAAGGGATCTTGGGATTAAGTATTCAGCCATATACTAGGTGTTTTGAAACAATGTGATTCTGAGTCCTTAGGCGAATGGGGCAACTATGGTAGGCAGGCTAAGTCAGCAAACATTTAAGCAATTAGAGCTTTCACATTCACTAGCTAGGGTCTTTTCATCCTTGGGTGGTTCAAAGACAAATGGTAAAGGCCATCAAAGTGCACCCCTAGCAATTTAGGAAAATAGACCTTCCAAGAATATTGGGTGTACATATGTTTACACACATGGGTCTCATTTGTTTTACAGAATGACTTGTCAGATTTTTCAATGTATTCTAAAAGCACCTTAAACAACATAATGTTAGTGCTGAAAAAGGGAGGGCATCTTACATTACAAGGCAGGCTTTTAGATTTTGAAAAGGTTCACTCTTTCTCTTCACCTAATGTTTAACTTCCTAGTTAAATATCGAAAGAAAATTTTGATAGGTCATTAGTACGCTGAGGCCTCAAATTCGGGCATTCCTAGAATTTAGCGCCTGTCATTAGTTGTTGCCTCAAACAAGCACCTTATTCTAGTCATTCATGAACCTTACTTACCCCACTATGTTGCTAATAAACAATCAAATTGTAATGCTCTAGGTGGGCAACATTCATCCTTGATAACACCTTTGATCCAATTTGTAAACCAAATTTCTTTAAGACATTTTCATTTCATTATCAATTATTGAGATTCCCATTGTTCACATTGGTTGCTTAATCAATTATGACCATGAGGGCATTGGTGTCTTAAAGTATGCAACAGGTAAATCAACTTGAGTATTTGCTACCAAACTACGAGTTGCAATGTTGATGCATAACAAGCTTGATATAATTCCAACTCAAAATGAGGAATAACTTTTTTAGGCATGAACCAAAATCTAGGATTCTGAATCGGTTTACATGGAAGCAATAGAGAATAATTTCCATACCATGAAAAAATGGGGATCTTTCTTTGAAGAGCCACATGAGAACAAATTTGATGTATATAGAAGTAAAAAGTAAAATTGCAAATTGCAACAAATGTAAGGAGTAACCTTTATCTGGCATGGTATTGGAAAAACTGAGTTTTGAAACTTAAGCATTTTCATATATGATTAATAAAAAAAATATGTCTCACTATATAACACTAACTTGACAATGAATCTAGTCTTTTTTATATTGAAAAATTGCTAGAAAGTGAAGGGAAAAAACATGGTGCAAAAGTTATTAAAGGTTGTTTTTCAAAAAGATTGCAATAATGCCATACATCATTGGTACGATTGAGTGGGAAGGCCACCTTGCATCTTAAACCCTAAATAAGATCGCCAACTACGATCATCATGCACGTAACATATGTTGTTAGTTTGCAATATTTGATTTAGGTTGATCACCTAATAGCATTGTAAATACCAAAAGCTTTGCCAACATAGCACTAAAGTTTAGGGTGTCTTATCACCACTACTTGTGATCATGATGGAGCACACCATTGTCAATGGCCACAATAATCAGTGCTGGGAACTAAAGTTGTAACAAACAAAGGGTATTTGACATAATGGAGTTTAGTGGTAGCTAGTAGTGAGGTGCATAAGTTCCATCACTTGTTGAATGCGACATTATTACATGTTGTAATGAATCGTTGCAATGCAAACTTGATGAATCATGAATCAAGTATGGATTTTTGACAAAAGAATTTTTCTTTTTGAGTTTCTAAATGTTCCTATGCTTTTAAAAAAATTCACCTCTATGAGTCTACAATTCAATACTCATATTTTTACAATTTGTGGATTTGTTTTGTTGTGAGTCTATAGCTTGTTGTTCTAATGTTTGTGCACTTCTTCTATTGCAAACAATGAGTTTAAGCTTTTTGTTGTGATGTATGCATTTGGATTTTGTTGTAACTTGTTTGAACACCATGGCACCAATTAGGGAACAAAAAATATATTGTGTATTATTGTAATTTTTAAGTCTAACAAATATCTCAATGGTGCATTTCCTCTTGTGATCCTTCCCAAAGTTCGACCAATGCAATCTTCTGAAATAAATTTGAGTGGGAGCAAGGATGACTCAAATTTTAAATCAAAACACAAAAATGATGTAGTCCAACTAGTGTGCCTAGGTGGACTATCAACCTTTAAACCTTTTGCACCTAAGTTGTTCAAGATCCATATGTTACTAGAAGATGAAGAAAATGAGCCCCAACCAAAGAAGTTGAAAAACAATTACAATGTTTTTCTCAAATGGGTGAAAGCACATTAAGGTGTCACAATTTCGGTGAATTACAGTCCATTTTCAAAGTTCTTTGTTAATGTAATTAAAAACTGGTTTAAAATATGAATATTTAGATGATATTGAAAGTAACATTTTTTTACATTTCCAATTTGAAATCATGATGCTATAAGACATATAAAAAATATCACAAAAGATTTTTTTAAATAATTATTTTTAAATGCTTAAAAGGGTTTAAATTAAAATCACATTCCATTTATTCAATGGATCTTTAGTTTTTTAACATAATTCATCTAATATCCCAAAGTTTCAAACACATAAAACTAACACATTATAAGATAAAAGTCCATATCCATGAGTTTTGTAAGTGTGACAAAAAAATGTGGGCAAAATTCAAAAGTTCATTACTTATTGGTTATTCATGATTTTGATTTCATATTTTCTTTCTTGGAAGGTTGATTATGACAACTTTAAATAAATGAGTCCCCTTTTTATTATTTCAATGAATTTTATTTTATTTTATTTCTTGTATTTAAAAAATATAGGAAAATTTGCCATTGTGACGTCCATATAAGGTCATTGTAGTGTGCCAACACCACCCAAATGTCAAAAGATTCGGGCTACATAATTTTTGTGGGCCAAAATGTTGAAAAAATGTTTAGAGAAAAAATGAAATGCATTGTCTATTCCTTTGTGAAAGGTAACGATATTATTTTGAGGTTAAATTTTGATATGCTTGAAAAGCGTGTAAAAAAAAAAATGTGGTTTGTGACATGCCATAATGGGGTGAGAAGGAAGGTGAATTTTACATCAACAACAACTTAGAAGTAATCACACAAAAATGAAATAACAAATTTTCAACAAAACCACATCACAATTGCAAAACAAATTATTCAAGGTGGTGTGAAAGGGGAAAAGGGAATGAACAACCAAGAAAGGAAAGTTATTTCATATCATGTTATATTTCATGTTTTTAGAATAAAATCTCACTACTACAATTCATGTTTTTCCAAAAGGTTCAAGTTAATTAATTAACAAACCTTTTTTTATTAATGAACATGTACATTTTGACTACAAGCCTGTGGCTTGAATGACATGTGTATTTTTTACAAGTAAACTTGATTAAAGTGACCTATTTGACTATATGTCAAATGAAACATCAAGTCAACTAAGACATCTAGAGAAATTGAACAAAACAAAATGACATCCTTTGTCAAGATTGACAATGGTGTTCTAATAAAATGGAACATCTTATGCTACCTAATTGGTCAAGATAGCTACTAAATAACTAAGCTAGGCAATAGCCTAAACTTACCTACATACCAACTTATTTACCTACATACATACCCACCTACCATCTTACAAACCTACCTTCCTACCTACCTACCTTGTATTTCCCACCTACCATCCTACATCCTTATGTACCTACTTACTTTCTACTTCCCACCCACCATAAAATGAGAGGCATAATTTTCTTTCAAGGAATTTAAGTATGTAAAAAAATTGTTGGGCATTTTATGACAACAATATTTATGAATTATTAAAAACATGTCCAAATTTAACTTATTACTCAAAAAAATTTTAATTCATTGCATTTTTTCAAATATTAAAGAATATGAATCACATGAAATATATATTAAAAAATCACAAGAATATTTCATAAATGAGAAAGTTTAATCAATATAATATGTTGAATGCATTTTATAAGAAATTAAACAATCAATCCCTACACAATAGCTCCTTGTGGAACATGATGGTCAATAAAATAAAATAATATATATCATGTTAATATATAAAAAATTATACATATTTCAATATACATTGACATTTATAATAAACAAATTCAAAATGTTTCCACAATTCCTTGTTTTAAAATGAAAGGTTGTGTTTTAAATAATAGAGTTATCTATAAAATTAAAAAAACACAACACCAAAACCCTAAATTTGGTCATACATAGGGTGAAAATTTTAAAAACTTGCAAAAAAATTCATTAGCATTCAACAAAGGATGAAATTCAGTAAACCATCATTTTTGGTGTTAAATTAAGTTTCATCTTGTTTTTCCTTTTTCCTAAGCGCCTCCATTATTACTACATACATTTTCACTACTCCTAATTGTACAACTATTATAATTAATCTCAAACCTTGTGCATTAAATGTTAAGTATCAATATTTCATACTAAATTGCAACATTTCATACTGAGATTTATTAAAATGTCTTTACTTTGTGGATACCACTAAAAGAGGGGATAGGGGGTGAAATGAAGCCCAAAGACAGGGTTGAAAATAGGATTATTTTATAAATAATTCTAATAAGTCCAAAAATTGACACAATTAGAAGAACATTTTATTTCACCACATCTTGCTTTTGTTCAAATTTTCAAATTATATGGGCATGGGCAATATAAGATGCATGGGTCCAAATTTTTTAATACCAAAATTATGACACGATGTCACCATTTTCTATGTTTTTACCTTGTTTTTTTTTACCATTTAAAAACACATTTATGAATTATTATGATGGAATCTAAATTATAGTGGTTTAAAAATATGGTACTTATGAAATATTTCACACTTTTTGACTAATTAGTTTTGATGTGAATCGAAATATAAAGAAAAAATATTGTAATAAGGACCAGGTCCTTTTTGTCCTTGTGGTACACCTTAAAGGATTTTCACCCACATGTTAGTGTTATTAATGTCCCTACAAATGTGGATTGAACTCAATCAATACTACCACATCTACCACATGATGAACAACAATACGTGTGTTTTTTAAACAACATTTTGAATACAAAGTACCACCTTATATGTTAAAAAATGTTCATACAAACATGGTCATGTTCACTTTATGAAATTTAATTAAAACACCATTATATAAAAACTTGAATCTTACAATTCATCATCAATGGGCAAGGTTTTTTTCTTTGCATAAGAATTTAAAATCTTAATTTTTTAATTATAATAATGCATAATGTAATTTTGATAATGAAAGACATTATATATAAATAGATTCAATGATACATAATTTTTTGGATGCTCCAAAAAATTGGATTATGAAAATATTATATATTTGTTGCTCAAATCAAAACTTTCACCTGCTAGGTTTATTTAAAAATAAACATTCAAAGGAATTAAAATTTTCAACATTGTTCTATGGACAACTTTGACAATTTTTCGAAGGTTTTTTGTATCAACAAATAGTTTAATGGGAATTATTTCATAAATTCAGGGATTTTTCAATGAATATTTCTAACCCTTTTTTAAAAAATTCTTAAAGTTTTTATCCAAAAATTCATAAGTTCATTCAAGTGTAAATACAATAAGGAAAATTATGTGATAAAAGTTTTCAAATATGAGATAAACCAAACTTAAATAATATTTTCAACTCATACTTAAGTTATCATGATTTGAAAGACATGCATGTAATCCAATTAATTATCTTGAAAGGTTACAGAAAAAATATTTGTAATGATCTAGTAACTTGGTTCTCCAATGTCTTTTGTCAATTATACATCTATTGAAAGATTATGGATCCTTTTATTAAAACTTTGCACACATTACTTGCTTCAAGATTAAATATCCTAAATACAATAAAAGATTTCTAATTTGTTCATGTTATAGCAAAATTGATATGAATTGATCTTATCACATGTGCAGGATATTTATACGATCATAAAACTTTTTTTTTTTGTAAACTTATGACAAAAGATTATTCTAGTTTTTGGTATATTTTCGAATTTTTTTTATCAATGAATTCCAAAATCATGGGAGCGAACATGTCCATGGACTTTTATGGATTAAAAATGCACTTATGTATGGAATGCACACAAATGAAAAAATTGATTGGTTTGTACACTTTTATATTTTTTGTGATCTATCATTGTTACCAAACTTAGTGCAAAATGCACAACAACATTAACACATGCATAAATGTAAGAAGAAAACCATGTTGTTTATAAGTTTCATTACCCATTGTTTCCCATGCATGATACAAAAAAATTAGAACCTCTTCAAATAGATGAGAACTATCCATTTTCACTTGTAACAATATCTCCGTACAAAAACAAAAACAAAAATTTGAATCTTTGAAATTATTTTTAAAAATGAAAATATATCACTTTCTAAATATTAAAGTTTTAAGACCTTCATGAAAATTCAAAATACATATATATTAAGTTTGAAAAGAAAATTAACAAAACCACATATTTTTTTAAAAATGAACTTTTAATAATATAAAAATCAATGCATTTAATATATGTGTTGTTCATTTGTGCTTTGCAAATACATATATTTAATTTATCTTGGACCCATATGTAGCTACAACATATTACACATCATATTGCACAACATAATGCATGTCATATGTTATGCACAAAAATATATAAATTAATAACATCAAACTTATATTTTATCATAAAATAATGAATTGCAAATAATATAGATGCAAATACAAGAATTTAAAAATTAAAAATTATTTATATTAATGCCCAACAAATGGTTGTTCAACTTGTTATTTACCTTATGCTTTCTTTACCATTGTATCATTCATTTTGAACATTTCAAGTTAACAATATTTTTCCATTTGAAGAATGTGTTTTTGTGTTAAAATCACAAGTTGCATGAAATGAACTGGAACCAAATTCAATTAATATAATGTGTTCATTGATCATAAACAAATATATTAATCGTTCTAGTTAATATGAATTGTTATCATTAGTATTTCATTTTTTTTATAACATTAAAAAAATATTTCAAAACATTGCAAATAAAAAATTATTAGGTTTGTAATTTAGAATAAATATAAAGATATTGAAATTTGGTTATGAAAATAATTTTTATTATATTCACCATTTTGAAATTTAAAAATTCACAATTTGGAACTAATGTAACATGGTAGGATGCATGTTGTCAACATGATGAAAATTTTAAAATTAAATTTATTTTCAACTACCAAATACCACATCTAAATATTAAAAAAATGAATGATTCAATATACTCAAAATCAAAACCATTACATCCAGCTAACATTTGGAATGACAATATAGATAATGAAATAAATTATTCATGTCCTACTATTTTTGTTACAATCACAATCAACATTAGACATTATTATTTACAATTTGGTTTTGTGATTCAATCATGTAATCCTTAATGGATCAAACCAAAAATCACAAATTTTAAAAAGATGAAAATTTCACAAAATCATCATATTACATGATGATGGAAGAATTTGAATATCATAGTTTATTTAAACAATTAAACAAAGAAAAAATAAATTAATGATGTTATGTATACAAAATAATTGTACCTTAATACATTGATTTGTTTATTTTTGACAAGGCATGTTAAATTAGTAGAACTTTTACATTGAAATTTATGATTCAAAGAATATTATGGTTGTACAATGACATATCTTTTGACTTGATAAAAAACTTTACTTATCACATTAATAGGTAAAGTTGTTTTCAATATTGATGGTTTAACAATCCTTATTTAGTTGACCAAATTTATCATCAAATTCATTAAATAGATGTACATACCGATATGAACAAGTACAAGTTGTTGTTATAGATGAAATATCATTTGCTGATGTTAAAATGTTTAATGTTATAGACAACAGGTTAAGGCCCATAAAACATTTTGAATTTTTTTTTTGGTGGCGTTGATGTTGTCATGACATTTAATTGTTATCAAGGGGTGTGAATGGGATATCTTGAGCCACACCCACCCCTTTGCATGATTGTTTATTGGGTGTTTATTCTAAAATATTTTTGGAATATTTTGAACAAAAGTTTTTAAAAAAATCTTTAAAATTTTCATCATGTTACTATATTATGGTTTACATCAAAAATTTATTAAAATTATGTCATTGTCAAAAAAATTCAAGTTCATTTACAAGTCTTTTTATTGCTTTAAAACATTAATTACAATGTTTTTGAAATGTTTTTGGGTATTTTTCATTCATTAGATTGATTTCAAATTTTTAAATTATATATACCAATACATTGAAAATAAAATTATGTGAAAGCATTCCATTTGGAGTTTTTTAATTTTAAAAAAAAATGTTAAATACACAAAACCAAACATTGGTTACAATTGCTTGTGTACATGTTAGTGTGAATGCACCCCATGCACCCCTTTGGAAAAATAGTTGAATTTTTCAAAACATCAAAAATAATGTTAATGCATTAACACAATTTTTTGGCAAATATATGTTTAATGTCATGAATTAAACAAAGTTTTGTGGTAATCTAATATGGTTTTCATACAAACTTTGAACAAATTTCCTATTGCATCAATAAATACAAAGGATGTTCAATTTATAAATTCAATTTATAATCAACAAATACCCAACAATGTTATTATGCCATATTTATTTTATACAAATAAACTTGTGCAAAAACATAATGAAAATTTGTTCATTAACACATTAAGTCTCACATTTATTTTCAAAGCAATGGACATTAACCATCAATCATGCTTACTAGTTAAAAAACCTTCAAATTATCCAAGTAAAACTATAGGTTTGTATTCTACAATTCATATAAAAAAAAATATGTTGGTTGAATTATGTGCTAATAACTACGCAACATTGGATGGTCTTGTGAATGTAGTTGATGGCATTTTTAAAACATCAACAACATATTGTGATAAAAACCATCACATGAAATATAATGTTTAATTTTTTAAAAATTGAAACACTAATATGAAAGAAAGAAAGAATTTATTGTAACAACAACTTTGAATCAAAATGAACACCAATTGAACCTATCATTAAAGATATAAATGTTGGTAAATCTCAATCATTTATCAAAACAAGGATTCAATTTTCAATTCAACTTGTAGTAGTAAGAAACATCCATTGTTCTCAAGGATTATTACTAGATGATTTTTTTTTTGATTCCACTAATGTTAAAAAAACATCAATTCACATATACAATGTATCTTGCATTTGAACAAAATAAAATTATTTTTGTTAGTTCTTTCCAACACAAAAATTTCTATGTGGATCTAAAAATACATATAAAAATGAACAAATTGAAAAAAATTGCAATTCGAATACCATTAAGGTGTGATCATAGTTAAACAAGCAAAAAACCATGTCGAACAATAACAAAAAACTATCAATTTTGTCACACATATTTATGTAAAGCACTTTAATGTTAATGTTGATCAAAGAATTTTGTGTTAAATGATTTATATGAATGTTGAAGAATTAGAAAAAATCTTTTAATCCAAAATTTTGGATTGGATATTTTTAAATTGAAATATTTAAAATTCAAAATTCCAATTCAAAATTGGGGGAATTTTAAATAATTTTAAAAACATGTTGCAAAAAGAATCTTTCCAAAATTTCCTTTCTATGAAAAAGTCAAGATAACCACAAAAGGCCTTTTTTGGTTAAATGTTTTGTCACCATTGGCTCATTTCATTGTGATTGCAACAATTAATTCTTCAATTAAAAAATTTACATAATTCTCATGTGATTATACAAGCCTTGAATACAACTTTTTTATACCAACATTATGAAAACATCAGTCATGATTGTAACCTTCAAATGTTTCATATCTTATGTCTTATAGAAACAAAAATACATCATGCATCAACAAATGTGCACAAATTTATAAATTCATTGATGTGTTCATATATTTCAATCCATGATGGTCATGGGTTAATGATGATGTAAACATACACATGCATTTAGATTTTCTTTATACAATAACTAATGATGATTCATAATATATAGTAACAACTTTTAATATTGATACATAAAAAGCAATACATATTATATTCGTTTATAGAACTCATTCACATTCCTAAACAATTTTCAAAATATAATTCAACATTCTCTCGAACATTGCGCAATCATCATTATGAAAGATTTTAATGTGAACATTAAAAAAATAATAACCATACCAAAAATAAACAAAAACTATTAGATTTCATGGATAAATTCCAATTAAAATCACAATTTAATGAAAGCATTGCAAAAGCTGCATTTCAATTAAACCATATATGAACAAATGTTCATAAAAATGAATGTTAATTTGGTGTAACATAAACATATTGGTTAGATTTTCACAAATAGATTTATATTGCATTCAAATTATCAAACACACTTTTAATATATAACAAAAAACCATTAGCGCATTCATTTCTTTAAAATGTAATGTATGTGATTATATGTGTGTAATCTTGCATTTTTCACTTAATTAATGACTCCCAAAATGCTGGCACCTTATGGCTTAAATTTATATTTTAAAATTATTTTTCATGGACTATGTGCAAAAGAAATTTCAATATTTTTCAATCCACATGTACATTTATCAAACACAATAACAAAACACCTTTCATGAAACACCCTAAGTCCAAAATATGATAAAAGAGATATAAAAGTTGCCAAATTCTCAAACTTGAAAATTAAAAATGAAACTAAAAATAAAAGTCTTTCCATCTAAATTATATCCATTCCATACTAATGTTTGTTCCAAACATCTAAGTATCTCATGCACATTACTAAAAATTGTCTACATTATCCAAGTTTTGAATATTCAGATTTTTTAAACAATATGGTTATTTACAACTTTATATTCATTTATATGATCAAAGGACAAACAATGAAACTATGGTTTGAATTTCTGAAAATCCAAAATGAATTCAAAGAGGGCTAAAAAAAATTGACTTCTTAGTACAAATCTGAGAAAAATATTTTCAAAGTCCTTCATAAAGCTGACAAACTTTTTTTATTGAATATAACTTGAGGTCATAATAGGACATTAAATGTAATACATTATTTTCAAGACAGAGCCACTCATGGCAGAGGCACTTGTTACTGTAAGCTTGTGAAGGCAAATATAAAATATAAAATAAAAATTCATAAGGTAATTTTACAACCTAAACCTAAAAATACAAAGTACGGTTTAAAACCGGCCATCCTGCTTACCTATTTACCTACCTCTCTACTCCGTAGCTTTTAGTAAGTAGTTACTAAATAGTGACTGGGTAGTTCTTAGATAGTCACCAGGTAGTAAAGTAGTGTTAGGAATTGGTGGTCGACGTGTATATCGATTGTGTGGAGGTCGGTTGTCGCGAATCAGCTTCGCGAATTTCGTTCTCTGCGGAACGTTTCTTTGTGAGAGGAAATTCGACGGGGAAGAAACTGGATCGAGAGAGAGAGAGAGAGAGAGAGAGAGAGAGAGAGAAGAGAAAGAAAGTGGATTTTCTTCTTCTCTTGTTGTTGTAGTGGTGCAGGAGGATTTTGAAGAAGCTCTGAAGAAGAAGGAGAAGACGAAAAAGAAGAAGAAGAAGAAAAAGACCTTTTCGTGATAAAACTATGGTCTTGTATTCCAGTTCTCCTCCGACCTCTTGGCCGGCGGCGGCGCAGCAGTGTGCAGTGAGTGGTAAGTTGTCGTCATCGTCGGTGGCGGCGGCTGTGGTGTCGACTGTTGGTGATGTTGATTTACTTCTGAGGACTCCGCAGCAAACGCAAGCTTCTTCTAGCGTGCCTATGAAGGGAGGATTGACGAGCTTGTTTGCGAATGCGGGGACAAAACATGCGCAGAATTTCTCGGCTTCCTTGAGCGATGGATATGAGGTTGGTATGGTTCGAAGTCATTCGCAGCCAGAGCTTTCGCATAGTATGTTGTTGCCATGGGAGGGTAGTGAGAGCTTTAGTGGAGGCGGCGGAGGAGGCGGAGGAATCAATATCCCTATCTCTTCTTCCTTGAGGTCTAGAGAACGGAGCCCGGTGTCTGTGCTGCAAGGGCCTGTTTCCCGTAGTTTCAACGTCGACTCTCCGATTCACTCGCTAAATGCTCGAGACAGTGCAAGCTCGAACGGCCTGCCACCTCTGGACCCGCACAGCGATAGAGCTTCAAGAAGGAGGTCGTCTCTTACTCTTGACAACAGATGGCCGCTGTCGAGAAGTGTAGGGTTTGAGGTTGGAAGTGAGGGGGTTTTCCATAGCGATCATCATCACTCTCGGCCTCAAGTTTCCGGGGCAGTTTCTCAGGCTGCTGCGGTGGTTGCTTTGGATATTGATGTTCCGCAGCTTCGACATGTGGAAGGATTCGATCCTGGAACGTCTCATGGAAGACCTAATCACAGTGTGAAAATGGAGGACCCCGGGATGTCGGAAGCAAGGGATCAAGTTTTCGGCTATGCAGAGAAAGCCAAAACAGTAGCAGCAAAAGCATCTTCTGCTGGTGTTTCACTTTTGAATGGCGTTCAATGCACACCTGCAGAATCCCTTTTGGAAGCTGTTCAGGCACAACACAAAGTGTTTCTTGAGCCCTGTGTAATCAAGGCCTTCAGGCTGGCTGAAGATGCTCATAAGGGACAGGTAAAGGATGGCTGTTTTGTTCTTGTGTGTCAGTTGATTATGCTTTAATCCCCAGCTCTCTAGTTGCCTCACAATTTCTTTCTTCTTTGCTTTCAATTCTCTCTGTGCCTCTCTGCACTTCCTGTTATAATCATTGAAGACTTGTCACAGCTTACTGCCCTTTCTTGTTTGTCACACAACAATGGCATGAACTTATGTGACATTGTGTTTGGTGGTTTTCTTTGCTTGCAGTTTCGGCGGAATGGGGATCCCTATCTTATTCATTGTGTGGAAACTGCAGTGATCTTGGCTGCAACTGGGGCAGGCTCTGAAGTGGTGGCTGCAGGCTTGCTACATGATGCTGTTGATGATTCCAATTTGAGTCAGCAGTTTCTATGCTATGCTCTTGGGGATGACATTGCTGACTTGGTTACAGGGGTAAGCAAATATTCTTCTGAAGCATGAAGCATTTGTCCCCTCCCACTCTGGCAATCACCTGGTCTACCTTTTAAAAAACATATATATAATTAATGTGGTGTTAGAGATGAATTTTCTGTGGAATGTGCAATCAGGTCTCAAGATTAAGTGAGCTCAGTCAGCTTGCCCGCAACAATCAAACAATCTCTGATGCAGTGGAAGTGAATCGCTTGCGGACAATGATTCTATCTATGGTTGATGTTCGTGTGGTTCTTATCAAGCTTGCTGATCGGCTGCACAACATGAGGACTTTGGAAGCTTTACCAGTTGGGAAGCAGCTTCGGATTGCTGGTGAAACACTTGAAGTCTTTGCACCCTTGGCCAATCGGCTGGGAATCTGGAACTGGAAAGCAGAACTTGAAGACCTCTGTTTCAAGTACTTGAAGCCAGATGAATACAAGGAGTTGGCAACTAAACTGTCAGATTGCTGCCGAGAGGAACCTGTGATGTCATCTATTCATCAGCTTGATGAGGCATTGCGATCACAAGGCGTGCAAATTACAGACCTCTGTGGTCGACCCAAGAATCTGTACAGTATTTTCAAAAAAATGACAAAGTAAGCAAGCAAGCCATTAAGCAAATTAGCCCCAAGGATGATCTTTGAAGAATATGAACCAATCATGTGAAGTGAGGTTCATGTTCAATAGGTTGTTGTTTGTGTGGACAGGAAGGGACGCAGCTTTGAGGAGATATATGATGTTCGGGGATTGCGTCTAGTCGTAGCGGATGAGAAAAGTTGCTATGATGCCTTGCATGTTGTTCACCAACTTTGGCTACATGTTCCTGGGAAATTCAAGGATTATGTTGTTGAACCAAAGGCGAATGGGTTAGTGACCTCCTGCTATGGTGGATGTTGCTTCTTTTGGCCATTCTTCAAGTTGCTGTAGAGCTACTCTTTGTTGCCTTAGTTGATTGCCTTCTTGAGACTTGCTCTCTTGCACTCTTTCTAGTTGAATATTGAGCAGCTACTGCTTGTTTACTGACTGTTGCAATCCATCATTGCAGGTACCAATCTCTGCACACCGTAGTGTGGGGAGATGATGGATATCCACTGGAGGTACAAATTAGGACAAGAGAAATGCATCGGCAGGCCGAATATGGTTTGGCAGCTCACTGGAGATACAAGGAAGGTGACTGCAAGCACTCATCATTCATACTGCAAAGGGTGGAGTGGGCAAGATGGGTGTTGACATGGCATAGTGAAATACTTGATACCAAGCTGCGGATGGCACCCTCAATCACAGATCTGAGACCCCCCTGCCCCTTCCCTGTGCACAACAGCAATTGCCCATACATTGATTTGAGTTCTGGACCACCAATGAATAAGAATGATCCACTGTTCATCATAAAGGTGGAGGATGAGAATGTAAGTTTCTTTAATGCATATGCAAGTACCATGTTTGCAGCTGATTGTTTGCACTTCTGCTTTCATGACAGAAACCTTGTCTAACAGCCTGTTGATACTTTTGTCTCTGTTTTGCAGATGATTGTGCAAGAACTGGCTCCGGGCTCAACTGTAGGAGATATTATAACTCCCAGGAAATCAGACTCAGACTCTTTAGTGGCTTTCAAGAGTAGAACAAGTCGACAGGGACTGGGGATAAAAGTTAATCATCAATTTGTTGATAATTTACAACAGCAACTGAGGATGGGGGACTTAGTGGAGGTGACGAAGCCCATTTCCCCATACCTGCCATCAACACAACTTCCTGGTGGTAAAATTGCCCTTGAGTTTCAGAGGGAACAAATTAGACGGCGATATCTTGATCGTGGGGGAGGGACTGATGAAAGAGTTTCCAATCCTACGGGGATAAAACCTAGTGTTGCAGGCCTTCTGTAAAATCTCATGTAGCACACGAGTTCATTTTTAGAGGCCAAGTTTGTCTATATTTGTATATAGTCAGGTGAGGGATTGTTGAGGTAAATTCATTTTTTCTTGTTTGATGGGGGTATTCTCCAAATATGGAAATATGCCCCTGCTCTATTGTCTTCAAAGAAGAAACTGCAAATCATGTATTCAATGTTCTCTTTCACAATGTACATTATGTAATCACTCTCAGAGAGTCCTGTTTGCCTACTTTCTAATTTTGGAAGTATGAGTGTCTGCCTACTCCCTGCTATATCCACAGGCTCTTGCTGATGGAAATTAAGTAGATCTCTTTTGAGATTCTGGCCTCTTGCATCAAGGGGTGGTTGATCCTTAGTTGCAGGCTCTCTGCACCTAAAAGGAGAAAGTTAGAAATCAGTGAACTCTAAAGTTCTAACCAAGTTTTCAAGGTGCTTGTTTATTCAGGGCCTCTCTCTGGAATAGAGTCTGCAACAAAAGGGCTTCCAAAAGGCACAAGTTCAGGTCATTGGCCTGTACGTACTTCAGAACAGGGGTCAACAAAAAATAAAGAATTTTGTTCAACCCAATTTCAAGTTAGCTGAGAATTGCTTATGGAATTGGTGGATTAATATCCTCAAACTCCAAGACTGATTCTTTGACCAACTGGAAGGAGAAAATCTAGTCAAAATTCTGAATTAGAAATCAAACAGATGGGTTGGTGTTCACTCCTAGCTGCCCATGATCAGTTGTAAGTAGTATCTTTCTCTCTGACCTGTCAGAGATTGGAAACAGAAATCGTGGCATTTTCTCCTAGCTTTTCAGGATCAATTTTAGGAAGTGTCTTTCTCTAATCCTGTTTTGGAGATTGTCAAGAGAACCTTGGGTTGTACCTCCTCAAATGCTCAAGTATAAGCTCTACTCTACAATATGGGTTTAACGAATGCTAGAGATGGTGGCTCAACCTCATGTGTGCACAGTGATCCCCCTTCCATTTATCATGCCAGCACCATGGTGAGTATAATCAATCTCAGAGCCTGATGCTTGCTGTATTGCAATATTGTATTTCTCACCATCACCCCACAATGCATATGCTTCCTCACCATGTTCCGCATCATCACCAATCAACAAATGTGCATCAGACATACGAAGTGGCAACACCAATCCGATGACAAAGAGAATCAGGCTTGTACTGATGATGTTCCAGACAATGATGAAAAGAGCACCTGCAACTTGCTTGACTAGCTGGAAGTAACTGCCAAAGAAGAAGCCCTTTGCAGCTGGAACACCTAAGCTCAAGTAACTGCACAAGAGGGGCTCTGCAAAGAGGCCAGCACAGATTCCACCCAGAAGACCAGCTACTGCGTGTGTATGGAACACACCCAGTGTGTCGTCCACCTTTTGTAAGAAGCTCCAGTGTTTATGGATTATCATCATGGTGAACCATGGCACACAACCAGCAAGTATTCCCATCACTATGCTTGCCCATCCAGAAACGACACCTGCAGTTTCAATTTCAAAGAAGAAAGAGTTCAAGATCTTGAGATTTATTGAGTTATGATTGTTGCAGTTTTTTGGGGGTCTAGAGTTCTCAAGTGCATTAGTTCTCATGAATTGAATAAGCAAGCAATTCCCCAGAGAATGGGTTTTCCGGGGAAATTTTCCATTGTTCTCTACACTGGAGCAATCTAGAGTTGCAATCCAGTCTTCACAGTAAGCAAAGATACGAGCAGATGTTTACACACAGAAGCTCCTCATGCATGTGCTTCAAGTTGAAAGGTATTAAGGTCTTTGGAGATTTGGAAGAGACCTTAGGAGCTTTGGAAGATTTCAAGGACCTTGAGAACTCTGGCAGAGAATTCCATCGTTGCAGACAGCAAGAGCAGAAGAAATAGAAGCAATCTTAATGTGGGTTGCAATGAGATCAACCCCAGTGTTCGAAACAATTGTTTCCTTGAAAGCTCTAGTAGAAAGCGGAAGGGGAGGAGAAAGGAGGTGAATCGTGGATTGTTGGGGTACCAGCAGCAGGAGTGATGACGACGAGGCCGGTCATCATGCCTTGCACCGCGCCGATTACTGAAGGCTTCCCGAACAAGAGAACGTCCAGACTGGTCCACGTGAGCAAGCTGGTGGCTGCGCATACGTGCGTGTTGAGCACCGCCACGGACGCGCTCAAGTTGGCGGCCAGGGATGTCCCCCCGTTGAATCCTGTCCAACCCATCCACAACAGTCCCGCTCCCGCCAGCATCAGGAGCATATTGTTGGGCGGAAACCGCTCTCTGTCCTTTGGTAGCCGCGGCCCCACCTGCCACCACCAAACCCATCCCACCCATGCACGACCCCATGTTTTGGATTCCTTAGATCAGCGACGAAGAATTCCAAAAGCAATATTTCCATACAAGTTCATTTCTGCAAATCTTGAGAGTTTGCAGAAAAATCTCAGAGCAAAAGATGGAAGATGATGGAAGGTCTTTCGAGATTCTTCGCCAACTCTTTGGCCTTTTGTACTTTGGCGAATTCTCCAGGAAGGACAGTAAACTGGTAAATACATCGCCACAATTGCTGGATTCAGATTATCAAACACGATCACGGATCGTCACAAAGAGAGAGACGAGAACTCACTCACCCAATATGCAGCAGTGAAACCAGCAACGCCTGAGGAGAGATGGATGACATAACCTCCGGAGTAGTCGATCACCCCCCACTGCCACAAGAAACCTCCGCCCCAAACACTGAATGCCCCGACAGTGTAGGACAAAGTGAGCCACAAGGGAACAAACAGCATCCATGCTCTGAAGCTCATTCTGCCAAGCACCGATCCTGCAAGCAAGATCAATGTAATGGCAGCAAATTGGAACTGGAAAAACACCAAGCTGGCCATGTCAAAGAATGCCGTGGAAGAAGAAGAAGAAGGCGTCGACATGTTCAGTGTGCCGTCACCGTGGTGGTGGTATTGGGTGGTGGAAGGAAGGTTAGCTTGTGCTTGCAAGTATTTGTAGCTCAGAGTGGTGCCTGCTTTACCCCACAAAGGTAGAAGCTTCTCCCCGAACGACATTTTATATGCCCACGTTACCCAGCAGAGAAGCGACGCGGCGTACGCATACAGAGCCATGAAGGCAGAGTTCACAGCCCACTTCTTCTTCACAATGCTGCCATAAAGAATAACCAACCCTGGCACGCACTGGATCCCTACCAAAGTGGCTGCGGTTAGCTGCCATGCATTGTCCCCTTTGTTGAGCCAGTCGGGGTCCACTCCACCACCATTCACATATCCCGAGGGGACTACCGATGAAGATGCCATTGCCCCAGGCAGCTGCTGCACCCGCACACCGCAATCAACTCAATCACTTTCAACAACTCGCCTCTCTTCTGTCTCCTCCTGCAGCTGCGGTTGAAAGCTTGAAGACATTCAACGATCTCAGCATCCCATGATGTTTCTTCTCGCAAGCTGTACACGCCTGATCATCACCTGCAGCTTGAGCGACACTGCGACGTCAAGAGACACTAATACCTCAGTACTTACACTTTCAGCTATCAAGGACTCTCACACATGGTTCGATCGATCCACCCATCCATCGATCGCTCGATATTCCAAGCCACTGAGAGATTCTACACATTGAAAAAGCTCGAACAAATGATATCACAGCTGCTCCTAAAAATAATGATGATGATGACTGCAGCGACACAAGCAAGGTACCTACCCACCCATCCACCCACAAGAGGAAATGGTTTCAAGAATGGACACTGAAAGAGACACGCGATCATATCAGCAAGTTTGGGTACAATGTACATGTACAACATCACAGCCTCATTTTTTAATTTTATCGCAGGCAGTTGAGGAGGTCCCAGATAAAGACAGAAAGATCAGAGGGTGTGAAAAAGCTCGGTGGCGAGCTGCGACATACAGTATAATAGTAGTTACAGTTATTTTGCAGTACCATAATTATGTACACGGTAAATTCTATACAAGCTCATCGATTTGTTCAATGTAACTCGTGCATGGGGCACTGTGGGAAGAAGATGGGGAGATCCAGACTGGTCAGGAAATCGCCATCTGTAACTACATAATACGCGCGTTGTGAAGCACGAGCTGCTGCAGCTATTTTTGGGTATGAGCTGCTGAAACATTTTGACAAATGAAATTCGGTATATGATCGGCAGAGAAATTTTTAGTCATGTATGAAGCTCATCTGCTTGTGTCCCGGAAAAACAGTGGAGACAACACTGTTGCTTGGCATACATAGCGTACATGTTACAACCTACAACAGCTATCGACGCGCGCGCGCGCGCGCGCGCGCGAAACTATTCCTCAAACCCTTCGACGAGGCGCCGCATCTTCAACAAACAACTGCAATAACGATAAGAGTACCTCTACAGTTTTCACCATCTTTTTACTTAGCACTGAATTGACAGGCTTGAGTTGTAATTATGGCTCTTTTTGGCCCTTATGGCAACTTCAAACTTCAAACCCACAAATGTTGTCGAAAATAGGAAAATATACTTCCACGAAGTTGTCACAAAATGAACTCACAGTTCACACATTTATTATGTAACTAAAACACTTGGTGAACATCACCTAGGTGACACCTTCTGGTGAACATTCCTCAAAATGTGGGACCAAGTTCAAAACTACATACATTCATAGTCTCTGTGTAAAGGGATTATGTGCAGGGTAATGGCCTGATGTAAATCACTGCCAGAAAAGAGGGGAAAAAAGCCTGTGATACCCGGAGTGTATAACTGAACGATATTAAACAAAGGTTTGCAGCATCCATGGGCTGATAAAATGATTCACACTAGTGATCATGGTCCATGATGTGCCTCATTCAGGCAACATCAGCTCACACACATGCCAGAGTGTTGTCATATGCTTTAACAAAAAATTGGTCTCCTAGATTGTCTCTCTTCCACAATCTGATTCTGTATATCCTTTGCAAGACAGTTTAAATTTTCTGCAACTTTTAGGCTAAAGGCAAGTGTAAGATATTTCAAAAGAAGATATGTTTCCACATCCTCTGCAGCTTCACAGTATTTCTATCACCCTGTACTTGATGTTGTGGAAGGCAGCTACACTTGAGGAAATACAAAACTATATGACCGGCACTGTTCTGTTTAGGAAGTCAGTCAAATTTAGTAGGAATTGATTGTTCCATGTGTATCAGCCTTGGCAGATCAAGCTTGACCTGCAGATGGCTATGTTGTTCCCCCCTACTGCTTTCTTCACTTCAACCAGGTTAACTGGTATCTGTTTAAGGGCTTGGGCGGGGGAGCCAGAGTTACCTGTCCCTGGAAACAGATCAAAGACTTTAAGAAAAAAACATCACTATGCAAAACTTGTCACCCCAGAAACTTGCAACTCATAGTTGAGAGTATAAGGATATGTCAAATTAAATAGAGGATTGGCAGACAAGGAACAGCCAACTTTCTAACCATATAGATCTGCTACATCCAACATTATTCCAGTTCATGATAACTTCTTGAAAACCATGAAATTTCTTCAGAGTTTCTGGAATGTTTCCTTGTAGCCTCAATAAACCTTAAGAAGTTTGATACTGCAATAGTTTTTAATTCAGATGCTTACTGGCTTCCTGTCAATTCAAGTAAATCGCAATCAAGTTACTTGAAGTATGTTCCTGAATTTGATTGCCAAATTCAAAATGCAAGGATTATAAAGTCTAAATCCACTGTGCTGGCAAATCCAGCAACCCAGGGAAGTCTCATCTGATGGTTGAATCTGATGAGGCACTGGGAATCAACCATGGGCTGGCTGCATCAAGAAGAACTAATCTGTTTGGTGTGTGAAACCCTTCATGGATTTGATGTTCAACTAACATAAATATTGATATGGAGAACAAGCACATCAATGCAAGTTCCCTCATCCTGGACATTTTCCATAGCCATTAACTCTACAAGAAAGAGAAATACAACATCCACTGAACCTAACTTCATGATTACTGAGAAATTATGACTTAAGTCAACATAAGCAGAATTGAGAGATGACCTGATAATTTGGTTAGACAAATTTGTTTCTCATAGCAAAACAGCAACATTCAGCAATCATGAAAAACTCAACCCTAAAGAAGAAAGAAAACAAGAACTAAGGAGCAGTTGGATCAACAGTGATGGGTATATGCAAGTCTAGAGATCTTCAATATCATCATGTATGGCACTGCGTTTCTGTCACAAGAGGAATAGAACCAGGATGACTCAGCCATGATGCTGGCTAGCTCAAGAAAAACTACAAAAAAAGGGGAAGATGAAACACCCAAGGAGAATAAGAAAAAGAATAAGAAAAAGAAAGAGCCCAAACAAGAAAAGAGGAAATGAAGACAAAGAAACAAGTCAAGAAACTTCAAGACTACAGTCTCCATACTTACATTTTAATTCAAGCTCAATGGAATTAAGAGATGAACCAAATAATAAGGTCAGAGAGATTTCAGCTCCAACTATTCATCCACAATCAATAAAAAGAGGAAAGCCCAAGACTGAGCTTGAGGAGCAGTGTGAACTGTACCAACAGTCTCACAAATATTCAGGAACATTCACCAGCAACATGTATGATAGCAACCAGCTCAAACAACATCCCCACTGACTTCATCAACTCCAGCCAGTGGGTGGAGCTCAATGTCAGACATTTTATCAACATACTGACTGTTACAAGACCAGCAGGAGGAAGACACACCAAATGATGCTGGCTAGCTCAGCAGAACATAACAGAGATGCAGATTACAAAAGAAACTAATAAGAAAAGGGAGCTCAAAGAGGAAAAAAACCCTATATGAAAAAAACAAAGGAAAGAGGAAGAGAAGAGAGACACAAAGATGAAAGCTATAACAATGTGTTCTTTGGAGAATAACATCCACTGAAAGCCCATATGGCATCTCGCTGGTTTACTGTACATAAGACTTGGTGACCACAAGTTATGCAAGTACTAGTAAGAGTATGTCATTAAGTCCATACAGGGTGACCATGAACCTGTTTGCACACACCACTAATTCTCTCAACAAACTCAGGAGTCATGGGAAGAGTATAGAGAATGAAAAGTCAACATGTTGAACCATTCCAGTTTTACACAGGCATTTCAGGTTTATCTTGCTGTGGCGCTGGGCCCTTCGGGAGTCCTGAAGAATCTAGATACTTCAGAACAGTCTCTGCACTGACATAACTCCCCAAGCAACCCACTGATGCATACTTGAAACCTTTCCACCTGCATCCCACAAGCACCCAGCTCAAAGATTGTACACTTTTTAAATATTGGATATGACAAAGTTAATACATCACCTCATAACTAAGGGGCTAAACTCTAATGTTGTGCCTGCTAAAGATAGCAAATCAGTGTTGCCATATGATAATGGCCCATAGGAAGCCCGTATCTTCCAAAGTTTATTCATGGTAATGCACCTCCTAAAAGCCATCACCAAATGAAAATTCAACTGAAGTGCCATGGATGAGAAAAGCTTGGGAGAAATTTTACCATGATATGTAAGGGAGAGCCATACAATGTAGATGCAGATGGTCAACACTGTTGAATGGTGGCCTGTGGAACCCAAACCTGCAAAGAGAAACATAGACCTATGACATCCCTTGAAAGGAAGTCTTGCTGTCATTTAGACCTTGAGCTTCCTGGACAAATCCTAGAGGAATGATAAAAGAACTTACACGTGTAGTTTAAACTTACATCCATTAATCCAAACTTGTATAATTATCTTTTATGTATGCAAGCCATACAGGCAACATTTAACAAAGTGTTTCAAAGGGCTTGCTAAAGCCATCTGCCCTGCAGTACTCTGATGATTGTGTGTTCACAAGAAACATTATATCTATAAGATTGCAGAGAAAACTCTACAACAACACTTTGAAGGTAACCATTTGGTACATCAGCTAACATGACAAAAATGAAGGCAGTCATAACCTTATGAGTGTCACTCACAAAGTGTCAGACCATCACCTTCAGCATGAAAAGCTGTGACACTCTGCCTTGACTGCCCAGTGACTTCATCAGCTCCCAAGGGTGGGTGTAGATAAGTAAACAGTAATCTGCCCAAAATTTCTGAGAAGATTTATACAATCTGTGTCCTGAGTGTTTGTCCCATTTCCAGAATCAGTGGAAAGACTCAGTCAAGATGTTGGCTATCACTCAAGAGAAATAGCAAGACCATGTGAGAAAAAGAGACTTTCACTCATTGGTGGCTTGAAGACAACACGAACAACCATTTGATGAGCAGGATGATAACCTGTAGCCAGTGGCATCTGGTGCATCTCGAAGCAACAAAGACTGCCCTACTTTATGCATATGCGCCACTGTCAATGATAACCCATCCGGTCAGAGCAGTATCTCCTAAAATATTGAGAGTTTCCAACACTTACAAATTGACTCAAACTGAATAGAGATGTTCTGTCTGACAAGGTAAAAAGTCAAGATTATGAAAAAAGAAGAGGCTGTACCAAGATCATAATCTGCTTCACTTTGGTGAAGACTTTGGATGTTCTTGATGTGATGCACTGGCACTGCCAAATAATGTCTGCAATGACTATACATCTGTATCAGACTACTGCATAGAAATTCAAAGGACAAAACTTCAAAACGCTGAAATTTCCTTTGATACAGGTCCCAAGGTCCCCACATAGAGCTTGAATATACAAACTCAAGAAATAAAATTGAAGTGGAGTTCTTACCACTAAAACCACTCACCTATAGGAAGCTGGACTGCGGTCCTTGAAAACAACAATCTGCTCATCCTGCAATCAGTTTTCGTTATCTAATTCAGGTATCTGATGGTGATGCATTTCTTCTGATTTTCAAAGCCCTCCACAGAAAATGCACTGAACTATGAAGATGAACAAGAAAACATCATTGCAGCACTACTGTAGGTCGTCATTGCAACTGATGCAAAGCTTGAAAGATTGCAGGCCCTGCGTGGATCTGTGATAGTTTGACTCTAATCACTTTCACCTAATCTTGAAAAATTTGAAACAATGTCATTCTGTTTGAACTTTTTGCCAATCAGATCAGATCAGCAAAATTCAGGCATTTGGAATAGGTGGCAAAACATGACAGCAGGGTGATTGGTTTTCAGGGAGTTTCACCCTCAGACACTCATCCTTCAGTGGACAGGATAGAAGTAAGAAACTGACTCTCTGAAAAACCCTAAAAGACCAAGAATGCCAGATGTGCCTCAATGATTCAAGCTGAAAAACAACACTCATTTAACCACAGATATAAAATCATCAAATGAGGACCAAGTTACCAAAGCACCATTGTTGGGAGTCAAAACCCTCAATCAGGTCAAAGTTGTAACAAGTTCGTGAAAGCACAGAGAACACAAAAACATACTATGGTTTGCATCGATAGAATGCAAGGCTAGAAAATTGACAGAAATTAGGGTGAAAGAAAGGAGTTCAAACCTGGAACAAAATGCTGGGAGTCCGACCTTCAGTAGATCCGGCTGACAACAAACAGAAGGGGCAGTCCTGAGGCTTCTTGCTGGCTGGCCAGATCCATCTCCAAAATGCCATTGTTGTGGAGCACAATGTTGTGAACTGTGACTGTGTTACCACACTTGTGTCTGTAATCAAGAGTTAAAATGAAAGGAGTGTGCAACAGCATGATTTACTGGTGAAAAATTTTGTCCGGTGGTGGAAAGAAGAAAAAAATAGTGCATCATTTTAAAGGAGAGTAGGTTGGAAGAAGAGAAAAAGTAAACTGTCCACCCAATTCAAAGGAGAGAAAAAACAAATCAGCACATCAGCCTCCAGCAAACATGACAAAGAAGCACAGCTCCGCAATACAGCTGTTTACAATCTTAATGTTATGTACAGAAGCTCAGATTTTACAAAACCTGGGTTTCTCAGAGGAGATGCCAGACATATCAACTCCTGTTACTATTTGGCTGCACTTAGTGGACCTCTGTCCCACATAACCTTCAATGAATGCACAGCAGTGTCCACCTGAGGAACCTGCTTCAAGACAATCACAACACAACAGAGTCAAAAACAACAAGCTAAACATCAGCATGATCATTCTTACCATCAGTTAGCAGACTGGAGAGGATTGTAACTGCAGAATCTAAATACACTTTACCCTTCCTGAATTTGATCATTCTTTGTTGGACTGCTCATGTTATGGGCCAGATCCCTTGAAGCTAAATTTGAGGCCTCCATCCAGTTGGACATCACTGGAACTTCTGAGACCAAACTTTCCTCTTCTTATGCAGTACCAGGAAAAGAAGAGAATAGAATGGAAAACAGAGAATTGGATGCATACCAGCTCATAGTCATAAGATCCCACATACAGATGCTACTATTCTAATCTGCAGGTATCAGCTCTATCCAAAATTTACCACACACAGCACACCATTCATTACAGATTTGAACTTTCAACCATTTTCAATGGATGCAAATTTTTTTCTCAATTAATTACACAGCAATCAATTTGCAATTATCTCCCATACAGAGCAGCCATCTTCTAATTGACTCCAGGACCTCTAAATGGCTTTGGCAAACCCCGACAAGAAGAGATCTGGCTGAAGCAAGTAGAGCTACCGCAATTGAATAGCTGTCAGATATGTTCAACTCAAACTCTCATCATGATTGCCAGGATCGCAACATTGATGCCATCATATTCTCATGAACTCTTGGCAATGGCATCTAGGTTTAGCCGCTGGAACATCCAAAACACACCAAAAATAGCCACAGCCTACCCATAATGCAACATGCACAAATGTGTTCTCTCAGGAGAAGCCTGATAATTGTCATGGAGAGTTCAACGTGACTAGAAGAGAATTTCAGTTTAAATACAATCACAAAAAAATGGTAAAGAAACTGCAAATCTGTACCTGAGAGATCGATCCCGGATTTTTACAGTGCCATCTTCAGAGCCAAAATACATTCATTTCCCATCACATTGAAAACCAATTCCTGTAAAATGATTTGCGAGAATTCATAGTTTAGAATCTGCAACATTCCAATTTCCAAACTCCCGATAGTTGGTCAGGAATCAACTTCAATTGTTTGCTTCTTTGAGGAAGCCATGAAGAAAAGCTTCCTGCTCTTCACGTAGTTTCAAACCCTAACCCTAACCCACTCCCGGGAGTCCGTCTCTTATCTCTCTCTCTCTCTCTCTCGTGCTATCTGAATCTAGTATGCTGCAGAATGCAGTGAGCAGTAACACGCATTGCAGGGCAAGCATGAATACGGCAGCGGGAAACCGATTCGTCTCTCGAGCCTGGGGACAGATCAGGTCAGTGTTCGTCACCGGGCCTGCTGCCATCGCCAATTCTCTTCATACTCTTAGTTCCAGTGCTTCTGTTTCAAACCTCGGATTCGATACCCACGGAGTCTCAGACGCATTATCTCCGAAAGTCTTGCAGCAGTTCATTTTTCCGCACAGAGCAGTAGCAGGCTCCGCAGCAGCTGCATACTCGACACAGAGCGCGCGGGGGAGAGGATTATGGGGCCAAGGATTACGGTTAGAGCTTTCTCCGAAGAAGAGCACTCTGTGGGATTCAGGGAGGCAGCAGCAGCAAGTGAGGCAAATCATGGTGGACGTGGTTAAGGATGATCTAGAGAGGGCCATTCGTAAGTTGATGAGGAGGTTAAAGGAAGATGGAACCATTCGCGTGATGCGAAGCCGCCAGTATTTCCAAAAGCCGTCTGAACTCAAGGTGCTCGCTGCAAAGGAGCGAGACAAGCGCATTCAAAAGAAAGCCTTTCGCGAAAAGCTGAAGTGGATCATGGAGCGCCGCAGCAGGTAAATCGTATCTGTTCCTTCCTCTATTCTTGAGGCTACAATGAACTCTCAAACGGATTCTTCAGCTTCGGTCTGTGGTGTTGAGTACATGCTCTTTTGTGTGGAAGTACTGATACAACGAATTCAAGCATTTTCTTAAGCTCATGTGATAATCTCAACATATCTTTCTCTTACAGTATAGTAGGAAAGTTGGTCATTCTCCCCCTCTTTGGACGTTACATGCATTGTCTCAAAATCTCTTGAGCATCTACATTTTGTAAGCTAATGCGATCATCTCAACCTGCCTTTCTCTGATGATAGGAACCATGATGTTTCTTCTCCTCTTAAGCTAATGAACCATGATGTTTATCCTCCTCTTGAGATGGCTCATGCATGATATTTCACATAAGCAGTTCATTGTCCCTCTCAATCTCTTTAGAACAACTACAATTCTTTATGCTAATGTCATAATCACAACATTTCTTTCTCTGACAATTTGGTAGGAAAGTTGATGTTTCAGCTCCTCTCAAGATGGCATATACATATTCCATAGAAAGAGATCATTGTCTCTCTGAATATTTTTTAGCAACTACAATTGCTGCTACAATTTCTTCCCTGTCCGTTGCAAAGCCATGGTTCTAGCTGACTTCCATATAGCAGTCTACCTTTGTCCTGGTGCCTCAAACTTGTGCCTTTGCAGTGAGATTTTGAAACCTGGATGGCAGCAACTTGTCTTTGAAATTCTTCATTGGAGAAATCTGATAGCTGGGTGTGAACCATGAAGATGATTGCTGATTACTTTGGGTATGATGGGTGCAGAGGGTTTTGAGGCATGGACAGTCAACCAATGGCAGATTTGCTCAAGGTTTTTGCTCTTCAAGGTGGTTCGCTGTTACCCCCCTTGGTCTTAAGCCAGGTATTGCAGACATTGTGAGATGCTGTCATTTTCTTTTTGTGTATTTCCTTTCGGAGGTAGGATTGGTCATGCAATGCCTAAGAAAATAGAAGCAATCTACCCATTCTAGGAAAGTTTTAGGGATCAATCACACAGTGGATGATGTAATGCATGCTGGATCTTGGAGTGCATAAGATCTATTGAAGTTTAGGTTATCTTCATCATTGTTATGCTCATCAGAGCTATTGTGCTCATACTATCCTTGATCCAAGCCAGAACCATGTAGGATTCACATTTCATGGAACCTCAAGTTATTAATGTCAGAGTGGGTGATATGTAAAGCTACTGATCTGCGATACAATTAGTGAGTGCAATCATGTTTACGCTCATTGTGCTGATTCTGCTCCTAAAATAGTTGACGAGTTTCTCAAATAATGACTCGGTATTTTATTCAACTGGAATTTGTGGAGATTGTGTTTGTGGACAGCCCCTCTTGTATGTATTCTGGGCGATGCAGATTTCCCCTTTCAAGATGTGTCTTTTCTGCCTTGAAGATGAATTGTGAAATTGAATCTTATCTGTAATCAATCTTTTCTGTAACTCTAGTTGGTAGTTGTCATGCTTTTAAGTTTGCAGTTTTTCAAGCATTTGGCCTCTCCTCCCCCCAAGCTGCAACCTTTTCATCCTGTTTCTGGGAGTTGGGGACTTCTGCAAGCAATGTGACAAATGTGTGCACCCACTGCAGGCATATTTTGAAATGCGAAGGTTGAATGTACAAGAGAAGAAGAAAACTGCAATAGTTTAAATAGACACTGGTGATGACATGCAAGGTGAAGGCTGTGATTTGGATAACTGCTTCTTAAAAAGAACATGATTGCAATATGAGGCAAGAAGTTGCTTCATTGATTCAAGAAAGAATTAATGCCTCATTGGTCCAAGAAAGAATTCTGAGTCAAGTGACTTCAGATTTGGTTGGAGCCTCAAGTCGGAGCTGTCAACTTTCCCATGAATGTTTGTAGTGAATGAGTTGTTTGTAGCATGAATGGGTTGTGAATCATCAAATTAGAGATCCAAAATTCTAAGCACCCACTCTGGTTCAAAATGTGCTGTTATCAAGTGCTGATCACTCCATGGCCAGGCTTATGATGCAAACTGCCAAAGTTCTGAGAGAATTTAGAAGATGATTACAAAAGCTTGCCTTTAGCAACAAGCTATTAGCAGCCCACACACAAGGGCAACCCAATAACTATTACCACACACGATATTTCCCACTGGATTTTGAGAACTGGAACTTGACAGATTTGCAGTTGAAATCACATGACAGAGATACCCACGATCGTATGTAATTGGAAATAGATTTCTTGCAAAGCACGCCTTGCATAAAGCGTTATAAATAGGGGAGTCTCGATCTTGCTGCCAGTAGCTGCTGTTGTGTCCTTATCGTATGTGCATGCGTGTTGGGTAACAGGTCACGAGAAGTCTTTTTGGGTGCCTGGTAAGGACACAACGGACAAAAAAGAAGGCGGCGAAGATACCATAGAGGAGGAGCTGGAGTCATTCTTGTACGTGGGTATTGTTGTACGAAGGATAGGGAGACAAAGAAAAGGTGAAGAAGTAGTGCCCCATCGATCCTTGTGGAGTTCTTGTGGTGAAATACAAGTTTTTTTCTCTTCGCGAGCCAAGAAACACAGAGTGGGCGAGGATGTGGAGTAGGATGGATACTATCATGGCAGCGACATCTGCAGGGAGATTATCAAATGGTTCCTCCTTTTTGGGATCTGTTGTTAATACTGGAGCGTCGACGACTCCCGCCTCTTCGGCAAGCGACAGTGGAGGAAAATACCACCACGGGGTTTCTCTTCGGCGTAACGATAAAGCTCTGAGCTTTGCTTCACCTAAGAGTCTTCGCATTGCCGCTGTTCTTCAAACTCAGGTTGTGGTGTATGGAATGGCGCCCCCTTTTTTTGTGTCCGCTCTTGAAAGTTCACTTAACTGCTTTTGTGGTCAAAGCTTCCAGCTTGTTTCTGTGTAACTAGCTAGTCGACCTTTCGTTTTTCTATGCGTCTTCTCGTCATTGGTTGTTCGGACTTCATGCAATTCTGACCTCTTCAAGAGCTCCTTCTCTTCCGTTCTTATGTCTTGTTTATCTGATCCGAGATTCAAATTTGATGGAAAGCCGGAGTCTTAAGCTCCTCGGAATACAACTTTCTCTAGGGTTTCCGGTTTCGGAGTCTACAGTTCAGGGGTTTATAGTGAAGGGTTTTACAGTTAAGAAAAGGAGGTGCTTTCAAGCACTTCTTCTTCAGATGTCTACTAATTCCCCTCTCTGACACTATGTAACACCACAATGAGCAAATTATTACGAGAACACTCTGCTCTGCATCTCTGTATGTGGACTGTGCCCAAGTCTCCCAGGGCTCATGGTTTAGGGATTTGGCTCCGTGCAGATGCAAATTGTAAAATTATCAGGTTGGGTTTCATGGTATTTATGGTTCTAAGTAGTGATAGTTTCTGGTTATGAATACACAAGTGCAGTAATGTAAAATAGAGAGAGAGAAATGCTTTGGAATTCATGTTGCTCACAATGTTTAGACTTCTCTTGCAAACAACTTTGATCCAGTTCACCCTTCTCTGTGCATATAGAGAATTGGTGTTGCTACAAATATGTTCACTGCCCCTCTTTTTTGAAGATTCTTGTGTGAAAGTTGAGATCTGGATGTTGGTCAGGAAGAGAGTGTGAAAGTTCCAGCTGCTACAACTACTTTGGAAACACAAAGCATTGATGCTTCAACAGGAGACATCACCAAAGAGGTCAGTGCATAAGTGGATGTCTCACTGCCATGGGTAAAAGGAATGCTTTCAATGGATGGAAGCTGCTGTTTAAGAATGAGCTTTGTGAATATTTCATTTTATAGCTCTCTGATAAATCGAGGGACATTTACAAGATGGTATCTCTGTGTTGGTGGAAAGGGTAAAGAATAGTTTAAGGTGTACAATGGTGATTAAAAGAAGTTTTAAAGTTCTCTTATGATGTGATTGCAGCGGATTATTAGTGCAGAAGCAAAGCTTTTTGTGCAAACCTATGCACGATCACCAGTAGTTTTTGTGAAGGGAGATGGGTGCAAGCTTTTTGACACAGAAGGAAAGGAGTATTTAGACTTGACAGCAGGAATTGCAGTAAATGCATTGGGACATGCTGATCCTACTTGGGTCAAAGCAGTGACTGAACAAGCTGCCAAATTAACCCATGTCAGTAATCTCTTCCACACGGTGCCTCAGGTGAGTCTGTACCACTAACCTTTCCAGCTTAAAAGTAGATCACTATTACCTAGGTGAATGAATCACCAAATTGTGGAGATGAGGTATTTGGTGCTGGAACGACATTGTATGTATCACCAGACTGCATGTCGTGAGATAACTTTGTAGTGCAGATACCATGTGGCTTGCAGAAATGCCATTGGAAAAATTTAGGAGTGGCCACTCCAGGCTTTAACATGATTGTGGGGCTGAATGGTATGGTTGGTCACTTTATGAATGGAGAAATAGTTTCCGGATGAGAACTGTGAAGCTTTTACATGGCTAGAAGATTTGCAACATGTTTCTTTTCCTAATATTATTTTGCAAGTTGTGCATACTATTTTCTACTCTCAGTCTGGTTCAATGCAAAACCAGTTTTTGATATGTTGTCCTAACTAGTTTCTTGCATCACTGTCTGGTTATCTGGCAGGTCAAATTAGCTGAGCGACTAGTGAACTCATGCTTTGCAGACCGTATTTTTCTGGCAAACTCAGGCACTGAGGCAAATGAGGCAGCCATTAAGTTTTCTCGCAAGTATCAGACTGTTGCAGGAGAAAAACAAATTGGTGAGAAAGCTGCTGCTGATCTAATTGCCTTCACGAGTGGATTTCATGGAAGGACATTGGGAGCACTTTCCCTCACTAGCAAAGTGCAGTACCGCATGCCTTTTGAGCCCCTCATTCCAGGTGAATCCTACTATTATCCTTTTTCTTCTGACTATGATGGTATTTTCAGTATAAAGGTGTCTATGGCAATATAGTCCTAATTCATCTACCTACAGATGTTCCTTTGTCATTTGGTTTTACTTGGAATGCAGTCTGTGGACACCGGATTATATGATTGGTCATTCCCAAATTGTTGTTCCCAAATTTCCTGTTTGTTTGCAAATGACTTCACTGCTTCTACTTTTGTATATCAATTTGGGTTCACCATGCTGTTTCTCCTTTGTATGTTTTTATATTTTTATGCTGCTGATAATTATACTCATCCTTGGCAATGGAGAAAGTGTCTTCTGTAGCAGTTTCTGGAACTTGTGATGTGTTTTCTTTTAGACTAAACTTTTCCATTATCATGTTTAGGTCAAATAAAAGCAGGCCAGGAGTTTTCAATTATGTTAGAGACAGGACTTTCAGGAGGGGTGCTGAGATGGAATCTGTGAAGTACAGGTTGCCAATTCCTGGAGTATGGGAATTTGGAAGAGGTGGAGAAGGCTGTAGTGAAGGGTCAAACAGCTGCTGTGTTTGTTGAGCCTGTGCAAGGAGAGGGTGGAATTTTATCCACCTCAGTTTCCTTCCTTAAAGGTCTCCGTCGAATATGTGACCAAACGGGTGCTCTTCTTGTGTTTGATGAGGTCTTTATCCTAACCAAAAGCTTCTGGAAATTGTAAGCAGAGGTATCAAGAGCAGAGATTAATAACAACTGTTGTCCTATGGAGTTCAGTTTTGAGTTGGCACTTGTGTCAAGTTGTCATGGCTCCTGGAATTGCTTAGTCTCTATGCCTCTTTTCTTGCAGTGCTGAACAGAATCATCACATGCTTTAGAGTGTATGCAATCAAACAATTGTAGTTTTGATCACATTTCCAGCTGCAAAGCTTGTTTATTATCTTTGGACCTAGTTGTACCAGTTGACTTTGGTAAATGTATTGGTGAAGCTTCAAGCTGTGCTTGATTTCATGTGAACAAATTCACATTATCTCAGGTTGTGATTTGCATGATACTAGAGTTCTGTGATTCATCATGGTGGTATACCTGTGGAACCTATTAGCATATTTGCTTATAATTCTCCTATGAGCATGCCAGCTTTCATAGTCATAGAACAGTATACTATGTGCTGATTCATTTCTGGTCTTCCTTACTGTGCATACTTGATAGGTACAATGTGGACTAGGGCGAACAGGCAAACTTTGGGCCCATGAGGCCTTTGATGTAAAACCTGATATCATGACACTTGCAAAACCATTGGCGGGAGGGCTGCCAATTGGTGCTGTTCTTGTGACAGAAGCTGTTGCTTCAACAATAGCTAATGGTGATCATGGTAGCACATTTGCAGGAGGCCCACTTGTATGTCATGCGGCACTTGCTGTCTTGGACCACATACAGGTATATACTGGCTCACTGACTCATAATTTGCTTCCTGTGATTTGGATACTTGAAAGGAAGAGTTTTAATTTTAAGGTTATTGCATGTCTATGTTGGCACAAACATCACATCTAACCAGAATGCTCCCAAATTTGGTGTTAAGGAGGACCCTAAATATTATGTTGAGACCTTCACCTATCCAGCATGACTTTGAACACTTTCAAGAACAGGCTTTCTGAGGCTCTGGACTTGCAGTTGAAGATGCTGCATTCCAAATCTAATTGTGAGAAATAAATTGCTCCAAAATTCCATGTGTGGTAATACTATAGCATGTCTGTAGTGTGTGCTTAAAGTTCTCCAAGCAATGTTCCTTAGTTGTATAAGTGGTTCTTCATTTCCTGAGCTTTTTCTAAATGGCATTACTAGTTCGGTTATGTTGTCAATCACAGAGGCATTCTTACAATTGCAGCCAATGCAACTGATGGGTAACTAAATACCATTCTCATGTCTATTGATTCTCCAAATTACATGGTGGTGACAGGCTCCTGGATTTCTGGAGAGTGTTGCATCTAAAGGCCACTACCTGAAGACACAACTGCAAGAGCGGTTGGGTAACAACCCACATGTCAAGGAAGTCCGAGGTTATGGTTTACTTGTTGGAATTCAATTGAATGTGCCTGCATCCCCTTTGGTTTCAGCAGCTCTTAAAGAGGGGCTACTTATTTTAACAGCTGGGAAGGGTGATGTAGTTCGCCTGGCACCTCCGCTTATAATTTCTGAGCAAGAGCTAGATGAAGCAGTTCATATTTTGGCACGCTGCTTGTCATCTCTGTGAAGATCAACGGACCATTTGTCTTCTGTCTGTGAAGTACTTCCACTGGAAATGGTGTGTCCTTGACTCTGGACTCTACTTCAGTGCAAAGAGGTGTGCACTTCAGGAGCACCACTCAGGGACACCTTTGCTAAGAAGGAGAAGGGAATTGGGTGTAGTCTTCTTCTGTTACCTTGTTTCATGAGGATATTTAAAGACTGTTTATGATGTTGATGTTGATCGCATACCAAATGAAATAGGTGCATTGGTACCTGTTACTATTGATGAATAGGTTGAAAAATTCATATTGTCAGACAATGAACATGATTTGACATTGTCCAAGCTAGTGGAACGAAAATAAATGCATCAATGTGGTTCACGATGCAAAATAAATAAGCACATTGGAAATATGGATTTCTCATTACTATATTTGTCAAACAACATGCGGCTCGACATTCAATCACACGAAGGTGGGTCAAAAAAATTCAAATCAAGTGTGATTTTTGAGTTGATTAGTTCATTATTATCATTTTTATATTTATGCAATCAACAATCTTTACTATTAAAATAGACCCTAATCTTATCTTTTTCAATTTTTTCTTATTTTGAACAGTTGATTATTCAAGTTAAAAATTCTTTTTAACGTTTTAAAAAAGTGAACTGAAATATGAATTTTTAATATCAATCCCATGACAATCAAATTTTTCATTTAACACAAATTCTCATTGTCAATGTTTAGTGAATATTTAAGTACTCAAAATTTAATCATTGTTTCAAGTATTCACATGGTTTTTGAATTGTTTGAACTACTTATGAATCAGGTGATAATATTATTGTCCACGTTATGAAGATCGAAATGTGATGCCTTATCATTCTGCTAGATTGATATTGTGCGGTGCACACATGAATAATCAACGAATCACGTTTTCATATAGATCATATTATCTTTTGAAATATGCTATGAAATGTGAATCACAAGGCACTATTAAATTGGATGATGATAGTACAAAAAGTTTGGGATTGGTTGATGCAACCTCTTTGTAACTTCAATTGATTTAGCAACAATAATAACAAACTTGTATCTTCAATTAAAACAACCTTCTCATGTTTGCAAATCCCAATCAAAAAGTGTAGGTGTAAAGTATGTTGATTCAAAATTGCCTAACTTGTGTACAAAAATGGTGACTTAATCCAGGATAGTTGTATTTCATCCAATTGATATATATATTGTGCATGACCTTCTAACATGGCCCAATACACATTTACAAAGTATTGGAAACAATTTTCTCCACAACAATAAGAATTGAAGAAGAAAACATGTTTGGGCAAAGACAAATTATATTTTTTCTTATATAAAAGTGAACACTTAATGTGGTTCACAAACTTCAATCTTGGCAAACATGTTGAACCATTTTTTTTCAACATATTATTAAACAATTTTGTTTTTTTTTAAAAACGTGAATTGATATCTCCCACAAATCTAGCAAGATCATATTATCATGAATGTATTATTCGTGGTATTATGAAAACTTTTAATTGTTTGCAAGACCTCATATTTGAATATGGAAAAAAAACTTATATGATGATGAGAAGCAAAATCAAATATACAACAAGTTTTCGAAGAAACATCCTTTTGAGAATTCATAAAATTTACCAAATAATATTAATATTGATGTTACATGTGTTGGATCACAAATTGGTCTAATTGATCCAAATTATTGGATACATGACGTTGGTGATTCTTTGAAAAATAAAATTTTGTCACATGAACAAATGCATATATTCAACATCATTTGTTTTAAAACAAATGGTTTGCATGTCATTTCAGGTACATAACTTATTTGATTTTATTTCATTTCAAATATTAAAATAACTACCATCTAGAAGTTATGCATATTTCTATTACATGTATGAAAGATGTATTATGGTAATTAATTTTTATATTTATATTATAAAACACAAAGTTTACAAAATATTATGCATATTTGTTAAATTTTATAATCAATCATTCTTATAATTATGCATATTCATTATTTGTGAACATATTTTATGTCAAGAATTCTTAGTAGTGGAAAGACATTTTTCATTCAATATTTGATCAAATATTATATGTTATTGAAAAAGAAGGTTATCTTTATTACAACAATAGGATGTGCAACATCAAGGCTTAATTCAAAAGCTTCAACTGTCCACAACACATTTCATATACAATGCAAAGGATATGTTTAACCATTACAAGAATTGAATGTTGAATTTCAAAATTTCAAAGAAGCTAACATCATCATTATTGATGAAATGTCAATGATGACGAGTACATTGTTGCAAAACATTGAAACTAGACTATGAAAATTGAGATTGATACAAATGAACCATATCATTTTAAGTTAATGATTTTGGTGGGCAATCATGCACAATTTTCAATAGTATGTCATTGCCATATGTTAGACACAGAAAATTATTGCCAAAAACATTATGTTTATAATGTGATTGATTGGAATTCTACAACATATCATACTTTGGAAACTTCAATAAGACACGTTGAAAATCCAAAATATTGTTTGTTTGGAACATAATCTGTTATTGAACACCAACAGAAGAAAAAATTTCATCAATTTTGAACAATTGCTACATTGATGAAGATTTAATAAAACAATACATTGATGACAAAACAACAATACTTTGCACACATCATAAGGATGTTGATTATTATAACGATTTGATTTTTCACAAGAAATTTCAGCTAACCAAATTTATGCTATTAGAAACAAATGCAAGGAATGTTGAACACATTCAATCTTGGGTGAACAATAAAATATTCAATCACATGTAACATGTTGCATTGGGAACATTGGTTATGCTAACTAAAAACATTGATTTAAAAGTTAGTGTTTATAAATGGTATCATTAGAATCATACCAATGTTGAAGTTTGATTTAAAAGATAATGTTTATAGCATTTTTGTTGCACTTAATCCATAAGGATATTGCAAATAGTTTGGGAAAAATCAACTCAAAACAAATATGATTCTTAAAGACATTTTTACAAAGTATCATTTTTTTAATGTTAGGTTATGTAATTATAAGGCACAAATCCCAAGGTGCAGTGATATCATCCAAAGTGATGATGAATATCTGTGAATTTTTTGCACAAGGATTAGTGTATGTAATGTTATTTAGAATGTCGTAACATTAGCCTTGGACTTGTGACCAATGTAAGGGCTTACAAAGGTGTGTGCAAAAAATGAAGCCTAGGAGTCACATTTTATGTTCTTGGGAGTGTAAGAGAGTGTGAAGGAATGAACCCACACACTTTCAAGTGGGCTTTCACATTGGGAGTTAAATTCCCAATGAACTCTTGAATTTTCAGAGAATAATTTTGAGGGCCAAAACTCATTGGATTAAAGAGATTTTTATACCATTGGAAAGCTCTTAAAACTTAAATGTCTAAAATGGGTTCATATGACCCATTTGAGTACTTGAAACACAAATTATGGCCAAAAGAAGGGTCGGAGTCAAAGTGCCAATTTGACTCCTACCCACTAAAAGTTAATAATCTCTTTGATTCATTTTTTTGTAGGTGGCATGTCACATATTATTAAAAAAAATTTAACAAGAGCTAAAACTTTGCTTTAGATTTCACCTCCATTGGAGGTCTTCACAAGAAGTTATAGATCTCCAAAGTTGTAGGAGTCTCAATTTCGAGAATTTCGAGACTCTCAACTTGAGAGTCTTGAGACAAAATGACATTTAAGTGTAAGGTCTGTGGCCAAGCACAAAAAATACTATAAGGGGGAAGGTGGTGGCTTCCCCAAAGTTTGGGCCGTAATGAGTCTTATGAATTTATGTATGCTCGTGGTTCGTTCGTGCACCAAAAGTGTTCAACTATGCACTAATCAACTTGTTGTTTAGTTTATGTAAGTCCATGTGAATAATTGACTCGCTTGTCACTTGTCCTAGTTTCGATCCCGAAGCTCTAGCACACCCCTTTACCATTGAGTGTTGCAAACAAAAAAATGTACCCCAATTCTTTATTTGTCCCCTATTTTCACCTTTGGATTTGCATTTGAGTTTATCAAAGAGTTGGGGGGTGTGTCATAGAATCAAAAGTCAATTTTTTTATAAAATTGTTAATAATTTTTAATTTTCAGACATACAACCTATGTTGCCATGGTTTTTAGAATATGTGAACATTATTGTAAATTGAAATATTAACACATGTATCATTGTAATCTAGTATGCACTATGTGCAATTCTTTTGATTGGTTTTACCAATTTTATTTCCACTCAATGTGCAAATTGGATGTATTTTTTGGGGTTCAAATCCTAGGTTGAGTTATACTTTTAAAATTTTAAAGATGTGATTTCTTACAAAAATTCTAATTGATTAGTCGAATGGCAAATTTAATAGCTTTCCTTATGTCATTATGACCTTGGTTTCATGAACCATTGGAACAAAACAAACAAACAACCTTCCTTCATGTATATAGATATTTTAAAAATTCATTTGAACTTTTATTTGTTCATTATTATTTCAAATTTTAGATTTTTAAGAATTAATATGAGATGTGCTCACATTTAATTAATAAAATCAACAATAAGCAATCCAAATTCCAATGAATGTTAATTAAATTTTGGTGTTTCAATTTCCAAAACCAACCACAATATTAAAACACCCTTTTAAAATCATTACACACCTTATAAAATTTTTATTTTTTATAAAAATATGAATTGAGATGCCCTTCACCCACTTTGCATTGTTTAATATATTTATTGAACATGAATTTAAAAAGGTTTTGAAACAAAATTTTGTTTTGTTCCTTCTTGACTGTACACCATGCATTGCACATCCAATTTACTTGGTAGAAAAAAATTAAAAAATGACCCAACAATTGAAAGGGGAAAAATATGAATACCTTTCATAATATTGGGCACTAGGCCTACCTCCACTCCAAGTCCCAGAAGGGGCCAACTAGTTTCGTGAGGATATTTAAGACTGATTATGATGAAGAAGTATTATATCACAATTACAATGGCTTAGGGCGCTTCAAAAATCTGAACTCAATAGATTTTTGAAATAGCATAGTGGTTATTCAAACTGTATCAAGACTTCATTTATGTTTTCTGCTCTTATTTCTAGTCTTAGTATTATTCTCACATCTTGAGGGTTGGGTTGTTAGATGGACTATCCAACTTTCCTAC